>WNFI01116982.1_pt1 | contig 11375 bp, 6 predicted proteins | sample 5400471 | NCBI WGS metagenome assembly WNFI01 (sample SAMN13153348, study PRJNA577476) | soil metagenome | isolation source: 100 cm saprolite on Douglas fir-dominated hillslope | place: USA:California | collected 2013-09-17
GATGCCATGCAGGGCCATTTCCACGCTCTGCGCATTCGTAAAATAAATGTCCAGCCAGCCATCGCCGTCGTAATCGATCAGCGCGACTCCCCCGCTCATTGACTCCGCAATGAATTTCGCCTCAGGACTCGACAGGTGTTCGAAATGAATGCCGGTGGAATCCGTGATGTCAACCAACTGCGGATAGCTGGCAAGGACGCCGGTGGCCTTGCTCTCGGCCTCCGCCTTTTTGCGCTCTGCAGGCGGCAGCGGGGTTGGCGTGCCCATTTGCCCTATCGCCCCCACATTCAGGCAGAGGATGAAAAGCGCCATGCACGATCGGAGAAATGCAGCCGGCAGCGCCTTCGATGCGCCAGCGATCCTTCGCGCTCTGATCCTATTGTTCATCGTGTTCGTTTTTCTCATCCGGCTCATCGGCACGAATTTCCTTGGGCTGGGTCTGCAATTCTTTATAGAGGGTGCGCAGCTTCTCTTTCATCTCCTTAAATTTCTTGTACAGTTCCACTTCGCGCTTGGCATCGTCGATGCGTCCCATCTTCCGATAGAGCGTCGCCAGGCGGTAGTGCGCGGTGGCGTTGGTGGGCTCCAGTTGCACGGTATCTTCGAGCAGCGCCAGCGCCTTGTCCGCCTGATTCATCTCAATCAACGTCTTGGCCAATCCAAGCTTTGCGTCCGCATCGGCTGGCTGCAGCGCGACGGCTTTCGTATATTCCTTGTAAGACTGCTCGATATTTCCTTTTTGGGCGTCAATCTCCGCGAGCCTAAAGATCGCTTTTTCATCCTGGGGATTTTCCAGCAACCCGGCGTGGTATTCCTGTTCGGCCTCTTTTTTTACTGTCTCGTCCGTCGAGGTATAAAGCAGTTCGGCCAACTCGAAATGAACGCCTGGAAGATGCGGATCGATGGCAATTGCCTTGCGATATTGCGCGATGGCGCTGTCGGTATTTCCCTGCCTGGTGTCTTCATGAGCCAACAACTGATGCATTTGCGCGGAGTCCGGCGCAGCCAATGAAAGGGCGAGCATCGATTCGCCCGCAAGATCGGAATAGGTGCGGTAGGCGGCATAGAGCACCTCCGCGCTATCGGGGGCTGCCTGCCGCAACTGCGCGATGACGGCCGCGGCCTTCTCCAGTTCGCCGCTTTCCGTGTAAAGGCCGACCAGCTGCAGACCAAGTTGCACCTGAAAGCGCCGGTCCTGAAGCGCGGGGAAGGCGGCTTCCATATCCTTGCGCGCATTGGCGACGTCCAGGGTGCGGCTCTCGGCCATTCCCAGCAACCCTTGAATCTTCGTCAGCCCGGGCTGGCCCTTAAGCGCTGCGCGAAAGTGGGGAATGGAATCGGCGGCCTTTCCCTGAAAGAACAGCAGAACGCCCAGGTTTGCCTGCGCATCCACATTTGTAGGATCGATGGCTACCGCGGCCTGAAACTCCGGAATCGCCAGGGCGGGCTGCTTTTGGTCGAGGAAGCCGTGTGCCTTTTGCATGTGCGCCGCAAACTCCTGCTGCTGGTTTTCTGTCGCCTGAGCGAGACACAACGCAGCGCCCATCAGCAGGACGAACACGGCAACTCCAAGCTTTGCAATCATTCTGACCACCCAGATTCTATTGTCGGGCAAATCATAGATTATGAGCCAAAAAGGAAGAGACGGCGAAAATCGCCGTCTCTTTAAGGGGAAGCACTTGCCCAGTGTTAGAAGCTCACGTGCAGCGCAAGTTGCAGGTTGCGCCCGTTGACTGTTAACGAACTGATGGAGCTCGTGCTGGTGTAAGGTGTGCCCTGGCCGGAAGAACCGCCAAGACCCGTGCTTGGATTGCCGAAGCTGGGATGATTGAACACGTTTTGCGCATCGGCGCGAAACTCGACTTTGATTCCTTCTCCGTAAGGCACCGTGAACGACTTAGCAGCAGAGAAGTTGAAGACGTTAAGTCCCGGCCCATAGAGGCTGTTCCTTCTCACGTTGCCGAAGGTTCCATCGGCGGGTCGAAGGAAGGCCCCTGCGTTATACCAGTTCTGGATGGATTGGTGCGCTGGCTTCCAACTGACTCCGGGATTCCGGTTCGGAAAAGTCGAACCTGCTTGCGTGTAGTTGGCCTGATCTGCGTAAACGGTGAAGGGATTTCCAGTCTGGAGAACAACGGTGCCGGAAACCTGCCAGCCACCCACCACTTCGTCCAATAACTGACTGCCGTTCAGGAATTGCTTGCCTCTGCCGAAAGGCAGTTGATATACGGCATACCCTTTGAAGGCGTGGCGCACATCGAAGTTAGAGTTGCTGTAGTTGGCCGCGGGATTATTGGCAAGCTGAAAAGGCTGCTCGCCGGCACGGCTTCCCCAACCTCGGATAGGGCCGAACTGCCGTAACGTCCCCGGGGTGGGCTAAGGCCACCGGTACCTGGTTCAGGTCAGTCGGAAAAGCAAGGTTGAAGCCGTGGCTTCCCACATACGCGAGCTGCACCATCGCGTTCGTCATTACCTGACGCTCGGCTGAGAGATTCCACTGATAAATCTTGGGAACCGGAGTGTGGTATTGGGTGTAGCTGGCTCCCTGGCCGTTGAACCGGGTTGGATCCTGGGAAGCCGCTGTATAAGGCAGCAACTTCGCTGTACCAAACACATTACCGGGTCCACCCAGGAGGGCGACCGGCGTGATGCCGGTGTTATCGCTAAGGCTGCCCGAGGAACTGACGGAACCACCCATGCCGCCGCCGTAAGTATCCAGGCTCCAGTTATAGGCATAGAGGCCGAAACCCCCACGAATCGTGGTGTTCGGTCGCATTGCCCACGCGAACCCAACCCGCGGCAGGAATGTGTTGTAGACATTCGCCTGCAGCGATCTCCGGCCATTGGCATGGGTTTCGCCAAACCAATAGGCCCCTGGTGTGTTAGTCGTCGGGTTGATAACTGTCGGGTCAAACGTGGCCATGTTACCGGTCACTTCGTTCCAACCGTGGTTGATCTGATAGCGCAAGCCGAGGTTCAGGGTCAGATTCGGACGCACCTTGAAATCGTCTTGTACAAACATCTGCGGGCTCTTCAGGCGGGCACCGTACTCGGGGCTAACGCTGGCATTCCAGCTGTTGATATAGCCCAACAGGAAATCAGCGTACTCGAAACCGGTTCCGGGCACGGTGCAGGCGTTACCGTTCGCTTTTGCGCCGCACACTGTGGGATCTACCGTCCACTGTTTCGTGTATGCCCCAGAGTATTGGGTTGCGCCCGCGTTGACGTTGCCCCATGCCGTGGAATCATCCCGGTACATCAGCAGCTCTCCGCCGAAGTGCAGAATGTGTTTGCCGCGGATCATGGTCACGACGTCAGACGGATCAAAAATATGCTCCTTGTAAGTCGAGTTGCTTCCGGGCTGGAGCCAGGAATAGGGATACGTGCCGGTGGTTTGCATGGCCGGGATGTCGTCCGCCTTGGCAAACTGCCAACCCAACTGGGCGGCATACCCATGCTTCAGGGAGCTGTCGGTGAAGAAGTTTAGCTGAGCGGTGTATCCAAGTCTGGCCTCGTTGACGGTGCGCGAACTGATGTTCCACACATCGGTGATCTGCGCATTATTGTTGTCCACATCGCCGTTCTGGCAGCCGACGGGGCACGCGGTGATCGTGCTGGGGCCGGGATAAATGAAATCGGCCTGCGTATCCGACATCGTAATCCGATTGTTTGGTGTCACGTCATAGTCCAGCCGGCCGAAATATCGTCGAACTGGGCTAGAACTCAACCGGCTGTAATGCCAATTGTTTTGCGGCTCGCCCTCGGATCCTATCGTTGGATTACTGACGGGGTTCAGCCCAGGTATATGACTGGCAGCCGTCGGATAAAACTTCTGAAAGTTTGCCGCTACTGGGTCGAACAGCGATGTGGGAATTATGTTTGCCCCATATTCACTGGCGAAGCTTTGCCGCACTGGGTAAGGATTGCCTCCCGCGTCGGTCAATATTGTTTGTTTGGTCGGATCGTAAATCTGATTGAGTCCGGCGAGTGTGAAGTCCCCGCCTATCATAGCGTCGGTCGGAAGGCTGTCGAAACCGGAAGAGTTGCCATGGTTCACGACCTGGTCGTAGTTGAAGTAGAAGAACATCTTATTCTTCAAAATCGGGCCGCCAATTGCGCCGCCGAAGTTGTTGTAACGCAGGAACGGGATTGGCCCCAGTTCCTTTTTCGTGTGGCCGAACCCGTAGGGGTATGCCGTTAAAGAGTCGTTCTGAAAGTAATCGTAGGCCGTCCCATGAAACCGGTTCGTCCCGCTTTTGGTGACCTGGTTGAAGATGATTCCGCCGACGCCGTACTGGGCGGAAAAAGACGACGTGTTCACCTGCAACTCGCCAACGTCCTCGAAAACGGCGGGATTCGCATTCTGGCTGTGCGAGAGCGTGGTAGACGCTCCGTCGGCCAGGATGTTGCTGTAGGGCAGATTGCCGTTGACCGCGACTAACTGGCCAGGATTTGACGAGCCCTGGACTGAACTGACGGCGCCGGTGGCGCCGGGTAGCAGGATCGTGAAGTTTTCCCAGTCCTGGGTGACCTGCGGCAACAAAGCCATCGACTTGGCCTCGAATGTAGTGCTCTGTTCACTGGTCTCGGTCTGCAGCAGGGCCACGTCGGCTGTAACCGTCACCTCTTCCGTCATCGCGCCGACGCTCAATTCGCCATTGACCGTGGTGAACCCGACCTGCAACGTGACCGGGCCGCGGACCAATTTCTGAAAGCCGGCCTTCGAGAACGTGAGGGTGTAGCTGCCGGTTACGATGGAATCCGTGTCATACAGACCCGACTGATTGGTGGTGAATTCTTTCGATACGCCCGTATCGACATTCACCACCGTGACGGTCACCCCGGGAATCAGCGCCCCCGTGGAGTCGGTTACGCTGCCGCGAATGTCGCCGGCGTTTGTGCTCTGCCCAAAGCATGCCCCGCTTCCAACAATCAGAAGAAGGGGCAGGACCCATCGCTTCATGTTCATCATGGCACTGCCTCCAGAACTGCTTACCGTGTCAACGCTTCAGCCGCAGAAGACCCATCAGAACATCCACCGTACGCAAATGGAAAATCGGTTTTCTAAAGGACCTGCTGCCAAAATCAACGTGCGCGCGGATTACAGCACGCAAAGACAACCGTTGTCAAGAACTGTCCTGTTGGTAGCGTTTTATAAGACACTACCCCTCTCGCCGGTGCCATCAACCTCGCAAAAATTGGGGGGCAATTCCATGTGGAACCTGCCCCAAGAGAGAGATCCCGCGACTAGACTACGAGGTGGGGTTGGCCTTCGTAATCGGGGAAAAGGGCAGAAGCTATTTCGGAGGTAGACTGCGCGTATGTCCTGCTCAGGGCAGCAGCCCCGGACCCATCGATGCAAGTTCGTCATGGAACTGCCTCCAGAATCGCGTACCGTATCAACTGTTCTATCTTTCCAGCCGGAGTTGAGACCCTCGGATGTCCAGGCCGCTCCCGGGAAGGACATTTCCTAGTCGCGGTCGGATTTGCCTGCACTCGCTTCCGCAACGACCGTACGGAGAGGTAATGCAAACGTACTAATAGAAAGCAGCTAGGGGGAGAGTGTCAATACTACTTCCGTACAGCTAGGCGTTCGGGCGGAGATTCGTTCCATCAGTCGAGCGAGATGATCCCGCGTTGCAGCGCAACTGTCGCCGCTTGGGTTCGATCCTTCACGCTGAGCTTTTCAAGCACATGACTCACATGCAGCTTCACCGTCACTTCGGCGATGTTGAGCGCGCTTGCGATTTCCTTGTTTCCCAGCCCCCTGGCGACCATCCGCAAAACTTCCACTTCGCGGGCGCTCAAGGAGCGACGGGACCGGCGCTCGGCCAGGTGCGAAGCCACTATTGGATCCACATACTGTTGCCCCAGATGAACTTCACGCACGGCGCGCAGGAGTTCCTCACGGACAATGCTCTTCACAATGTAGCCGCGGGCGCCGGCCTGCATGGCACGATAAATCTCCTCTTCACCGGAGTGCGTAGAAAGCATGAGGATGCAAGCGTCCGGGGTCCATCATCACCAGGGTGGGACGGTGTTTACGATAAGCCTCGAGCGCGGCGTTACCGTTACCCGCCTCAGCGACCACCTCCATGTCTGGTTCCACGTTCAATGACGCAGAGAGGCCCATGCGGACCATGAAGTGATCGTCAACGACCAGAATACGTATTGGTTTTGAGTTCCTCATCGATCGCTTCTGGGGGATGGAGGGGAATCTCCACAGCAATGCGAGTTCCGCGTCCAGGCTCGCTCTCGACCCTCAAATGGCTGCCCATTGATTGTGCGCGTTCACGCATATCGAGGAGTCCGAAATGCCCCGCGGGGGACGCTTGCCCAACAGCAAAACCCTGGCCGTTATCACTCACGGCCAGGCACACAGATGCGGTCGCGTACCGCAACTCGATCGAGACCTGCCTGGCGCGCCCGTGTTTCACGGCGTTGGCAACGGCTTCCTGCCCGATGCGGAGCAGGTTCATCTCTACCGGACCCGGAAGTCGTACAGGGCTGCCCTGGATCTTGAAGTCGACCTTCGTTTGTTCGCGCGGCACGAGTGGCTCGACAATCTGCGCCAACGCCGAGACGAGATCTCCATCTTCCAGCAATTGGCAGCGCAAATCCCAGACCGAACGGCGTGCTTCCACCATGCTGTGACGGCTCATGTCGCGCGCCGTTTCCAGCGCGTGCTGGGCCACGCCGGGCGCCTGCTCGAAGCAATCGACCGCCAGATCCAGTTGCATGGTGATCCCGGCCAGTTCCTGTTCCAGTGTGTCGTGAAGCTCGCGGGCGATCCGGTTGCGCTCTTCGAGCACGGCGCCACTTCTCAACTTCTGGCGAATGATGGCCATCTGTTCTCGCAGCCGCCGGCCCAACACGACAACCCAGGCCATCACCACCAAGAGAACGCCGGCAGTGATGGCAAGCACCCACAGGGTGTGACGTAGATTCCACCAGGAGGGAGCTTTGAGTACTACGATGTCCTGAGGCACACGCAGCAACATGCGAAACGACTGCGGTATTCGCCATAGCCCTCCGCTGCGCACCAAGCAAATGCCGGACAGCCGCACCTCGCTATTCAGCGGAATCGACAGCAGGTTGTCGGAGGAACTTCCCGGCGTGAGGGTGGCGTCGAAAAAAACGTCACCGTGTTGCAACTGGAGGCGGAGGCCGTCGGGTTGCACCTGCCGGTTCAGCAACTTCGCATTGGTGGTTGCTACTACTCCATCGAACTGTTCCCAAGGGGCATCGAGGTCGAGCTCGACCGGGTGCGGGGCTTGCTGATGGCTTAGCCGATGAAATATGGCATCCTCTAACATCGGTGCCGAGTCACCCATCGCGGGGAAACCGAGTACATCTACAAGATCACCGATCTCGAGAGGCGTAGCCTGCTGCGTGAGTACACGGAGCCCTTTGCCTTGACTCTGCAGAAAGAGTGCATTGCCGATTTGTTGATATCCGACGACGCCGCGCACCCGCACCCGGTGGCGAGTGCCTTCCGCCGGCGAAAACCGCAGTAACGCTGACACGGGAACTTCTGTGGCGGGAGCTTCCACTCGGATGAAGCTCAGGCGAGGAACGTAGAACAGGATACCCGTGAGCTGCCGGTTGGCGTTGTACAGGCTGCCGCACACGCCCTCGATCAAGACTTCGCTGTCCACCCAGGAAGAAAAATCCTGTTCGCGGGTAATCGGTACGCGAATATTGAACTCTCCCCCTTCGGAGGCGACATGCATGGCCAAGGCAGTCTCCCGCCATGAGCTTCGGTCGACGGCCGCAGATCGCACGATGCCTCGCACTTGCGCCCATTGACTGTCTTGTTGTCCATTTGAAAGTTCGGAAAAAGTAAAGAGTTGCGCTTTGGGCAACACTCCCTTGCCCACGACGCGCAACCTGATTTCGCGAATTACGGGAGCGAACTTGCCCGGCCCAGTTACTCCTTCGACCTCGACCAACTGACCGAGCAAGTGGGAATACCTGGGTGCGACGCTGCCCTCTACGTAAATACCGGCAGTCGTGTCCTGAACAAAGAAGTCAGGCGCCGGAGCATCCATCGTGATGACACCGCGAACGCGCACGGGATAGCTCAGTGAGGCCTGCTCTGGACTTAGACGACGGATCTGATCGGCATGAGTGAGAGTGGGAAGTACCCAGGCAGGAGGCGGAACCTGGGCCCAAGCCCCGAAGCTCAGAGAACACTGCAACAAGACGGACCTCGCGACCATCCCCAACGCCCGTACCTGTCCTGCGCGAACGCTATGTGCTGGCGTTGTTTTCGGCCTCGGAATGCACGTGCAGTTATGGGTTGACACTCAACGCCGCTTTCGCAAAATGCCCGCTGATCGCGTGCTCGCATTAGGGTAGCCGAAACCACGGGCTTGGGGAAGCTCAGGTCTCTTTTTGTCTTCTCCCGGCGCTTCCGGACGCGACCCAGACATTTTCTGATCTCGATCTCAACCCCCACGAAGGGCTCAAACTGAGTGAAAGGTCTGACTCTTGATCACGGAAATGGTCAGGGGCGATTTGACACGCATGAGATTCTTGTCGTCACACATCTACTTTGAAATTGGAGAGACAAATGTCCGAACACACGAGGCGCGACTTTCTGAGATTGTCCACCGCAGGACTGGCGGTTGGCACGGCTTTCGAAGCACTGCCTGCCTGGGGTTCTCTTGGTTCATCTAATCCAGGAGCCGGTGAGATCGCAGTTCGCGTGACCGATGAAAAACGGCGTTTTGAGAGTGCACCCAGTCTTGGGTGGCGGCGAGATAGGGGAAAACCCACCGCCGAGATCATTACCCTCAACCCAGAAAAGAAATTCCAGGAGATTCTCGGCTTCGGCGCTGCCTTTACCGACGCTTCATGTTATATGTTCAACCAGTTGTCCGCAGAGGCGCGGGAGCGTTTGTTCCACGAACTGTTTCACCCTTCCGAACTGGGACTGAATGTTTGCCGCACCTGCATCGGGGCCAGCGACTACTCGACTGAGCTGTACAGCTTTGACGAAGGCGAACCCGATCCTGAGCTAAAACGCTTTTCCGTCGATCGCGACCGTGCCTACTTCCTCCCGACATTGCGGCAGGCTCGCGAGGTAAATCCCGATCTGTTTCTGTTTTCTTCCCCCTGGAGTCCGCCGGGCTGGATGAAAGCTAACGGGTCCATGCTCGGCGGCTCGATGCGCAAGAAATATTTCGCCAGCTACGCGCAATACTTTCTGAAGTTCTTGCAGGCGTACGCCGCCGAGGGCGTCCAAATCCAGGCCGTCACCTCACAGAATGAAGTGGACACGGATCAGGACGGCCGCATGCCCGCATGTCTGTGGGGACAAGAATATGAAATCGAGTTCGTGAAAGATCATCTGGGTCCGGTATTAAGAGCCAACGGGATTCCGGCAAAAATCTGGCTGCTTGATCACAACTACAACCTGTGGGGACGGGTGATTTGCGAGCTGGACGATCCGGATCTCCGGAAATACGCGAACGCGGTTGCGTGGCATGGCTATGCGGGCGGAGCTGACATGATGTCCAGGGTGCACGACGCACATCCCGATGCTGACATGCACTGGACGGAAGGCGGTCCCGATTACACCAGCCCGCGCTATGCCACAGATTGGGCGCAGTGGGGGCACACGTTTACCGAGGCTCTGCGCAACTGGTGCCAATCGGTGACGGGTTGGAATCTGGCGCTCGACGAGAAGGGTCGTCCGAACATCGGTCCTTTTCCGTGCGGTGGACTAGTGACAATTCATTCGCAGACGAAGGAGATCACGCGCAGCGGCCAGTACTGGGCCTTCGCGCATTTCTCTCGTCTGATTCGCCGCGGCGCGCACCGGTTCGATTCTCAGGGCATTGTGCCGGATGTAGATCATGTGGCGTGCGAGAATCCTGACGGGCAGAGAGTTTTGGTATTGACCAACGCTGCCGCAGCGCGTCCAGTGGTGTTGCAGATGGGCGCGACTGTAGCGGAGCTTACTCTGGCGAGTGATTCCGTTACGACGCTGGCGTGGAAGTGAGTGTTTAGCAAATTCCTGCCGCGCAGAACCGCCGGGTTCGGGGACCTATGACTTTTTCCGATGTTCGACGCGATGCTCGAGACCCTGGCGCAAGGTTTGCAGCCATGCCCTGCTTGCGTGGATCGTGATCGCTTCTCTTCTCTTGAGCGCGTGTCGCGGTTCGAACGAGACTATGCAAGCCGTATCCGGCGGGGCCAGTGTGCAGGTCGTAGAAACCACGGTGACCGGTCAATGCTGCTGCAGGCACAGCCCAGCGTCTCCTTCGGAACCGGTGGAATGTCGAGCAGTCTCGTCATTTCCCTGAACGACGCGACCCAATATCAGCAGATGGATGGGTTTGGCGGTTCCCTGACCGACTCTTCCGCCTGGTTGATCTGGAACAAGCTCGGTGCTTCGCGTCGAAGATGTTGCCTTCCAGAACCCAGATGGATCGATTGTCCTGCTTGTGCTGAACTCGGGAAACGATTCCAGCACATTCACCGTCAATTCCAAAGGCCAGACATTCAACTACACCCTGCCGGCGGGAGCTCTTGCCACCTTCGCGTGGAACTAAATCTAGCGCGTCAGAGTGAACTTGCTCCGCAGTGGGAGATTGTCGGACGAACCGCCAACGAGAATCGTGAAGTCGCCCGGCTCAGCACTCCAGTCTTTCTTGTTCACGTCATAGAAAGAAAACGCCCTACGATCAAGTGTGAGCGTCACGCGCCTGGTCTCGCCCGGCTTCAGGTTCACTTTAGCGAAACCTTTCAATTCCTTCATGGGCCGTGGAACGCTGGCGTGAGAGTCGCCGACGTACAACTCCACGACTTCCGCTGCTACGCGATTACCCGTGTTTTTTGCATCGAATGAAACTGTGACAGGCTCGTTCAAGTTACCAGTTTTCGGCCTCACCGAAAGGTTGCCGTAACCGAATGCCGTGTAGGAAAGACCATATCCGAATGCGAATAACGGCTTCGTTTCAGAGCGGTCGAAGTGCCGGTAGCCCACGAAGACACCTTCTGCGTGCTGAACCCGATTTTCACCCTTGGCGGGGTAGTAACTATGAAAGGTCGGGTTGTCTTCCCAACGACGCTCAAAGGATACCGGTAGCTTGCCCGACGGACTGTAATCGCCAAAGAGAATTTGAGCCAATGCCGTCCCGCCCTCCTGTCCGGGATACCAGGCGTGAAGTATTGCCGGGACTTGATCAACCCATTGCGTCATGTCCACGTTGCCGCCCGCGGTCAGCACGACGATTGTGTTCTTGTTGACGGCGCTGATTTGCCGGATGAGTTCGTCCTGTCCGCCCGGAAGCTGGAAGGTTCGGTCGAAACCCTCTCCTTCCGTCTTGGGATCGAACCCCACGCAAATGATCACAGCATCAGCC
>WNFI01135453.1_pt1 | contig 11375 bp, 11 predicted proteins | sample 5400471 | NCBI WGS metagenome assembly WNFI01 (sample SAMN13153348, study PRJNA577476) | soil metagenome | isolation source: 100 cm saprolite on Douglas fir-dominated hillslope | place: USA:California | collected 2013-09-17
TGGCGACGAGACTTTCCCGAGCGCCGCCGTCACCTCGCCCTATTTCGCTGCAGTGCGCGATGCGCTCGACCGCTGGCAGCGAGGCGAGGGGCCAAGGATTAGCGTGCACGACTGCGCGCGGGTCGTTCGGTTGATCGACCAAGCGTACGAGCGCGCAGGGCGGACCTGATCCGGCCTATGAAAAGGCAATATGATGGAATGGTGCAACCAAGTGGCGGTGGTGACGGGCGGCGCTCGCGGCATCGGCCGAGCAACAGCGCGGCTCCTGGCGTTCCCCACACATGATGCGGAGTGGACGCCTATATTGAGAGCGCAAGCGCCAAGGAGCTCAGCAAAGACGGTTGCCGGGAAAGATAGCTCATGGACACACCGACCACGGATTTCGTGCACGCGGGCAGCCTCAAGGAGTTGAAAGTAAAGGGACGGCTGGTCGTGCACGGTCCGCATCGACCGATACTCGTCGTCCACGACAAAGATCGTGTCTTCGCACTCGACAATCGCTGCCCTCATATGGGCTTTCCGCTGGATCGCGGCAGCATCGAGGACGGCACCCTGACCTGCCACTGGCACCACGCCCGCTTCGATCTGGCGAGTGGCTGTACCTTTGATCTGTGGGCAGACGACGTGCCGACCTGCCCCGCCGAGGTGCGTGACGGCGAAGTCTGGGTGAGGCCCACTTTCGGCCACCCCGATCCTGCAGCGCATTGGCGCCAGCGGCTCGACGACGGCCTTACGCATGTCTTGGGCCTTGTCATCGCCAAAGCAGTCCACGGCCATCTTGCGGCCGGCGTGCCGCCGCGAGATATCGTGCGGCAGATCGCGCTATTCGGGATCCAGAACCGTGACGGTTGGGGCGTAGGCCTGACGATTCTTACGGCGCTAGGTAATCTCCTGCCCGTTTTGCCGGAAGAGGAGACCTACCTCGCCTTGTTCCACGGCGGGCGCCGCGTTGCGGCGGATTGCGACGGCGAGGCGCCGCGGCGGCGCCGCGCTGCACTCAAGAGCCGACCTGATTTCGCCACCCTTAAGCGCTGGCTGCGGCGCTGGACAACCGTACGCCATCGCGAGGCGGCCGAGCGCACTTTGCTCACCGCCATCGCCGCCGGCGCCTCACCAGCTGCGCTCGCCGACCTCTTGCTTGCGGCCAATACGGACCGCGCGTTCGCCGACGGAGGACACTCGCTAGATTTCACAAACAAGGCCTTCGAGTGCCTCGACCTGATCGGCTGGGAGCATGCCGACGCCGTCCTGCCCGCCGTGGTAGGCCAGATGGTGGCAGCTCGCGGCGCCGAGGAGTCGACAGCATGGCGTCAGCCGGTCGATCTCATCGCGCTGTGCGCCGAAGCTGCCGCCGAGCTGCCCGGTCTGTTCGCCGCCAGACCCAACATGCACGGCTGGTCAGATCACGCGGCGCTTTCTCAGGCGCTTCTCGGCGATGACCCGATGGCGATCATGGGTGCCCTCAAGGCGGCGATCCTGGGGGGCGCTGCTGCTACCGATCTTGGCCGTTCCCTCGCCTACGCGGCGGCGCTCAGGTTGGCATGCTTCGGGAGCGCCAATGAGCACGCCGATTGGGAGACGGCCCACCACGTTTTCACCTATGCCAATGCCGTCCACCAGATGCTAAAGAGAATTGGGGCGACCGACCGGGATGGCCAGATCGAGGCGGTGCGTGGTGTCCTGCACGGAGCGATGGCACTCTACCTTGCTCGCTATCTCAATGTGCCGCCAGCCCGCATTCCTGGCGATGGCGGCGAGCCGCTCGATGACCTGCCCGCCAATGCGGAGGAGATCCGAGTCGCCCTGCTCGACGCCTTCGATCGACAACGACAGGTCGATCTTGCCGCGCGTCTAGTCGCGCGTCATCTCACGCTTGGTCATTCGGTGCAGGCACTGATCGCCACGCTGGCGCGGGCGCTATTGCGCGAGGACGCGGGCTTCCATGCCTACCAAGTGCTGGACGCCGGCGTGCGGCAGTTCGGCGAGTGGGGCAATACCGACGAGGGCCGGCATATCCTCATCGCTGTCGCCCGCTATCTCGCTGCCCATTCGCCTACGGAACGCGCCGAGCTGCAAACGGCCGACATCGCCCGGCGGCTCATGCGCGGCGGCGAGCTTCATGTCACTACGATAGTCGAAACCTTGTGAATTACCGACGGTGCGGGGCACGGATCAATTCGCAGGGATCAACGCGCAACGCCTGAGCGAGGCGTCCCAACACTGTAACGCTCGCTGAGACCGCAGCGCGTTCAATGGAGCCAAGATATCGAGCGCTAAGCCCCGCCTGATCAGCCAATTCCTCTTGGGTCAGTTCTTTTGCATGGCGCGCGCGCCGCACGTTCGTCGCCATGGCCCTCTTCAAGTCCATGAACGAAATGGCAAACACGGCTGGAACGATGTTTCCAGGAACGATAGTTCCGATTCGGCTTGAACCGCATGGCGCTGATCCCGTATGTTAAGTCAGGTGCCAGATGCCGATAGGCGAACATTTCTGGATTGCGATTGCCATAATCGGCGGCGGCGCTATCGCTGCGTTTGAGGCAGCCTCATACATTAGGCCGCCAAAGTCGTGGGACATTATTCTCATTGCAGCCATTATCATTCCAACGACCGTTGGTGGTCTCTGGATTTATTTTCGTGGAGAGTGGAGGGCGTCAAAATCGAAAAAGAGCAATTAGGAACTACCTACAAACTCGCCTGGCTAGGTAGAAACGCACGGTTCGCCGCGATCCGCTTGGTACCCGCGCTGATGCTTTTGGTGCTGATAACCGCCTGCGATGACAGTTCACAGAGGGCCAAGGAGCAAGTAGTCCAACAAGAGAGGGAGGCGGAAAAGGCGAGCCTTTTGGACGCCACCCTGGTGGAGCACGCAATCGAACGACGGCTGCGGAAGCAGATATCAGCAGGAGATGGACTGATAATCGTACGCGATCCTGATCTGAGCGCCGTGCACACGATGCCCAGTGCCACCCAGTGGAAAATTACCTGTGACTGGAGCGGAATCGTCATAACTTTTGTGTTCGGGGGCGGCGACGATTCCAATTCCGTGGTCGTGCCGATTACCGACGTTTCCCTTTCGCAGGAGCAATGCGCAAATCTCGGTCCGATTGTTGGACGAAAGTTGTTGGAGCTTTCAAGCAAGCCCAATCAAGGCTGACGTATCGTTGGACATGCGCCAGCACTAGCCGTTCACCCAATGAGCAGAATTCAGATAGACCGAAAGTTAATGGCCGGCGGAGTTGCGGTCGTCATTCTCGCTTATGGAGCGACGCAGCTTCGATCCGAGCAGGTGTCAGTTAAATACCGAGGGCAGGTCAATCTCCGACCATTCGACTGCACCGACGTGGACCGAAGCAGCTTCATCAAGCGGGTGTGCTACGACCGGAGCAATGAATACATGCTGATTAACCTGAACGGCACATACTATCATTACTGCCAGATCGACAACGGCACTCTATCGTCGCTTTTGAACGCTGGCTCGATGGGTAGATTTTATAATGCGAGCATCAAGGGGCATTTTGATTGTCGCGTACACCAAGCACCGACTTATTGAGACGAGTGGTTGGATGAGCGAGGAAGCAAACGCAACTGATTGTTTATCTTGCTCTACGCACAGAGCGGTTTTGGACTTTACGACGCTGGCTTATGCGGTGCTTGCCCGAAAGGTTGTGTTCCGGCTCCAGCGGATCGGTGCTAGCAACATCTTTGGGGATGACTATCACCACAAGACTGTCTGGGATGAGTACTGTTATGAGGTTCAGAACGGCCCAAGTCTGTTCAACGATGAGTTGGACTCCATTCTCGGCCCAATTCTGGACAGCGTTATGAAAAGGGTGCCGCCCCAGGAAGCGGCACTGCTGACCATCGGCGCGGTATGGGACCTGGTCGAGCACGGTACAGAATGGGTAGGCACGAACCCTGTAATAGCCCCCGAGCTAATCCATCAGAACCTCGCAAGCGTGGTTGCAAAGTTGGCCGGCGCGCGTGATATGTCACGTTTTGATTCGGCCTAGCCGTCGGCGGCGGTAGATGTTGCGCGTTAGCGCCACGTCCGCCGTAAACGCCCCGCGATATCGATGGGATCAGTCGCCCTCTTGACAGCTAAGGTCGCCACGGCAGTTTCTGGCCAGGCGCCGCTTTCAAAGCGGTCTAGAATCGCAGCGGGTATGAACCGGGTGCGTGAGGCATACATGTGTCGGTCGCCACTGCTCTGCTGCTGATGCGCGAAGAAGCGTTGCGGCAGGATCAGGTGCAAATGATCCTTGGCCCGCGTCATCGCGACATAGAGAAGACGACGCTCTTCCTCAATCTCCGCTTGTCGCATCCGGCGGATCGAGCGTTAGCTCGGTGAGGAAGCGCTCCCGCGTTGGGTAAGTCGAAGCAATCTGCACGAGCTGTGCCAGATCGGCTTCGCGCGTGACGGCATCCTCGTATATGCGCTCCAGATGCGGCCCGTACCAGCGGCAAACCAGGTCAAGTTCCGCAGGCCATCCGGCCGAACCGCCACCCACAACGCGGATCGTTTCGACAAAGGATGACCACGATTCAACGGCCGCGGTAGGAGGAGCGAAGGCTTGGATGGCTCGCAGCGCATCCGAGGCTTCGACAATGCGGTCAAGAAGACGCGCGGCCGTAGCAGGACCCACCCCCGGCAAGAGCTGGATGACTCGAAATCCGGCAACGCGATCTCGCGCGTTCTCCGCCCACCGCAGAAACGCCAAGACATCCTTGATGTGGGCGGCTTCGAGGAACTTGAGCCCACCGAATTTCACGAAGGGGATGTTACGGCGGGTTAGCTCGATTTCGAGCGGGGCGCTGTGATGGGAGGCCCTGAACAGCACTGCCTGCGCTTTGAATAAAATGCCCTGCTCGCGGTTCTCCAGAATCTTCTCTGCTACATAGCGCGCTTGATCGGCTTCGTCTCGGACGCTGACCAACCGAGGCCGCTCGGCCGACGCGCGCTCCGACCAGAGGTTCTTGGTGAAGCGCTCCTCGGCTAGATCCATGACCGCATTTGCCGCGGCGAGGATGGGCTGGGTTGACCGGTAGTTGCGTTCGAGCGTCGCGACTTCGGCGCGCGGACTGAAATGACCGGGGAAATCGAGAATGTTACGCACGGTCGCCGCGCGAAACGAATAGATGGATTGCGCGTCGTCGCCGACCACCGTAAGCCCCTTACCGTTTGGCTTAAGAGCCAACAGGATGGACGCTTGAAGCCGATTGGTGTCCTGATATTCATCCACCAGGACATGATCGAACCGCTCAGCAATATCGGCGGCGATGGATGGCTCCATCATCATTTGCGCCCAATAGAGTAAAAGATCGTCATAATCGAGCACATCCTGCTGCTGCTTTGCCTCGACATATGCTGAAAAAAGCTGGCGTAGCTTAGTTTCCCAAGTCACACACCATGGAAACGACGAGGCCAGCACATCCTCCAGTGGGCTCTCGGCATTCACGACACGCGAATAGATTGACAAACACGTACCTTTCATGGGGAACCGCTTTTTTGTCTTCGAGAAGCCAAGATCGTGCCGGACAAGGTTCAAAAGATCAGCGGAATCCTCTCGATCATGAATCGTGAACGAGGGCGATAGTCCGATCTGATGCGCGTATTCTCGCAAGAGGCGGGCGCCGACGGCATGAAAGGTTCCCGACCACGTTAGCGCACCCGTCATCACGCCTGACTTGTCCCCAAGGGCGTTGGCCGTAATGCGTTCGACACGCCGTATCATTTCAGTCGCAGCACGGCGGGAGAACGTCAGCAGCAGGATGCGCCGTGGATCGACTCCGTTAACGGTCAGGTTCGCCACTCGATGGGCCAACGTGTTCGTCTTCCCGGTCCCCGCGCCAGCAATAATCAGGAGCGGCCCCGCATTGGTGTAGCTCGGCCCGCCGTATTCGACGGCGCGCCGTTGTTCTGGATTCAGATTTGCGAGGTAGGGAGATTTCATCAGTTGCTCCGCACGACTCACAACAGAGGCAGTCGGAATCTTGTATCATCGCCAAGTTAATGGGAAGGAATTGCCCGAATCTATTCTCGATGCCGTACACATCGAATTAGGACGTTGTGTTTTGCTGTGTTTTCTCGCAATCGGTCGCTGCGACGGTGGACTTCGTGGACTGCATACTTAACGCCTGACCGAAAGCTGCCGTGGCGAACCGGATCGCGTCCGCGAGTGCTCGCATTAAGACGGCCGCGAACGAGGTCGTCTATGGTTGAGGTTGGATCGCGGGTCATCAATGGCAGCGCGCTTTCGAGGGCTGCGCGCGCTTCATCGAGGGGATGCCGCCCTTTGGCGTCGCGCCAATCCCGCCCTCGCCAGCGGTTTACAGTCGTGTAGTGAACTGGGCGGCCGGACTGGGTCAAAGCGCGAGCCACAGATCGCGCGCTCGGCGACTGCTGGCAGGCCCAAACTGCTTTCGCCAGATCGGGAGTGGCTTTTGGGAGGGTCTGACGCATCTTTGTTGTCCTTCACGATCGGCTACGGGGTGCTACGACTCACGTCTCTTTGTCACGCAGGTACTCAAAACGGAATTTCTGTTTCATTCTCTGTTTCTGCGGGTGACGGCGATGATGAGTATTTTTCCAAGGCGTCTTGGGTGGCTTTGGGCAGGTCGCCAAACCAGACCCAGACATCACTTCCGGGAGAACGGGCGAAGTATTCCCGCCCGACTTGCCAGTATTCGTCCGGGGGTTCAGGGTGGACACCGTAGGGGTCGACTGTCTGCGCGTATATCCACGTGACCTCGGCAGTTTCGGGATCGATGTGGAGCGCAGCTTCCTTTCGGATCGCCAGCCATTCTTCCACTGTCATCTGGGCAGCCGCCACGTTCTTCACCGAGTGCGGCATATCTGCCTTGTTCGCTGTCTCATTCTCGTTGGTCATGGTCGGGTCTCCGTTCTCCTGCGTGTGAGGGCCTTATCTTGTTCGGTTCCGTGCCTGCTATCTCGACCAGGGCAACGTCGTGGCCGGCGTAGCGGGTCGCCTATGGACGATGTGCTGGGCGCCGTTCACCTCGATCACCGCCCAGGTCTCGTAGATTGCAGTCAGCCTCCCACCCGCAACGCGCCAGAGCAGGCCTGCACCAGGTTGATCCAGTGGCCGGTGCCGATCGCAGCCAAACAGTGCTTGGGCATCCCAGCCCAGCCTGCTGACGCGCTCCGCCCATCCATTGGACGGGTCGAGGAAACGCGTGCAGTCGTCCAGGAAAAGTCGCCATCGGTGCTGAGGGACACTTGATGGCCGTGCTTGTCGGTGTAGTAGCGCAAGACCTCGAACCCATTCCTGCGAGACGAGGTGCTTCCGTGGCGCCTCGACCGGCGCGCTTGGGAGGTTGGCGCGCGCAGCGGTCACGACAGGACGCTGCTCGGGTCGGGTATGGCGTTCGCCATAGGCGACCGATGTCGGCGCGCCGCTAGATCGACCGAGCGCGAGCTCCGCGACCGCGCCCTTGCGCGCGCCTGGCAACGACCAGAACCACTCTCCGCCGCGGCCAAAGCCATCCCGACATGACTTTACGTCGAGCTTCTTCTTGGCCGCCTTGAACCTCTTCGCGTCCGTGATCTTCTGGCGGTCACCGAGAAGGCGCATGCCTCGCGCCCGCTGTTCAATTTCGGCAACGGCAACAGGCCCGCCGGCTAGGACCTCTTCGAGGAACCGCACGACTGCCGCGGCGCGACCCTGCCGCGCAAGGCGCTTGCCGTCCTCGTCCACGGCGACTCCCGCCGTGACGGGTAGTAATCTATCGCTCATCTTGTTCGCTATCCCCTGGTTCAATGATGCCCATCCTGGCGAGCGCGGCGACGGCCTCGGTTCGGCGATGACCGTGCCATTCGGGCCAGCAAACGAAATGAAGCCATGCGTGCCCGCCGTCAGCCGTCCCAAACGGCAGCAGCGGATCACCAAGCCGATCACCCTCGCCGCATAGCAGGCACCGACCCGTCCCTTGGCGAGCCGGATGACGGTTGAGCCATTCTGTGATGCAGCACATGAACGCGCTCGACTTGGCCTCTGACCCTGAAAGGCCACCTATGTTTTTCGCTATACGGGTCCACCTATGGAAGAACGAGTGCCAGTCCTCGGCGCTCCAACCATCCTCGCCCGGCCTCAGGAGCGCCAAGACCTCGCTCTTGTGCTGCGCCAGGGCGTCAATGACGGCGGCCGGTGGGGCGGCCTCTGCTTGCAGCACCAAGTCCACACCGTCGATTTGAACTTTAACGCCAGCAGCCCATGCTGCATTAATGGCTTGAGCGGCATTCATACGCGCGCCTTCCATGGCAAATCTTTTTGATCGACAGCAGAATCGGCGGCACAACCTCCGTCCGCATCGTCCGCAACGGCCGCGCTGTGAGATTTCAACCGATTGTCGCGGACGGTAGTGTCGGCGCCCTCCCCTACCTCGTCTGCCCGACCGTCCGCATCATCGCCGACCGTCTGCAAGCTGTCCGTGGTGAAGCGCTTGGTATCGTTGCATTCCGTCCCGGCCGCGGTCGATGCAGACGGTGCAGACGGTCGTGTCCCGGTGTTTTCTGGTGCGACAAAAATATGATAGGTGCGCGTGCGTGCGCGACCTTCAAGCCGAAACGCGACCTCGATCCCGACCTGGCGCAAGAAACTCGCCGCTCGACGCAGCCGCCCCGCGAGTGCTCGGGGGGAGGCGGGCCATGTTTGCGCCTTGCGCTGGGCGTCCCCGACCATCGTGCTGAGCGCTTCGAGGAGGTCCGAGGCGGTGCCCTTCCACTCCATCCGCTCGCGCATGATCGCGCGCACCGCGGTGGCGACCGGGTCCGCCTCGATTACGTCCTGGATCGCTTCGTGGCGGTTACCGCAATAGGCGGTCCAGAAAGTGCCCGCGGGCAAGATCGCGGTCTCGCATGCGCTCGCCCACAGCGCGAAGTCGGCCATGCGCGGCAACTTGGGGAGCCGCGTTTCGGACAGCCTTCTGAGGCCCTCCGCCACCGCATCGAGCAGCGCGCCCAGGATACGCGGGCGTTCCGCCTCGAACGCGGCCCAGAGTTCCGCTTCGGGCCGGCGGCGTTCCTCCGGGATAGGCTCCAGCGTCAGGAATAGGGCGCGGTCTGCCAAGTCGGGCCGCGTCACGATGTCCTCGATGCCATTCAGGATCACCGGCCGCGTCGCGTCGAACAGCACCTCGTCCTGGTCGGTATAAAGCTGGCGCACGGCAAAGCCCCCGCCCGTGGCAAGGCGGCAAAGCGTGTCCGAAATCCACGCCGGCAAGGCGGAGACGTTATCATAGGCGAGCACGTGGCCGTTCCTCGCGGCGATGAAGAGATCGCGGTCCTCGCGCGGAAGCGCCCGTAAGGGAGCGGTGTTCGGGTCGAGCAGCGCGCGGAGGATGGCGGTGAAGGTGGACTTCGCCGACCCCTGCTCGCCCGAGAGCACCAACACCGGATACGGTCCACGGTTGCGCAACACGGCGAGCGCCCAGGCAACGACCAAAATGAAGTGGCTGCCTGACTTAACATTGAGAAAGGAGCGCAGCGTCTCGACCGAGCCGCCGGGCACCGGCATCGGCAGAGGCTGCATCCCGGCTGCGCGGCGGAAGCGCACCGGCGGGTTGTCGATCACGCGCCACCCGGTGGTGTCGATTTCCACCGCGCGCCACATTTCATCGCCAAGATCGAGATAGAGCCTGCCATCCAGCCCGCCAACGCGGGTATGGACGGCACGCTCCGGCGCATCGAACTGCGCCTTGGCCTCGATAACCCGTAGTGCCGATTCAAGCGCATTGGAATTCGGTGCGCCGCCGGTCTCCTCGTAATAGCGTCGCGTCAGCCAGCCACGGAAACCCGAGCGCCGGACCGCCCAGGTCTCGCGGTGGCCGTTGATATCGATGTCGGCGAAGTTGGTATTGTCTGGGGCATGAAATAGCTCGGCATCCGCCGCCAAGCTCACCAAGATGTCGGCCTGCTTTGATGGCAAACCGCCGGTCTCGTTGTTCTCGTCGGTGATATCCGAGTCCTCCTCGATCTCGACCCGCGTCGCGCCTACAAGAAATTGGTTCAGGTCGGCGATAGTGGCGCCCGGCGGCAGCGCGTCATCTAAGTCCCACTTTGGCGGGAAGTTCTTCGGCACGTTGACGATCGCCGCGGTCACGGCGCCGGCGGCGAGTGCCAGCTCGGACACAGTGCGGGCGTATTCCTGACCGGGTTCGTCGTGGTCCGGCCAGACGATGACCGGGCGTCCGGCTACCGGCGCAAAATCCGTCAAGTGCGGTGCCTTCGCCCCGCCCATCGTCGTCGTCGCCTCGTGGTCGGGGAACAGGTCGGCTGCGCGGTCAGCCTTTGCCTCACCCTCGGTGAAGATCACGGGCTTGCTTGGTGCGGCAGCGAGTTGCGACAGGCGGTATAGTGGCCGCGGCGCTGGCACACCGCACGATCTCCACGCCGTGTACGTCTGCTTGCCCCTCTTCACCGAGCAGAAGGTGATAGGCAACACCTCCTTGCCCACCTTGCCGGCGGTCTCGAAGTTGAACCGGGCTGCGTAGCCTACGACGCGACCGTCAGCTTGGTGGTAGGACCATTTGCCAGTGGGCTCACCATGCCGGGGGTGTCGAAACGAAAATTCTGGCGCGTCGGCCGGCACCGGGATGATCGGCGTCTTGACCTCCTTCGTCTTCGCCGGTGCTTGGGCGAAGACGCCGGTGTTCTCGCCCATAGGCGCGAATGGATCATCGTCATACATCGCGCACCCCCAACATGTGGGCGATCTTCTTGGCCGCCTGGTTCTGGGACAACTGGAACAGGTAGGCGGCAAGCGCGATTGGATCGCCGCCAGAGTCACCAGTGGCGAAGTCGGCCCACCGGCCGGCGCGCGAACCCGCGATCCGGATCTTGAACGAACCCGGCGACCGGTCGTTGCGAGTGGGGTTCAGGGCGACGTACTCGGCACCCTCGACCCTTCCACCGGGCAGCCAGCGCGCGAGCAGGATGGGCAGGACCGCAAGTGCCGCCCGCTTAGCTTCTTCAAAATCAATGCGGCCAGAAGGACGCAGGTCTTGAGCCGCAGCGCGAGTGCGGTCGACATTCGATTCGGGTCGGCGGTTGAGTTCGTACTCTGAGTCGCTCATGCCCGGTCGCCTTTCTTGTCGAGGCGAGCTTTGGTAGCGCGAGCGGCTGGGTTGTTGTTTTTATCTGCGGCAGAAGCAGCAGCGAGATGGCGGTCAATGTAGCCCTTGATCGAGGCGACCACGATCTTGCGCGATCTCCCGTCTCGGAACGAGACGATCGCGCCCGAGTTCAACAACTCGTAGAGCCGAGTGTTACCGCATGAGAGTAGACGGCATGCACCCTTCGGCCCAACCAACAGCGGGCCGTAGTCCGAGTTTTGGGTGCTTGAAATGCACTGCAT
>WNFI01668042.1_pt1 | contig 11375 bp, 10 predicted proteins | sample 5400471 | NCBI WGS metagenome assembly WNFI01 (sample SAMN13153348, study PRJNA577476) | soil metagenome | isolation source: 100 cm saprolite on Douglas fir-dominated hillslope | place: USA:California | collected 2013-09-17
CACAGCTTTGTATCCGCAGATGGTACCCATGGAAGAGAGTGCGTCCATGCTTTGCGCCCGCGTGGTGCGGGGGACCAGTTCGACCGAGAACGAAGTCACGCCTGCGGCAGCGATTTGCTGTACGACCTCGGCGGAGCCGAAGGGACGCAGAAATCCGATGAGAGTCTGGCCACTGCGCAGAAGAGGAAGATCAGCCTGACCGGTAACGTCATTCGATCCGTAACACAGCACCTGCACAATGATATCGGCGCTGCTGAATACGGTAGCGCGGTCGGAGAGAATCTTCGCGCCTTTCTCAACGTAGGCTGCGTCCGGATAACCAGCCTGCTCGCCGGCACCCGATTCCACGATGACTTCAATCCCAGCCTTAGCGAGCATGGGAACAACGACTGGAACCAGCGCCACCCGCCGCTCTCCGGGATAACTCTCTTTGGGTACTCCGACGATCAAGCTTGGCCTCTCCCTTATTGTGTCGACTGAAAACAGTAACAGATTCGGTTGAGGGACTGGAAGGCATCGCCGGCAGCGGATACTTCTCATCAAATATTCAGCCGATCGAGTCCACTTCTCATCTTAAGATTTTGCCGGGGCCCCACCGGTAATCTCGCCGACTTCGGGTCTCTCTAACCAATCTTTATCGGGACTGACAGGAAGCGGCTGGTTGGGGCCGAGATTGGTAGAACTGATTGCCGCGAACACGAAGTTTTCAGGCGGGATGGGATTGCCTGCTAGTCGCCGCAGCATTGCGAGTTGGCCAGCATGAGTCATCGCATCAGAAAAAGGTCCTTGCAGGAGGATTTCGGCAGTGATGCCTCTAAACTCAGTTCCCATCTTGAGGTGATGCGCCACATCCGCCAGGGTCTCGTGGAAGTGCGCAATCGCGGCATCGAAGTTGTCCAGGACAGGAGGCCGGTATGTGCCGCCGATGAAAAAAGTACGCGCATATCCTAGAACGCTATCCATGTGACGAATCAATTCGTGTGGCGTACGAACTTGATGTGCCGCACGGAACGCAGCGAACTCAGGTGGGGCGCCACGCAGAGCCTTCTGCGTCCTATAGGCTAGAGCCGCGAGAAAATGCTTTAGCAATGTTCTCTGTTCATCCATACTTATCTACATTCAAGCCTCAGGTCGTCCTTCCCCGATGCCGAGTCAAACGAAGAAACTACCCGGCGACTGAGGATGCGAAATATATCTCAGGTTCGCGGGCCGAAGCGATAGTGCCATACTCTGGCAGCGCCGATCAGGTTGGTATCTTCGCCGAGGGAGGCCAGGGTGATTTCCGTCTTTTCATGCGGTACGAAGCGGCAGCCGCGGCGAATCACGGCGCGAATCCCATCGAGAAAAAGATGAGAGCTTTTCATCACGCTGCCGCTCAGAACGATTGCATCTGGAGTGAAAAGGTTAATCAGATTGGCAAGGCCGAGGCCTAAGTAAAGAGTCTCGTGTTCGACTGCCTGAAGTGCGAGATTGTCGCCTTGCGCAGCAAGTTCACAAATTAATTTCGCGGTGATGCCTTCGCGGTGCGGGTAGCCGGCGGGCATGCGGCTTTGCATCCAGGTGACCATCCCAGGACCTGCGGCGAGCGACTCCCAGCAGCCGCGAAAGCCGCAACTACAGGGCGGGCCCGCGGGATCGATGACTTGATGGCCGAGTTCGGGATGGGCACTGTCAACACCGCGATAGAGTTGGCCATCCAAAACAATTCCGCCGCCAATGCCCGTGCCAACCGTCACATAGATCAGCCGCGAGCGATTTCTGCCCGCGCCCCATCCAGCTTCCGCGAGGGCAGCTGCGTCGCCGTCATTTTCCAGGGCGACGCGAACATTGAATGTTTGAGCGAGGTCTGCGACGGGATTTCTCCCGCGCCACCCGGGAAGGAAATCGACGTCGCCAAACTCGCCCTTGATGGGATCGACTGGGCCCGTCGACCCAATGCCGATACCGGTGAGTCCAACACCAGCTTTCTGAGAAGTTTCGCGAAGCATGCTGGCGATAAGATCTCTTCCCGCTGCGTAGTCATTCGCGTCGGTAGGAGCCTGCATGCGCGCAAGCACTCGCCCGTCTTCATCGACCACGCCGACCGCGATTTTCGTTCCACCGATGTCGTGAGAGTCTTACTCTCTCTCACCCTCTTACACAAACGACCCTACAACTAGAATTGCGGGACAGCTGTCTTTGCTTCTTCGAAGGTCATCTTCTTCTTGTTGCGGTAGGACAAGTTGGCCATGTGTGCGGCCACAGCTGAGCGGTAGCCGATATCCACCGATGCATTCGGCGTTTTGCGAGTTCGTATGCATTCGATCCAGTTTGCCATGTGGCCCTGGCCGGGCGTCTTGCCAACGGAAGAGGTTCCGTGGGGACGGTTTTCTCTCTCAGGGTAATAGCGAATGCCTTCGCCCGTTTCGCCCGCGACCATGTCCGAATCTCCCCAGATATGTTCGATGGTGCCGTCGCTGCCGAGAAGGCGTTCGCCGAGTCCATAATGCTTGTTGCTAAACGTTGACTGCCACGTCACGACAATGTCTTGAGGAAAATCAAGCGTGATGGCGATGGTATCCGGAACCTGGCGGCCATCTTTCTCGGAAAAAATTCCACCCGACATATAGGCCGCTGACGGCACCGGGAGGTCAAGTGCAGACATGATCCAGGCGATCTGGTGGACCATGTTTTCGGTGACATTGCCTCCGGAAAATTCCCAGAACAAGCGCCAATTGATCAGGCGATAGGGATCGAAAGGCCGATCAGGACGGCCGTTGAGGAATGCTCCCCAGTTCACGTTTTGCGCAGTGCAGTCCGAGGGAATCGGGCGAACCCACTGGCCTTTGCCGTGAGGAGTGTTGCGGCTCATCCAGGACTCGACCTCGGTTACTTTGCCGACAAGGCCGTCCTTGATCCAGTTTTTGGCATCAATCAGAGTCCCTGAACTCTCAAACTGCAATCCGATCTGAACCACGCGAGTTGAGGCCTTCGCCGCCGCAAGGCACTGATCGGCTTCGGGAATTGACCACGTCATGGTTTTCTCAGAATAGAGATCCTTGCCGGCGGCGAGCGAGTCGATAAAGTGGCGGGCGTGAATGTGCAGCGGGCTGGCCACGATAATGGCGTCAATGTCCTTCATCTCGAGCAAGCGGCGGTGATCGTCGAACGTCTGAATGCCCGGAGCCTTCTTTTTGGCCTCATCGCGGCGGCGGCTGTAGACATCGGCCATCGCGACCAACTGGATGTCGTGGATAGAGAGGGCTTCTTCCAGAAGATCCATTCCACGACCGCCGACGCCGATCATGCCGACGCGGATACGATCATTCGCCCCGAGAACACTCGAGGGCGGATACGCAAGCATTGCCGCCGTCCCGAGTGCTGCCTGTTTCAGAAAAGTCCGTCTCGTGTGGTCGGTCATGTGATCCTCCTTTTCGATGTTTCAGTTTGCGCCAGCGTCCTGCAAGAGCTTCTTCATACCCGCCCAGCTTTTCCGAGAAGACTGTTCCGGCGTGCCGCCGCCGTTCCAATGCGTTTCAAGGCTGACGGCAAAATGATATCCGTCGAGTTTTAGGGCCTTGAACTGGCCAGCCCAGTCGATCATTCCAGCACCCATCGCCGCCCAATCGTAGCCTGCGCCTTTCTTGACTGTGTCTTTGCAATGGCAGTGACCGATGCGATCTTTGGGCAAGAGATTATAACCGTCAGGATACGGCGTCTCTCCACTGGCTGCGGCGTTTCCGGGATCCCAGTTCAGCATAAGATGCGGCGACTTGATCGCTTCGAGAATCTTCGCGGATTCCGCTCCGGTGGCCGTATTGCAGGCGGGCTCATTTTCCAACACGAGAATGATATTTTTCTTGCCCGCTTTGTTAGCCGCGTCGAGAAGTTTTTGATTCATGGCCTCGCGATAGGGAGACTGGTTCTCAAGACGCCAGAAATCGAAGCAGCGCACGCGATCGGTGCGAAAGACCTTGGCCATAGAGAGGGCGCGGTCAAGAACTTCATCCTGCTGCTCGAACGTGAAGCTGGCATTGAATGAACCGCGCTCGCTGAACTTTGACAATGGAGCGCCGGGCCAATCGACTTTGAAAAGCGGGCTGGCGATGTCGGTCACGCGCAGTTCATATTTCTTCAGGATGCGCTGGGCCTCGGCCATTTCCTTGGCATCCAGATTAACGATGTTCTTATCCCACAGGCCGCGCAGCTCGATCCAATTCATGCCGAATTCGCGAGAGGCGACCTCGCAGGCGTGGCCAAAATCCTGGCTGATCTCGTCGCTGATCACAGAGATACGGAAAGGCGAGATCGATGTGGAGGCAGAGACGAGATGAGACGCGGTCTCTACGGCGATCATGGCAAGCGCTCCTGCCAGGAATTGACGACGGGCAAAAGGCATGGGTACGTCCGCTCCTGCGATACCGGATAATATAGATGAAGAAGAATCGGGACAAATCTACCACTGCGGCAAGGCCTGAGGATAGAAGGATTGAAGATCGCTGTGCGGAGAGTTCCGGCAGTGAAAGATTTCAGTGTCGAAAGGTGTAGCGAACGTTTGGCGCGCAAAACAAAACGCCCCAGACTCAGTTTGAGTCACGGGACGTATGTTGATCAGCCCTCCCCCAAGTGCTGCTCGAGAACAACTCTAACTCTACGGCTCATCCCGGTAAATGGCCCTTAAGTGCCATGTTTTGTGTAAAGTTGTGTAAATGCAAGGCGAGTCCGGATCTGAAATATTATGTTTGCCGCAAAACAAAACGTCCCGGACTCAGGATTGAGTCATGGGACGTATGTTGATCAGCCCTCCCCCAAGTGCTGCTCAAAGACAATCTAACTTCAGGCGATCTTCCGGTAAATGGCCCCTTCGTGCCATGCCCTGTGCAAACCTTGTATTATTCGCAACGAGCCGGAAGGCCGAGCGAAACAATTGCCTGGTGCAAAACAAAACGTCCCGGACTCAGGATTGAGTCATGGGACGTATGTCGATCAGCCCTCCCCCAAGTGCTGCTCAAAGACAATCTAACTCCGGGGGATCATCCGGTAAATGGCTCTCGAGTGCCATCTATGGCACCAATGTGCCAGTGCCTCGAAAAATGTGCAGTGCAGCAGCGGTAAGTGAATGAAACGATTGAATGCCTGTACTAATTGACGATGGAGCCGCTCACTACAGCGGAGGCACAATTTACTCGCGATCCTTAGCCCGGGTACCACACCGTCCGCGGATCGGTCTCGCTTCGCTGATAGAACCATGCCTCGTCAATTAGGCGCTTCAGATCAAAACGTGGTTTCCATCCCAACAAGAATTTCGCTTTGCTATTGTCCAGCCAGGTTGACCAATACGGAGTTTTGATCTCGACTGAGGGCATCCCTCGCGTCTCGCGCAAGTAGTCCGCGACGTGCCTGTAGTCGACCGGCTCATCCATGCAAATATTGAAGGTTTGCTGTCGCGTCTTCGGATGATCCAGGGCCAGTACCATGCTGTCGACCAGATCGCTAACGTGGACAAAATTGCGTTTCACGGGCTCACCGTCGGGATCGAGCATCACGGGCACTGCGTTGCTCTTCAAATATTCGTCGGCGCTTTGGTCCCCGACGAGATCCCGCCATCGTGGGCCTCCGAACACATCTTCGCTAAAGGAGAGCGAATATTTGAAATCGTCTTTCTCCATGATCCACGGCGCCCTCAAACAACATCCCGAAAGGTTGTACTGAATGAAATACTGCTCCAGCATTACCTCCTCAAGAACTTTGGAAAGCGCATAGCAGCCGGGATATGCGCTGTGCTTCTGTAGCTCTGTCACAGGCAGTGCGTGGGGATAGACAAAGTGCCCCATGGCCGCATCCCCTCCGATAAGAATGATCTGCTTAAAAGAGCTGCTGATGCGGCATTCCTCCAGGAGCCAGAACAAGCCTTTAACCGTGACATCGATCACACTATCGGCAGTTTCCTTGCAGGTCGCACAATGAATGACATGCGTAATTCCCTTCATGGCGGCGCGTACTGTGTCCCGGTCAGAGATATTTCCCCTTACAATCTCCAGCTGCTCATGCGGTTCCGGCACACGGTTGTGACACAGGGCGCGAATAGTTACGTCATTGCGACTGTCGGACTGTAGAACGTGGCGAATGAAATGGGATCCTAATTTGCCGGTGGCTCCGGTTACCAGAATGTGATTCATAGAGTCAGCCATTCTACCTCCCGTGAGTGAACTCAACGTATATACTTGGCCGCGAAGAGCGCAGGAACCCGCGTAAAACGGAGGAGGTTCGTTCATGAGCGACGAGGTGTCAGTGATTTCGGCATTCGGCCGATTTTGGGAGTACTACTTCCTTCGTTATTTTGTTGGCACTATCGTGGGGTCTGTCATCGTTAGGTCCCTTCCCGTGTATTGCACGATGTATGAGTCTCTACAGCCGAAGGGAGGGACGATGATGAACTTAACCTCCTCGGCAGCTTTAGGCCTCGCCTACTGCTACATTGCCAGTGCTCCGATGCTCACTTTGCATGTAACCCGAGCTCAACTTTTTAAGGCTGCTCATGACAGCGGGAGCGGATTCAAAGCGGTCCCGGGCTGGCTGTTTAAGGTACTTGATTTCTGTGGAGTTTTGGCCGTGGTCGCGGGGATTGTGGTTTGGATCCGAGCGAAGCCCTCGCCACATTCGCCAATGGCCGTCGCTGGTCTGCTGTTGTTCCTTTTGGTGATGTCGTTGCAAATCGTAATGCTTGCGAAAGCGCGGCTAAACAAGTTTAAGGTCATTACGGATTTTTACTGGAAACTCAGCCTCCGTCGCGCTAATAAAGCACCCAACATCTCTGAATACAAGGAATCCTACCGCCACATCAGGGAGCACGGGAATGCATGCGGAATCGTGATCCTCGAACTAGCGTTGGCCGGAGTAGCTAGTTCGGTGAAAGAACCTGTTGAAACAGTACCGATACTAGTTTTATGGCTTTTGCCGGCGGCATACTGTTGGTTGTTCGGAACCGTGCTGGAAGAAAGACTTGCCGAATAATCCTGCATCGCCGAGCACACATGGGGCGCCTACGTATGCGTGATTTTAGCTGAAGGCTGATACCTGAGAGCTACTGCTTACTCCCACTCAATCGTCCCCGGCGGCTTCGACGTGATGTCGTACACCACGCGGTTCACGCCTTTCACTTCATTCACAATTCGGGTGGAAATTTTCTTCAGCACTTCGTTCGATAGTGGCACCCAGTCGGCGGTCATGCCGTCTTCACTGCTCACGGCGCGGATGGCGCAGGTGTAAGCGTATGTGCGCATGTCGCCCATCACGCCGACTGTCATGATCGGCAGCAGTACCGCAAACGACTGCCAGATTTTGGTATAGAGGCCGGCATTCTTGATTTCGGTGACGACGATATCGTCGCACTCGCGGACGACCGCCAGGCGCTCAGAGGTGACTTCTCCCAACACGCGGACGGCGAGGCCGGGGCCGGGAAAGGGCTGGCGTTGCAGGATCTCGTCGGGCATGCCGAGGTCGCGGCCGATTTTGCGGACTTCGTCCTTAAACAGATCTTTCAACGGCTCGATCAGCTTGAGCTTCATTTTCGCGGGTAGGCCGCCCACATTGTGATGAGACTTGATGACCTGTGACGGCCCGCGCACCGAGCGCGACTCGATCACGTCGGGATAAAGCGTCCCTTGTACGAGCCACTTGACCTTGCCTTCGGTCTTTTCGATGCGGCGGGCTTCCTGCTCGAAGACTTTAATGAATTCGTTGCCGATGATCTTGCGCTTCTTTTCGGGATCGGTGACGCCTTTGAGCTTCTTAAGAAAACGGGCGGAGGCGTCGACCGCGTCCAGATGCAGGCCGAGTTTGTCGCGCAGTGTCTTCTGCACTTTTTCGAATTCGTTCTTGCGCAGCACGGCATTGTTCACAAAAACGCAGGTCAGGCGCGACTTGCCATTCTTGTCGCGTAGCGCGCGATCAACGAGAACTGCGGCGACCGAGGAATCCACACCGCCGGAGAGAGCGCAGATGGCGCGTCCGGTACCGACTTGGGCCCTCACCTGCTCGACTGTGGAGTCGATGAAGTGCTGCGGCGTCCACGTGGGCTTGGCACAGCAAATTTGGAAGACAAAGTTCTTCAGAATCTCCGCCCCCTGCCGCGTGTGATGTACCTCAGGATGGAACTGAACCGCGAACCACTGCTTCGCGACATTCTGAATTCCAGCCACCGCATGCGCGGTCTTAGCGGTCAGCTCAAAGCCTGGAGGCAATTCCAGCGCCTCGTCTCCATGCGACATCCAAACAGCAATTTTGCGCGACAGTCCCTGAAATAGAACCGACTCGGCCACGATTTCAACATCAGCGTGGCCGTACTCGCGCTTCTCCGCGGGGCGTACTTTGCCGCCGAGCGTATGCACCATGAACTGCAATCCATAACAGATGCCGAGCACGGGCACGCCCAGATCGAACACGCGCTTGTCGGCCGGCGGAGCGTCTTTGTCGTAGACCGACCAGGGCGCTCCCGAGAGCACAATGCCCACCGGCGCATAGCTTTTGACCTCGTCGAGCTTGGCCGTGCACGGCAGGACGACGGAAAAAACATTCTGCTCGCGAATGCGACGCGCGATCAGCTGCGTGGTCTGCGCGCCAAAGTCGAGGATGACAATGGCTTGGGTGAGCGGCGACTGAATGGTCGGTGACAACGTGAGTGACGACTGTTTAGGGGCTGATTTGCGCGGAGACGATGAGCGATGCTTGGATTGGGGCTGCACGGATGAGTGTCTCAGATTTGGGGAGATAGTGTAAAGCAAATCGCAGGATTGCGCCCTTAAAAGCCCTTCCGAAACATCCCTTGACAGCGAAACATATTCGAATTCGGACGCAAGAAGCGGATAGACCGAATCTTCTCATAGCGGCATATTGACCGTATGCACAGAACAATCGAACCAAGCATTCTCTATTTCGGCACGCCGGTGGCATTGATCTCAACCTTGAATGAGGATGGCTCACCCAATATCGCGCCGATGTCGTCCGCATGGTGGCTGGGATGGAGTTGCATGCTCGGGCTCGGGTCCATGGGCAAGACATCGGAGAATCTGATTCGCACCCGAGAGTGTGTGATTAATTTGCCATCCCAGGAGCAGGTTTCGCATGTAGATCGCCTGGCGCTCGCCACGGGCAAGAATCCCGTCCCCGAGAAGAAACTGAGCTGGGGGTACCGCTATGAGCCGGACAAGTGCGGCCTTGCGGGGCTGACGCCGATACAGTCGCTCGACGTGCGCCCGCCTCGAGTCGCGGAGTGTCCGGTGCAGATGGAAGGCATTCTCCACGAGTGGCATCCGTTCGGTAAAAATGTTTCGGCGAATGCGTTTGAAATACATGTCGTCAAGCTGCACGTCGAGGAATCGTTGTTGACTGAAGACGCGCCGCGCCCGCATATCGATCCCCAGAAGTGGCGTCCGCTCATCATGAGTTTCTGCCGATTCTTTGGGATTGGCAGTGAGGTGCATCCGTCGCGGCTGGCGGAATCCAATTTCATGAATTTTGTGAGGAAAGGAACGAGTGTGCAATCGGCCAACGGCGGTAGTCAGGAAGCGAAAAAACAGGGTACAGAGACTGGCTCGATCATAGAAGTTTCAGCAAAGTAACTAGGCACTCTCATACCACCAACGGATTCGGCACATCGCTCAAGATGGACTCGTCGCGGTCGATAGTCGTTTGTGGCAGTATGGGAGGCGGAACATGCGTCGGGGGTATCTGAGGCGCGGGTGGCAGGGAGGCCGGAACGAACAACGCCTCCGGCATCTCGGCGATGCAAACGTACCCCGCCAGACGCGCGACGTACAGCCAGTCAGCTACAGTGAAATAGGCCAGCGTCAGCAGAATCATCCCGGCAACGACCAGCCGCCACGGCAGGATGGGGGCGAAGGCCAACGGCATCGAAATCGCGCTGGAAGCACCGACCCAAGCAACGAGATGTGCGAAGCCAGTCCAGGTACTTACTGCGAACACCGGACCGAGGTGCTCACGGGAGAAAACCACTGCGGCGGAAATCGCGCCAACCGCATCTTCCCCATTGCGCACTACAAAAATTCCCGCCAGGGATAACAACCAATTCAGCGCCGACCAAATGCAGCAGACCAATCCCGCAAGCGGCAGAAAAAGAAAGAATGCCATTCCCGGGCGAGGGTTGGCTGCCGGCGACGCGAAGCCCGCCACGATGGCTGCGCCGGTCAAGCTCAATATCGCGGCCAAGGCCAGCGCGACGCGCAAAGAGTTCAGTGTCATGAGCGCTGGGAACGAGCCAGTTTTAGAGACGTTGCTTGCAACGTCTTTGGGTTCAGCGTTTCCACTGGCGGGGGGAGGCCGCGAAAATCCACAGCCCGCAAAGGGCAAGCGATCCGATCACTCCCGCCATGACTGCACGATTCAGACTGCCGCGCAGGATGTGCGCCAGAACCTGTCCCACAAGGACCGGCTGCCGTGTCCGCAGAAAGAGCAGTTCGCCATTGGTCACCGGCAAAGTACTGAGATATTCAAATAGCGCACAGGCTAGAAGCACGGTAGATGTGGCGCCGATGGTCCAGCGCCAAGTGATCTCGGCCAGCGTCAGAGCGGGCCGCCTCCAGGCAGCGCGGAAACCTTCAGCCGTGTAAGAGATGCGGGACATCCGTGCTCAGGATAACAGTTGCGGCGGAGAGAATGATTCTGAGGGGCAAGGACTTACATTGGCGGCGGCTACGAACTCAAGCTCACAGCCCATATTTCTTCATCAAATGCCGGAATGACCGGTAAGAGATTCCGAGCACATCGGCGGCCTTGGTCTGCACGCCACCACTCTGGTTGAGCGCATTTTGCAAAAGCGAGCGCTCCACGCCCGCCACGTAGTTCTCCATCCCCATGCCTTCGGGCAAAATCACATCGCCACCAGGCTCCGGCAGCGTGCCTGCACCGGCACCGGCCGCCGCGGCGCGCGCTTTGGGCCGCTCCGCAGGTAATTGCACATGCAGTTCGTCGGTCATCTCAAGCGCCACTGCACGTTCAACCGTATTTTCTAGCTGGCGGACATTCCCCGGCCACTCGTAGTCACACAAAGAGTCGAGCGAGGCCGCATGCACGCGCAGAATGCTGCGCCCGGCGGCGCTCGCATATTTTTTCAGGAAGTGATTCACCAGCAGCGGAATGTCCTCGCGGCGCTCGCTCAGGAGCGGCACGCGAATCGGGATCACATTCAGCCGGTAGTAAAGATCTTCGCGAAACACATTTTCAGCGACCGCCTTGTCCAGATCGCGATTAGTCGCCGCGATCACCCGCACATCGATCGAGATCTCACTCGTACCACCCACCGGGCGCACGGTGCGCTCCTGTAGCACGCGCAGCAGCTTAACCTGCATGGCCAGCGTCATCTCGCTGATCTCGTCCAG
>WNFI01669951.1_pt1 | contig 11375 bp, 10 predicted proteins | sample 5400471 | NCBI WGS metagenome assembly WNFI01 (sample SAMN13153348, study PRJNA577476) | soil metagenome | isolation source: 100 cm saprolite on Douglas fir-dominated hillslope | place: USA:California | collected 2013-09-17
CATCTCGTAGGCGGATTATGTAAACGCCAATACTTTTGCAAGGCGTCCCTAAAGGCCTCAAGAGATACGTCCGATTCGATGTCTTTGATTTCTTCCCTGCTGTACATCTTCCAAGACTGATCTCCGAAAGTGTAGGACACGGCCTGCACTGGTCCATCTACACCGGATGCGTACTTTATGGCTAATCTTGTCGCAAAAACTGCAAGACGAATATTATCAGCCACGCCGTTCGTCCTTCTGTAAAGAGTGTCTGACAGTAGTCTCCATATCTCATTCCCCATGCCTGTATGACATTCGCCCATCACAGGTGATAGCACGACGCTTTGCCCAACACCAAAACACGACCCTTTGTAAAGGAACCGATGCCCCGCTGGGTTGCTGTATGAGGCCACTATCACGTGAAATTGATCGCCAGAGGTATTAACGTACTTGGAATTAAAGTCGGCCAATTCTTTCTCTATCTCGCTCTCTATCAAAGCCTGATCGAATTGCCCCCGTGGAAGTTTGGCATTTAAGGCCGCGCCAAACTTATCAATCGTCGATCCAGGGCCGGAACCAGCGATTGCCAGCCCCCAATGTGAGGTTCCCATCATCATGATTTTGTCTACAGTTTTTTTCGTGATTCCATCATCCTCAAGTGAGTCTGTGCAAAGCACGATTCCATCAGAGCATGTGAGTCCTACGATGAATGTCATTCGAGTGCGCCTCTGGCGTTTTTGTATTTCCGGTTTAGGGGTTTCCGGAGCCCTTTTAACCCTCAATTGGCACCACCAGACAGGTGCCTAGGCTCACCCTGCGCCGTTCCTGTACTTTTGTCAAGTCTATAATCATCTGGCCGGGGGAGGGGGTGGGGGTAGATTTGCTGATTAGGGAAATTGGTAATTTGTTAATGGAAGGGCCAAAACGGCTTAACTTTATGCAAAGCCACAAAGAACTTCAGATCGCCACTGAGCGGCGGACTCCTGAACTGCACTACGCCTATTACCGGCGCTGCTGGCAGTTTCGCAAGAACGGCGAGCAGTGCAAGGCGCCCGCGCTCAAGGGTGAGCAAATCTGCCATCAGCACGCGGGACAAGCAGCCACGGAATACCGGCGGAAACAACAAAGGCGTGAACTGCTGTCCAAGCCCGGCTTGGGGTTCGGGGATTTCAGCGCAATTCAGCGCACCATCGCCGAGGTTGCACACGCGCTGATCGAGGACCGCATTGATTGCAAGACGGCGGGACGGCTGGCGGTGGAGTTGCAGAGTGCGTCAGCGATTCTCTGGCGCATGCAAAAGATCAGGAAAGAATTCACCACAGAGGCGCGGAGACAAGGAGAACGGCAAATCCCTACTCCTGTCATCCTGAGCGGAGCGCCACAAAAATCTGTTCGGCACAAGGCTGACAGGCGCGAAGTCGAAGGACCCCAAAGATGCTTCGTCCCACCATACGGCATCAAGGCATTCTCTAGAGAACTCCCTAACGCTTCCTTGGGCATGCAAAAAGTCTCGGGGTCCTTCGACTCGCCCTTATCCCGCGTAGCGGGACTCGGGCTCGCTCAGGATGACAGAAGGAAGTGTGTTCGTCGTTGCTCGGCCAGAGAAAGACAGATGCGGCGAAGAGGCGTGGAAAGACAATCTTTAGAGCGCAGATGTTTTATCAGCGTTCCTCTGCGAAAATCAGCGGCAAGCCTGTCAACTTCATGCTCGTCCTCAATAATTCAAGTTGAAATCCAGCAGGTTCCAGTACAGCACGAACCACACAAATCCCAGGCAGGCCAGCAGCACAATAAAATTCCATGCTTTGGCCCACACCCACAGGTTGCGGTCTCTCCAGGAACGCAAGCAAGCCATCACCACCAGCACGGTGCCGAGCACTCCCAGCACACCTATCGCCTGAATCAGGTTGATGCGGAGGTCAAGTTTCTCACTGAGGTGGCCGGCGCTAGAAAAAGTGAGGATCATGGCAACGAAAAAGATAAGGTTGAGAGCGCAGACCAATCTGATCCACAAACGGCCGCGGTGCTGGGGTATATCCAGTTCCAGCCGCTGGTGGTAATGCATGCGGATGACGGCTCCCACCGGCCAGAACACAAGCGTCAGCCCCATGATGACCAGGCAGGAAATCAGCAGCGGAATGTTGAACGTGTTGTCTTGGAGCAGCGACGCGCGCTGGTAGACAACCGCGGGAAAACTGGAGACCAGTTGTATCCGGCCATTGTCGGCGTGGCGGAAAGCAATGAGTTCCTGGTCGTTGACGACGCGGTACAAGAACGGTCCGATCTCGCGCCATTTCTTGGTCTCGCCGTTGAAGTCCTTCAGCACGCTGACCCTGATGTCGCCATTTGTCTCTGGCGTCACCACCAGTTCCTGCGTCATGAACAGGACCCGGAGAAAGTTGCTCTGCGAGCGCCGGCTGGCGAAATAGCGGCCGGCCACAGACTGAGCGTCAGCCACGGCGCTGGCTGGTGTTGCCGCGGCCGGTGGCGCGTAGGGAAAATAGCGGTCGAGAGAATGCTGCCACAACGCCGTTCGCGGGCTGATGTCGCGTTTGCCTCCACTGTTGTAGGAGACAAAGAAACCTATGCCGGCATCCAGCATCAGATGGAGGTCGCTATGAAAGTACACGGTGTCGCCACCGTGCCCAATGATGCGGTGGCCGTTGCGCGACTCCTCGTAGAAGCCCAGGCACATGCCATTCAGCGCCGGGTTGAGGGCCAGTTGCCGGGAATGCATCTGGCGCGCTGTTTCGGGGCGCAGGATGCGCGCGTTTCCCAGCGCTCCTTCCTGGAGGTGGGCGGTCATGAAGCGGGCAAGATCGGCGGCGGTAGCTGAAAGTGCGCCCGCGGGAGCTTCTGCGATCAACTCAAACGGCCTGGCTTTGCCGGAGCCAACTTCATAACCGCCGGACATGAATGGTTTTAATTCCGGAGGCAGAGGTTGGACAAAAGTCGAGCGCGTCATGCCCAGAGGCTGAAAGATATTCTCCGCGACGTAATCGTTGAAAGGGCGTCCGGAGACCCGTTCCACAATGTACCCGGCCAGGGCCGCGCCGTAGTTGGAGTACGCCGGCGTTGTCCCGGGAGGAAAAATACGCTCCGGCATGTGCCGGGTCAGGTGCTCCTTCAGCGTGGTCGTGGGAGCGCCTTCTTCGCTGATCAAATCTTTGATCTGCTCTTCAAAGCCGGGCGTGTGGGTCATGATGTTGCGCAGCGTTATAGGTTGCGAATATGTCGCAGGGATTTTGAAGTCCAGATAAGAATTCACGTCGCGGTCCAGGTCAAGCTTGCCCTGCTCCACCAGTTGCATCACCGCCGTCCAGGTAAAGAGTTTGGAGATCGAGCCGGGACGGAAAAGAGTTGCATCAACGGAAACGGAGGTCTTCTTATCCACGTCGCTGTAGCCGTATCCTTTAGCAAAGAGCACTTGACCGTTTTTCACCACCAGCACTACGGCGCCGGCAATGTTCTCCCGCTGCAATTGCATGGGCATAAATCCGTCCAGGAACGCGCCCACGTCCGCGGCTGTCATGTCATGTGGAGTTTCATTGGTTTTGGATTCCGCGGCTTCAGGTTGCTGTGCAGCCAGCGGCGCGGAAGCTGCTTTTCGAGCCTGAGTGGCCCCGGAAGAACAGAGAAGAGACATGAGAAGAATTCGCAGCAGTACGATAGGCCATTTCATAAAGATCGGAGCGCTTCCTTTCTCCTGTCGTTGCATTGCTATCGAGAAGCCGAAAAGCATAACACGCGGACCCAGGAGTTCAGGCTCACAGACCGAGTCTTATTAGAGAACCCTAAGAATATTTCTGGAAACGTTACCTTTGGGTGCTGCAGATTCTTCCGAACCGGGTTAGACTCGCACAGGACATTGCAAGGCACCCGGCGAAAGACGCAGTTTTTCGTCGACGCCCCCAGAAAGTTCAATCAGGTTTTTGTCCTGGTAAGGGGCACGGTTTGACTAAAGCTAAAGTATTGCTCGTTGACGATGAGCCTGTAATCCTAACAGCCCTGACGGAATTCCTGCAGCTGGAGGGTTATAAGGTGCTGCAGGCCTCAGACCTGAAATCCGCCTGCCGGCATCTCGAAGTTGATGCTCCCGACATTAGTATCGTTGACTACCATCTGCCTGATGGCGACGCGATCCAGTTCTTAACGGCAGCCAGGAGCGTGGTTCCGAACATGAAGGTCATCGTGCTTACCGGATACGGCACGATCGATCTGGCGGTGAAGGCCATCAAAGAGGGCGCGGAACAGTTCCTGACCAAGCCGGTGCAATTCGCTGTCCTGGGCGCTGCTGTGCGCGCGTGTCTGGAGATCCAGCAGGGCCATCGCCAACAACTCGCGCGCAAGATGACCCGCAGGCGCTATGAGAAGAGCCCTTTCGAGGGAACCAGCCCGTTGATCCAGCGCCTGTCCGAAGAGGCGCACAAAATCGTTCATACGGAACGTCCCATCCTGATTCAGGGAGAGACGGGAACGGGGAAGGGCGTGCTTGCGCACTGGATTCACAAAAGCGGCCCGCGCGCGGAAGAAGCCTTGGTGGACGTCAACTGCGCCGGCTTATCCAAGGAACTGCTGGAATCAGAGCTGTTCGGTTATGAAAAGGGCGCCTTTACTGGAGCTGCGGGCAGCAAGCAAGGTCTGGTTGAGGTAGCGCACCGGGGCATCCTGTTTCTTGATGAGTTGGGGGAAATGGACCTGATGGTCCAGCCCAAGCTGCTTAAAGTCCTGGAAGATAACCGTTTTCGCCGCCTGGGTGACATTCGCGAGCGAGTGGCCGACATTCAAATCATCGCCGCCACGAATCGTAACCTTATGCAGTATGTGCAGCAGATGAAGTTCCGCGAAGACCTTTACTTCCGCATCAGCACATTTCATCTGCTCATCCCGCCTTTGCGGGAAAGAGTGGAAGACATTCCCATCTTTGCCAATTCGCTTCTGGAGAACCTGGCCAAAGATCTGGCCCGGGAACAGCAGGAATTGAGCCGGGGAGCCGAGATTGCGCTGAAAGAATATTCCTGGCCGGGAAATATCCGGGAACTGCGCAACGTGCTGGAGCGTGTGGCCCTGACCTGTGATGGCCGCGTCATTGAGGCCCAGGACCTAGCCCTGGCTCAGCGCGCCACCGCTGCCACCACCGCGGCCCATACGGAGGAGTCAGGACCGGTGCTGACGCTGGCGGAACTGGAGCGGCAGCATATTACCCGTATTCTTCAGGAAGAAGCAGGAAGGGTGGCCCAGGCCGCGATCCGGCTGGGTATTCCGCGCAGTACCCTTTACCAGAAGATCAAAGTCTACGGTATTGGCACGGAAATAGCGCATTAGTCTTAGGTCATCAACTCCCGCGTGTCCGCCGCTGCGGCTCCCATCAGCGACTTGGGTTCTGCCGGCCAGGAGGTTTTGAGACTCTGCTCGGCATGAGGACCTTGCGTCTCGGGACTGTCCGTGTGGCTGGTTCGCATCAGCAGCGCCAGCTCCACGCGGTTCCAAACGCCCATTTTCTTGAAGATGCGGGAAATCTCGTTGCGCACGCTTTGTTCTTTGATCTTCAACCTGCGCGCGATCTCGCGGTTGGGATAAGCCTGTGCCACCAGTTCGGCAATGCGTTTTTGGGCCGGGCTCAGGTGATACAAGTCGAGAGTCCGAGGTTCACTGCGCGTGTCGTCCATGATGTTGAGGTCCCTGACCAGATTCGCCCCTGCGCCAGCGAAGGCCTGGGCCCCGGAGTTCAGCATGACGATCATGGCGTTTGGACAAAACTCGTGCACGCATCGAAGCACCTTGAGCCGTTCCGGACCGAAGCCAGAAGGGCTGAATTCGATGATGACCCCGTCGACGTCGCCCTTCTGCAAAAGCTGTTTTGCGCGTGGCAGATCTGAGGTGACGGAGATACGCCAGCCGGCCTGGCGAAGCGAACTCAGAAAACTCTCCGGTACTCCCTCGTTTAAGGGAACTACGAGTAAATGGTTCATGGAAACCCCGTATGTTTGACTTGCTGATTAATGAATCGGCCAATTGCGCGGAGACTTTCGTCGCTAGCGAATTTTTTCGGCCCGAAAAGAGGTTTCTGCGGGCTTGGCATGCGAGGAGGGTGCTTGCGGGCCTACTTTGGCGCCATAACCCTATTGGTTACAACTTTATGCCCCCTTCGCTCTTCCGCCAGAACCATCAACTAGCTGCATGTTTTGATTCGCGCCCGCTTCAGCCTCAAAAAATTAGATTTAGCTCATGTCCAAACACAGAAGTCTGGACTCTGGATTCCAGACACTACCGTGAATCTCTCCAGTACAGTTGTCCTTGGTTTTGAAGCACTTAGCAGTACACATGTTTGGCATGGTACATGCATTATCCATGTGCGAAAGAGAGAAAGCACAATGGCTACAAACGTAATCAACCCGGCAGAGCGGCAACTGGTAGTAGGAGACTATTTCACCCTGGTCCAGGCGATTGCCGGCAAAATCAAGCGCCGCCTTCCGGCGCACGTGGATGTTGAAGACTTGGTGCAGACGGGAATGATCGGCTTGCTGGAGGCATCCCGCCGTTACGACTCTTCCCGGATGGTGGATTTCTCCAGCTATGCAAATTCACGCATCACCGGAGCCATCCTGGACGAACTGCGGAAGTGGGACACCTGCTCCCGCCGGGACCGCAGAACGGCGCGCGAAATCGAAAGCGCCAAGAACAACCTAAGGGCGGCGGGACGGCGCGAGCCAAGCCGCGAAGAAATTGCCGAGGCCGTGGGCCTGGGTCTGACCGCGTACGAGCAGACTTTGCACCGTTTGGAATCCGGGAAACAGCCCTCGTTGCCATCCGACGATTCAGCCTCTGAGCCCTACGATGAGTTAAGCCGAATCCCGTCCAAAGACCAGACGCCCTTCGAGGCTTGCAGCAAAACAGAAGACTTCACTCTGCTGCGGTCTTACATCACCCAGCTCAAGCCGCGGCAACGCCGCGTGCTGCAGCTCTATTACTTTCAGGATCTGGGTTTAAAAGAAATCGGCGAGCGGCTGGGCGTCGGCGAAGCCAGGATCAGCCAGATTCACAAGCAGGCGATTGAGGAACTCAGGCGAATCATCGCCACCCCCAAGCGCGCACCAGTCACCGGAGTAAGCACGATGGTGCAGTAATCTTTGGTCTCTATTGTCCCTGTCTCCTTTCTTCACAAAATGCCACAAGGATGTTTACCTTCCTTGTGGCGTTCTGGTTTCTCTGGCTCGTCAAGCAAACGTAACCCGCTCCGCACACGTGATTGCAGGGCGTACTTCTGAGCTGAAAATGGATCAGGCTTTCTGAGGTGGAGCGCTGGCGACGGATGGTTGGGTGCCCGCCAGCAATCCGCTCATGGCCCAAATACCCAGCAACGGTCCAATGGTCATACTGGCCAGCGCCCAGCGCCAGCCGTAATGGTTGGCGATTGCCTCCATGGCGCGGATGGAGAATGCCGTGAGCAGAAAGCCCAGCGCCGTCTGCAGGGTGAGTGCCGTGCCCACATAACTCTTATCGGATACCTCGCTGATAATAGCGGAAAACTGGGCTGAGTCAGCAACGATGGCAATGCCCCACAGCAACGCCACCAGAAGCAAGAGCACAGGATGATGGAAGACCAGTGCGGCCAGCACGCAACAGGCCCCGCTCACTGACATGGCGACGATTGTGACTTTGGCCCTCTGGCCGACTCTTGCGGAATCAGCGTGGTCTTGCATGCGGTCGCTGGCTGCGCCCGCCCAGATGCACCCGATCGCGCCAATCGCAATGGCGACTGCCGCAACGATTTCGTATTTCATTTTTGGCCAGCCGGATGATGCAAGGAAAATCACGGCGATCCATCCCCACATGCTATACAGCTCCCACATATGGCCCAGATAACCCAGGTTGGCCAGGCGCAAGCGGCGGTTCCTGACGATCTGCGTGATTTGTGAAAGATCAAGCCTGGATTGCGGCATTGCGTAAGGCCCTTCGCGCACCGCCAGAGCGACGATGAGCGCGCCAACAAGCGCCTGCACGCTGCCCAACAGGACCACGCCTCGCCATTGAATTCCGCCTATGGAATTCACCGCGTGGGGCACCGCGGAACCAACCGAAAGCGCGCCGATCATGATGCCCAGGGCCAGCCCCCGTCCGCGCTGAAACCATCCGGCAATGATTTTCATTCCCACGGGATACACGCCGGCAAGAAAAAAGCCGGTAGTCCCGCGCAGAAGGATTGCCGTCAGGGGATCCGCGGCGGTAAACGCGAAGGCCGCATTGGCCGCTGCCGCAGCCACAGAAGAGAAGATCAATACGGTGATGGGGCTGAAAATGTCGGGAATATTGAATAGTGCGAAGGTGATAGCGCCCAGGGAAAAGCCGATTTGCACGGCGATGGTTAGCCAGGCTCCCAGCGCCAGTCCCGAGTGCCACATTCCGGTCACTTGCGGGAGCACGGCCGTCCCGGTAAACCTCAAAGACATGGCCAGAAGCTCGGCGATGGAAAGCAAAAGAAGGGCCCGCCGCGATGAGGTTTCGGGACGGGCCTTAGTCTCTACTGATACCAGCACTAGCTCTTAAGCTTCCTGCGTTCACAGGATTCCACCATCTTCGCGGGATCAACTGCGTCATTGTCAATCTGCATCTCGACAATCTTTCCTTCTTTGTCGATGAGAAAATTAACGCGGCGGCCGATCTTGCGTTTCTCATCATAGAGGCCGTACTTCTTGGTTACGTCGCCGCCCCAGTCACTCAGCAGCGGGAAAGTAACGTTGATCTTTTCTGCCCACGCGGCGTTGCTGAAGGGGCTGTCCATACTGACACCCAGAACCTGGGTGTCTGCAGCTTCCAGTTTTTTAAGATTCTCCTGGAAGTTCTGCATCTGCTTGGTTCAACCACCGGTGAAGGCAAAGATATAAAACGCCAGCGCGACGTTTTTCTTCCCCTTGAAATCGTGGAGTGAAACCATATTCTTGAACGTCTGGTCGCGCAAGCTGAAATCTGGCGCCATGTCCCCGACCTTCAACGCTGGTGGTGGCGGTGGTTCTTTCTTGTCATTCTGGGCCCACAAGTTGGTGCCTGCGCGCGGCACTGCCAGCGCGAGTACCCACAATATAAGGACAGCGATTCTTCGACGCATCGGTTCTTTCCTCCGCAGTTTTTGCTGCTGAGTAAGCCTAAATACAGCTTGCCAGAACGTCAAGAGCGGAGGCATCCATCGGCCCTGCGGTTCTGTAACAATTTTGAGCCCGCGAAGTGTTAGTATTTTTTTTTGGAGAGAATCCCATGAAGGCATCTGCCCGATTGTTCCTGGCAACGTTATTTCTGGCAGGCATGACTGCCGCGCAAGTTTCTCAGCATGATACCTCCCGCGCGGCCTATGATATGGCCGCAGTCGCAGCCGAACACGTGCGCCAAGTGCTGAAAGCTAACGGTATTGATCCCAAAGCTGCGCAAGTCGGCTTTTATCAAGTCCAGCCGATGTACGACTGGAAGAATCCCAAACACAAGGTGATCGGCTACCGCGTCGTGACCAGCGTGACCTTGAAGCTGCGCGATTTTTCCAAGATTGGCCCCATTACCGAACAGATGGCTGACATAGAGGACACTCAGAACCAGTCCCTCAGTTACACGCTGGAAGACATTGAACAGGCCAAAGCAAAAGCTTCCGAAGACGCGCTGAGGAAAGCCCGCAACCAAGCCAATGCCGTGGCCTCCGCCGGCGGACGCACGCTGGGCGAGTTGCTTTACGCCGCAGTGGACGTGAGCCAGCCGGCCATCGTGGCTCTTCCCATGATGCAACGCAGCATGGTCAGTGCCAGCGGTGCACCAGTGGCGGCCCCTACCGCTGAGTTCACTCCGCAGACAGTGACCATCAGCGCGCATGTAAACGCTATGTTCGCGCTGAAATAGTCGTGCTTTGCTATTGCGACATCACCAGCGGCAGTCCGTTCTTTGTATTGCCGATGATGATGATCTTGGAATTGGGGCTCTTGGCCAGGGTTTCCGTGGCCTCGATCCCTTTCCACTGCAACAACTGCGGGCTGATACCCTGGGCTACAATCACCTGAAAATCATGGATGCCCTGGGCTTCGATTCTTTTCCGGTCCGCTTCTTGCCGCTCCTTCTGCAAACGGAAACTCATGGCCAGCGATTCCTGTTCCGCTTGCTGCTTGGTTTCAATGGAAGCGCGAAGCGTGTGGGGAAGCTGTATGTCGCGCAATAAGACATTTTCAATGATGATCCCGCGTGGTTCCAGCGACTTCTTCAGTCCCTGCATGATCTCATCTTCAACTTGTTTACGTGAACTTGAATAGAGCGTGTTGGCGGAATGTCCAGCGGTGGTATCACGGATGATGGAGCGCAAGTTAGGGTCGATGATGATGGAAGCATAATGCGTGCCCAGGGTCTGGTAAACATTGGCTGCCTTCGCCGGGTCCAAGTGATAGATGAGAGAGGTGTCCATCTCCAGGTTCAACCCTTCCATCGAAGGAGTGGATGTGTGTTCCTCCTGGGTCTGTGTTTGTATGCTGAGCTTATTATTGATCTTGAATGGGGAGACAAAGTGGGTGCCTTCGGGCAGGATTTCCCCAGTGACCCTCCCAAATATGGACAGCACGCCCACGCTTCCCACCGGCACGTAGGCCATAGAAGCGAAAAGCAGAATGACCACCAGGAAGATTGACCCGCCCACCATAACGAGCGGAAAGAGCGACCTGGAATTAGCGTTTATGACTCTCGGATTGAAACTTCCCATGCATATCTCCTTATCTTCATCGTCTTTGAAATCTCTGTTTTTTGTGGCCAGATTGATGGGCTGCCGATGCTAGCGGAGCGCTACCACCGAGTATTCATAGTTCTTTAAAAGGCAACTGATGTCGGAACCTTGTAAAGCTTAAGCGGAAAGCAGAATTACGCCCAAGTAATAACATTCCAATCCCAGCCCTTAAAAGAGTCGGGACAATCCCACCTTGGGAAAATTTTTCGGAAGCAAGGAATTTCCTACCGCCTACTGCCGCTTACACCCGGCGGTAAGCCCTTTATTATCAACAAATGGCAATTTGGCACTGAGGGTGCAATACGTCATGGCAGACGAAGTGGCGCGCATCGGGGCGCTTTCGAGGAATCGAACGGCCAGAGATCTCCTTTCGAAAGTGCCTCGTTGCTTTTTACACCATCTTTAAATTACACCAATTGAACTCTTTCCCGTAAGTCAATTCCTGCGCGACGCAGAATCGCGGCAATCTCACCATCATTCAGCCGCGTGGCATCGTATTCAACACGAATCGTGCGCTCTTTCTCGTCAAACTTGATCTTACGCACGCCATAAACTTCCCAGGCGTTGTTCAACGCCAGCGTCTCTCTTTCTCCAGGCGACGTTCCGTACTTGAAAACCACATCGAGCAGGGTCATTTTGTCTCCTCAGCCGG
>WNFI01704421.1_pt1 | contig 11375 bp, 14 predicted proteins | sample 5400471 | NCBI WGS metagenome assembly WNFI01 (sample SAMN13153348, study PRJNA577476) | soil metagenome | isolation source: 100 cm saprolite on Douglas fir-dominated hillslope | place: USA:California | collected 2013-09-17
GGCGGCGTGGTCATGGCCTACATGGCCGGCATCCACTACTGGTGGCCGAAGATCACGGGCAGGATGTACCCGGAATGGTGGGCCCGGCTGGCGGCGCTGCTGGTCTTCGCTGGATTCAATCTGACCTTCTTCCCGCAATTCATCCTCGGCTACCTCGGCATGCCGCGTCGCTACCACGCCTACGCGCCCGAGTTCCAGGTCCTCAATGTCCTGTCCTCCGCCGGCGCCTCGGTCCTGGCGGTCGGGTATGCACTGCCGCTCGTCTACCTGATCTGGTCGCTCTTCTATGGCCGCAAGGCGGGCGTGAATCCTTGGGGCGCGGTGGGTCTGGAATGGACGACCAGCTCGCCGCCGCCGAAACACAACTTCCATCAGACTCCGACCGTGACGTGGGACGCCTACGACTATCCGGCCATGCTGAAGGCGATGGGGGACACGCAGAATGTCTGACATCGTCATGCACACCGAGGAGCATCCGCATCATCCGTTCCTCCAGCATCACTTCGAGGATCTGGGCCAGCAGCACGAAGCCTCGACCCTCGGCATGTGGGCGTTCATCGCCCAGGAGATCCTCTTCTTCGGCGGCATGTTCGTCGCCTACGCCATCTACCGCGTGATGTACGAGCCGGCCTGGGTCGAAGGGGCGCATCAACAGAACCTGATGATGGGGACGATCAATACGGCCGTCCTCATCGGCAGCTCGCTCACCATGGCCCTGGCCGTATGGGCTGCACAGGGAGGCCGGCGGATGGCCACGGTCTGGCTTCTGTTCGCCACCCTCATTCTCGGCACGGCCTTCCTGGTCATCAAGGGAATCGAGTATCACGCCCACTTCGAGGAGGGCCTCTTCCCTGGCGAGCACTTCCACTACCACAGCCCGCAGGCGGCGCACGTCCAGCTCTTCATGGTCTTCTACTTCGGCTTGACCGGCTTGCATGCGCTGCACATGGTCATCGGCGCGGGCCTCCTCATTTGGATGATGGGACGTGCCTGGCGCGGTCATTTCGGCCCCGAGTACTACGCGCCCGTCGAGATCATGGGTCTCTACTGGCATTTCGTCGACATCATCTGGATCTTCCTCTTCCCGCTGCTGTACCTGATCGGGAGGCACCACTGAGATGAGCACATCCGTGACCACTGCCGAGCCCTCGCACAAGCACGAGCCGCATCACGACGTCACACCGCTGACGACCTACTTCCTGGTCTTCGGCGCGCTGATGGTGCTGACCGGGCTCACCGTCTGGGTCTCGACGATCAACCTCGGCGCGCTGAACACCCCGGTGGCTCTCGGCATCGCCGTGATCAAGGCCACGGTGGTCATCCTCTTCTTCATGCACGTCATCCACTCGACTCGCCTGACCTGGGTCATCATTCTCGGATCGATCCTCTGGCTGGCCGTGCTGTTCGTCCTGACCTTCGCGGATTACCTGACGCGCGACTGGCCCAACTTCTAATGTACGGCATCGGCGTTCCGCTCCTCGTTGTCTTGTTGCTGCTGATCTGCGCCGTTCCAATTGTGATCGTCGTGATCTGCGTGGCCTGGATGCACAGCACCCGCGCCTCACAGCGACGCGTGGACGAGCAGAACGCGAGGATCATCGAGCTGCTCGAGAAACAGACCTCTCTGCTCGAGCGAAGTGTAGCTCGCTCGACCGGTCGTCCGTAATGTCATCCTGAGCCGCCGAAACCGCGAGGGCGGCCGGGTGGGTGTGAGCGGTGGAGGACGGCGAAGGACCCCCCGCGTAGAGCCGCGGTTGGAGCTTGCGATGACCCTCAATCCGGCTCGTGAGTCCTCAGTGTTTCCGTGTGAAGCATGCTCTCCGAACACGGCGGTCAACCGACCCATACTGGCGGTCAACCAGCCAACACTTCCGATCACTCGGCCAACCCCGTCATCCTGAGCGAGGGAACGTCGCGTGGGCGCCGGTGGGGTGGTGATGACACAAGAGTCGTAGTCCGCGATCAAGCCGCGGAGCGGCGACAGAATGTAGCCCAAGGCGTGAGCCTTGGGTTCCCACGGCTTACGCCATGGGCTACATTCTTACGCCGCTCCGCGGCTACGACGTCGCTGAAATCGACCCTTCAGACCTACCTGTAAGTCATTGATTCTTCATAGGTGTCATTAGAAGCCGCCGAAACCGCGGGGGCGGGTTGGGTGGGCGGGAGCGGTGAAGGAGGGTGAAGGATCTGCCGAGATGGACCTTGGTTGGAGCCGTGGATGACCCTCTCAGGCGACCGAATCGCGGCCCAGCCTCATGGGAACGCGCAAATCGGACCGGGACGACCCTACGCCATTGCGGCTTGCGGTGTCAGCGCTTCGAACACGGCGCTCACGACATCGAGCTCGAGCTCGATCGATTCGGCGGGGATGATCGATTCGATGATCAAGGGGCAGTCGGCAGGCACGTGACGCTCTACGTGCAACTGGCGGGGCAGGAGGCCAACTTGACCGCAAGATCACCATATGCATAATCCACTAAAGAGTGATCCCATTTCGTGAAGCTCATCCTCCGCAACGATTGCCTCGTGGTTTCGTTCCACGAGGACGAAGGTGACGATCATGAAGAAGACGCCTGATCAGAAGGTGGCCCCCCGCCGCGGACGCGTCCTCTCGAACGACGCCTGCCCGGCGTGCGGGACGATGATGCGCGAGAGGCGGGGCACGCTCCGATTGCCCGTCAACGGCGAGGAGATTGCCGTTCCGTCGGCCGCTCACCTCAGTTGCCCGAACTGCGGCGAGGTTGTGCTGCGCTTTCAGGACTCGAAACGGCTTAGCGAAGATGCGATCGCGCTCTATCGCAAGAAGCACTCCCTCCTTTCGTCCGACGACATTCGAGGCATCCGCGAGCGGTTTCACCTCACACAGACGGACCTCGCTCGTCTGCTCCGACTAGGTGCGAACACCGTGTCCCGCTGGGAATCGGGCAGAAACGTACAGACCGCAGCGATGGACATCCTGCTCAGGCTTATTCGGGACTTGCCAGGGAGCATCGACTACCTGCGGGATCACGCCGCGTAACGCAAGGTTTGGGACTGAGTCGACGCCCGCTATCCGAAATCGACGCGAAACGTAGGATCCCGTCAGCGCAAAGCGATTGGTCTATACTGATCTAGACTGAGATAGCAATGAGGACTGCCAAGTTGTTTCGAAACGGAAGGAGTCAGGCCGTCCGGCTCCCCAAGGAGTTCCGGTTTGAAGGGGAGGAACTGTCGATCCGCCGCGAGGGCGATGCGGTCATCCTCGAGCCGCTCAGGCCACAGGCTTGGCCGAAAGGGTACTGGCGCCGCTGGGGCAAAGCCTCTCTGGACCTCGACCTCATCGAACCGCTGACACCGGGCGGCAAACCGATCGATCTCGACGACCGATGAGGTACGTCCTGGACACGAACATCTGCATCTACGCGCTCAAGCTTCAGGGGCGCGTAGTGGAACGGATGCGAGAGCATACGCCAAGCGAGATCGCAATCACGACCATCACGCTCGCGGAGCTCTGGTTCGGCACGCGCAAGAGCACGCGACGATTGGCAGTGCGACGGGAGGTCGACGCCTTCCTAGAGCCATTTGAGGTGCTTCCTTTCGATCGTGACGCGGCTGACGCCTACTCGGGTGTCCGATTCGATCTCGAGCGCATCGGACGCCCGATCGGCGAGCGCGATCTGATGATCGCATCGGTCGCCCTGGCGCGGGACCTGACGGTCGTGACGCACAACGTCGGTGAGTTCAACCGGGTCCCCGGTTTGAAGAGCGAAGACTGGCATTGATTCTCGCCTGATGAGCGCCCGAGGCGCCATCCGGATCGTCCGGATGGGGGATGACTCCGCCGAGGTCGGCTGGCGTTCAAACCGTGCGGACCGCGCACGAAGGCGCGCGCGACAATTCAGCCCCGCGCTCGGCGCAGCGCTCGGCGCGGGGTTCGGATCGCGTTGACCAATCGGGCGGCCGCGAAGGCGGCCGCGACAGGACTGGCAACGTCTGAGCAGCGAACGTCGGCAGAGATTCAGGTAACTTTCGGAACTGCCATTCTTGTGGCGGCCGCCTCCGCGGCCGCGGATCCAAGCCGCTCGAACCCCGCGCACAGCGCGGGGCTAAATTGCCAGGCGCGCCTTCGCGCGCAGCCGCGGCTACGCTCTTCCATTCGCATCCGCGGGTCATGGGTCAGTTTCGGTTCAAAAGGCGTTCACGCGGAGACGCGGAGACGCGGAGGAGGAATCGCGGAGAAGAAAAATAGATCAATTCTCCGCGAGCGCCTTCTCCGCGTCTCCGCGCCTCCGCGTGAAACGCCCTTCGAATTGGAACGGATCCATGACCCATCTGCTGACGACGTTGGCGAAAGGGCACCCAGGATCGGCAGTCAACCGAAGAGAGCGGCCCAGCCTCATGAAGACGCGCGAATCGGGCTGGGCCGCCCCTACGCCATTGCAGCCTGCGGTGTCAGCGCTTCGAACACGGCGCTCACGACATCGAGCTCGTGCTCGATCGATTCGGCGGGGATGATCGATTCGATGATCAAGGGGCAGTCGGCAGGCACATGATGCGCCACGCGGGCGAACGAGCTGCGCGCGGTGGCGCCAAGCGGGAGATGCTCGCCGCGCGGCCCGACCTCGCTCACGTGCAACTGGCGGAGACGGTCGCCGAAGCCGCGAAGCATCAGAATCGCCGAGGCCATCGTCGGATCGATCTGCCTGGCGTGGCCGAGGTCGAGGCAGAAGGTCGCCTTGGGGAACGCGTCGAACAACTGCTGCAGCTCCGGAATCGTCCGCCCGGTAGTCTTTCGGTTGTCCATGTTCTCGAGACAGAGACGCTCGCCGAGTCGCCGCCAGAGCGACGGCGTCCGCAGGATCTCGGGATGCGCAACGATCGGCCACGACTCCGGAAGGCGAAGCAGGAGCGCGAAAACCGTCTCCTCGTCCAGCGTCTGCAGGTTGCTCGGCGCATGGACCGAGACATATGCGAAGGCGTCCAGGTCGAGCGACGGGATCGCATCGACCAGCGCTGGCAGCTCGTGATCGCGGAGGGCCGACAGCTCGACGGCATCGATCCGCGGCGCGGCTCTCTGCACGTTCAAGCCGTGCTCGAAATCACCCTTCGCCAGGGCACCCGTGGAAAAGCCGATCGGTCTCATCAGAACATTCCGAAATCGCGACCAAGAGACTCACGTTTCCTACGGCCCGCTCACCAGCCCGACGCGGTCCGAATAGGGAAGTTCAACTGCTCGCGGATGATCCCCTTCAGTTCTCAAGCCATTCGATTCGTATTTTGCTCACCGTGGGCCAACGTACCGGGTAAGCAGCGGTCTCCCGCCTGACCGGTCGCAGATCGCGCTTGCCGATGTTAGACCTTCGTCCGGCGAAGACCTCGACATCCGCGGCAAGTGGGCAGGTCTGCTGCCCTCCATTCCTGAGGGCCAGAACTACCTGTATCACACCGAACGAGGCGACGGCATGCCGCTCTTCGGATGGCGTCGCCGCTACTGGAACTTCCTGCTCAAGCTCGCCAAGCGCCTGCCATCCCGGACGATCCAGGCGCAGCCCGGCCCCGCCGTCGGTCCGTTCCATTGGGAGAACCGCCGCCTCAGCGATCGCGAGCTCTGCCGCCTGCAGACCTTCCCGGACGACGTGCAGGTCCACGGGAACCGGATGTCCGTGCAGCGTCAGATCGGCAACGCGGTGCCGTCGTTGCTGGCTGAGGTCCTTGGGCGCGAGATCAAGACCCAGCTCCTCGGGTATCGGCGCACCAGCGAGCCGCTCCGGCTCCTGCCGCCCGATCGCTCCCGGTACCTAAACCGGATCCCTTTGGCCCTGTTCCGCACGAATTTCAGAAGCTCGCTGGCCGGCATCTGCCGCATCCTGGAACTGGGAAGGGGCCGCGCTCGCTGAGACAGCCGGGTGGTGAACTGTTCGCCTAGTGGCATGGTCGTCCCGCAGATATTCGGGCTTTTCACGCGCCACTGCGGCCGCGATGTTGTCGTCGCTTCGCAGCAACGGGATCGTCGCCAACCCGGATCGCGCGTAGAAGCCCATGATGGATGCCATATCTAAGATGTGTACGAACCTTCGGCGAAATATTCGAATACGACCGTTCGCGAAAACACCATCTAGTGATGTCATCACCATTGCGCGCCTCGATGTAGCACACAAGATTGAGCTCAAACACAAATTGCAGAAACCGGTCAGCGGATTCCAGAAATTGTGGCGGCGGCAGGTTATTAGCGTGAAGGAACTGGGTGAAACTTGCATACGCAGCAAGAAAATCGTCGTAAGTGAAACGTATCCTACCCTTTAGGTAAGTGAAAAACTGAAGGAATAGCTCATAATCCGCGTCTGTATGGTAGAAGGCGAACTGATCCTTGACCTCGCCCATCAAGTACTCCGCGTACGTTCTGGTAAATGCTGCGGCTTCGATATCTCCTGATCGGAAGACGGCTTCTGTCGCTCGTCCTTCATTTGTTACGTTTGATTGCAAGATATTCAACATAGACACGATATCGCGTGGGCGATAAAACGACAGGCGTAGCAACGGTATGAATGCCGGGTCAGTATAGGTCTTGGCCTTCATATTCAGCACCTTAAAAGGGAAGTAGTAATCCCAAGTGCTGCCATTAGCTACGTGAGAGCCCTCCTGTTGCGACACCAGAAGCTTGTCAACCATCTTGAAAATGCTGGAGGTTCTATGCTCATTGTAGGTGGTTCGCCAGTCAAGAAGGACCGAATTATCTCGCAACTTGTTATTCTGGTTCTGTAGCCCAAGCGAGTTGAAGATGTCCGGTCGAATTAAGAGAACCACCTTCAAACGCCCTTTGGAGTCTTTGATATTCGGCAGGAAGTCGCTGTTCACAGCCCACACGGCGTTCGCCAGGCCCTTCACACACTCAAGATACTGCTCGTAATCTACACCTGACGGTCGAATGTCGATACCGTCGATAAACAGGATATGGCTGCGCGTAAGCTGCAGCGACGACAGCGCCTGCTCAAACTTCTTCTGTATATAGAGAAGGTTAACCTGAGGAGGACGATTCGCCGCTTCCATGCGGGGCCGATGAGGTTCTTCCTGCATGTGCCGAGCGAGCAACGTTGCGGCGTCGCTAGCGTTTTCGGCAAAGTTAAGCGCATAGACAATCTCGGGAGTGAACGCCGCCGCATAGTACTCATCGATCGCTTCACGCAGCTGCTTGAACTTGCCCAGTCGCCCGATCAGTTCATTGCGCTGCTCATCCGCCGATACCTTCTCTGCCAAAAGAAGGTAGATGATAACTTTCCAAACGTCAGTGTAGTCCGACAGTGCCAAGTGTTGCTTCTGGCGCATCTCCACGAATTTCTTGTAGTCGGTTTCGCGAATGTATACAAGACGTCCAACCGTGTTCTTGTAGTCGTTGTTCGCGAGGAACACGGCGTATGCGGTCTTACCAGTTCCCTTTTCGCCACACAGAAAGAATGCGCTTTCGCTGCAGACGCGATCTAGAGCGTCATCGCGCAGGAAGATGCGATTGAAGAACTCCTTTTCATCCTTACGGCGATAGTTCTCGGCATCGTTGAAGCCCAGCCTCAAGTCACGCACGTGTTTCATTCGCATAAACCCTCTTGTTACGTAAGTACTACGATCAGGTAGGCTACGGCGGCGGCGCCCACGAGCATGGTAGAGATACGCTCCTGTCGAGGGAAATACTTCATAGACCGAGCGTGTCGGATATCAAAGAGCTCATAGTGAGCGGCCAAGGTCACCATGTGGCCGGTGAAGAGAAGCACGGAAAATCCGAACCAGCGCGGTGCAGTCATCAGGAATCGGTAACCCGCAACGGGTAGCACGAAGACACCGAAGGCGCTTGCCGATATCGATACCAGGTTGATGATGTCCGCGATGGGAAGCCAAGTCACGTCACCGTGACGCGAGACACGCGACTCCTCCGCCATACGCCACGCGTACGACGCAGCTTGGAATCCCAGAATCAGAGCGGCCGCCTCCCAAAGATCGTGTGTCTGCAGGGGTACCTCTTGTCCTAGGAGTGACGTGGGCAGACTTTTCCCTACCCCCAATTCTCGTGCGGGAGCCGGGCTTCTGGTTGATTGGGTCAAGTCGCGCGGCAGATGGTAGTTGGGACCCCCTCAGAGCGACCCCTGGAACTGGGGCTCGTGGCCCCACATCTGGCCGAGAGCCAAGGTCACTTCCGCCGCGACTTCGTGACCGTGCGCGGTCTGCTGTCAAGCACCTCGACCAACGCTGACACGTTGCTTTCAAGCGCCTCTGCCAAGCGGACGAGCATCGCCAGACCAGGTAACGTGAGGCCGCGCTCCATGTTGCTGATAAAGGGGTGATTCGAGTCGATCAGCGCGGCGAGCTGTTGCTGGGTGAGGTTCCGGGCGAGGCGGAGCTCGCGCAGGTGTCGGCCGAAGAGGACGCCGTCGCTTTCAGGCTTCTTCATGAACGAAGGCACATTTCGCGTTGACAGATCACGCACTCACGTGTATTGTTAAAGATACAAATCAAGGAGGTCACCATGGACGAAACCACTCGCACCCGAATCCAACAGATCTTCCTCGAGCCCCGCCCGTCCTATGCGCTCATGACGGCGGCGATGCTGCTCGGCATGGGGTTCCAGGAGCTGAAACGGGAGATCGAGATTGGGGCCATTGTAGCGGTTTCGACCCGGCTCGGGCAGCGGGTGGCGTCCGAGGAGATGATCGCGGCGGCGATGCGGGTGTGGGAGCAGGCGGTGATCGAGGAGGCCCTCGGCGACGAGGCGTCGTCGGTGTTGCCGGAGGCGATTCGGCTGGTGGAGCTGCGAGCCAGGGTGCCGCGGTATCAGCGGGAAATGTTGCGCTGGCTGGCCAAGCGGAATGGCACAACGATCGACGAGGTGCTGACGCGCGAGCTCGAGGACGTCGCCTGCGCGCACGCCGCCGAGGCGGCGACGGCGGTGCCGGGATTCGCGGAAGCGATGATGTGGCCAGAAATAGAAGGGTGAAGGGTGAAGGGTGAAAGACGGGGGGAGGGGCCACGAGGAGACTGTTTGCGCCGCCTTCGCGCTCGCGGCGTGAAATGGGTTCGTTCCTTCGTGGCAGATCCTTCGCCGTCCTCCACCGCTCACACCCACCCAGCCGCCCCCGAGGGCTTCGGCGGCTAAGGATGACGCTTCGGGCAGGGGGTCCTTCACCGTCCTACGCCCCTCCCACCCATTCGCCCGCCCCCCGGGGCTTCGGCGGCTCAGGATGACACGGGGATGACAAGGCGGGACTCAACTTTCACGCTTCACTCTTCACCCTTGTCTTGCCTGTGTCCTCCTTTGAGGACAAAAACGGCGATCGAGCGGTGAAAAGTGTCCTCTTCCGCGGTCAGTCGATATCAACCGAGCATTCAGCGATGTCCAAGGTGCAGCGATGTCCAAGGTGCGGTCGTGCGATATCAACCGAGCATTCGGCGATGTCCAAGGTGCGGTCAGTCGATATCAACCGAGCGGTCAGCGATGTCCAAGGTGCGGTCGTGCGATATCAACCGAGCATTCAGCGATGTCCAAGGTGCGGGTCGTGCGAATGCAACCGAGCGGTCGGCGACGTCCAAGGTGCGGTCAGCGACGTTTCGCTGGATTGGGTTGACCTCTCCGGGTCAGCGCAAGACCAACCAAACGACCCAAACTGCAGCCGACACACCGGCCAGCGCAGGCGTAACGTACTACGCTGACAGTGCCAAGGCGATGATCGACAACATTCACGCGATGAGTCAGGAAGTGCCCCTGTTTACCATCCCGGCGGACGACAACGCCAATCGCAAGCTGGCCACGACGGGAAGCGTGCCGAAGCAGGCCATCGACAAGGTACTGGCGATGATCCAGCAGCGGCCGCTCTTGACCGGCAACGACTTCGGAGCCGATCACTTTCGCGATCGCGTGGCGTACGCGACCGAGTATGGACCGGTCCCGGACGAGATCGACGCGTTCTCCTCGGCGCTTCGTCACTCGGTTCTGACGGCGCAAAGCGAGGTGGGGCGCGCGACGCTGACGGTCTATGAGATGGCCAAGCGCGAGTCCAAGCGGCCGGAATCGGCCGATCTGAGACCGCACGTGGCTGACCTCAAGCGCCTGCTCAGCGGCCGCTTCGGCCGGAAGAAGAAGCAGCAGCCGACTCCGCAGGTGCCGACGCCGTCGTCACCGTCCGCTCCGACCTCGTCGCAACCGAACGGCTCGCACGCGGCATCCGTCGCGGATGAGACCGATGTGGTTGTGACCTCGCCGGCTTCGAAACAGCAGTAGCGCCGGTATCCCGGCAATCTCGCGCGGGCGCGTCGCAGGGCGCGCCCGCGCACTTTAGAAGGGTGAAGGGTGAAGGGTGAAGAGTGAAAGGGCGATGGTGCTCGAGCTCTGATCGGACAGCTTCCACGAATCAAGTCACTCGGGGCGTGGTCAGCTCGGATCGCCGTCGCGCATCAGGTCATGGAGAGCGTTCGTTGCCTTTCCCGTCTTCAGTTCCCTCGCAATCGCCCTGCCCGACTTGCGGGTCACCACGAGCTTTGGATGGACGACGACGTCGGTCGGCAACTCGTGAAGGGCTTCCAAATGGTGACGAAGAGCCTGCTCCACGAGGTGTCCCTTCTTCACGCCGGTGGCGCGGACGTGAAGCCCCAGAAGGTCCTTGGTTGTTCTCGAAACGACTGCTGAGATTCGAGTCTCTTTCTTCATCCTGAATCCCCGTGATTCACGGAGAACCTACAGTTTTGTAGACCCGAAGGTCAAATCGAAGAACACCCCGCCTTGAAGGGGTGAATGGGTGAAGAGGATGAAGCGCGCGCGACCCCCGTAGTGCAGGTGTCTCACCTGCTACCGACGGGCGTCTCGCCCGGCGGCGCGAGTGGCAGACTGTAGCCCAGCGATGTGATCGCGAACCTCGCGTATTCCTGCCTGCCTCATCGGTTCGCGCGGGCGCAATGTGCAATCAAACATCCTTCTATTCGTGCCGCCGGGCGAGGACGCCCAGCGGTAGCAGGCGGGACGCCTGCACTACGGGAGCGCCGACGGTCCATTTCTGCCGGTCGATCGAAATCTGGTTGCGCAGGCATAGCGCAATCAATGATCCTTCCATACGTGCCGCCGGGCGAGGACGCCCATCGGTAGCAGGCGGGACGCCTGCACTACGGGAGCGTCGACGGACATCCTTCGTCTTACTGCTGTTGCGATGGGATCGCGGCGACAAAGCTGTTGTCGCCGCCCGGACTGACGACCGTTGCGAAGGCCACGCCGGTTCCGGCGACGACGGTGATCCTGATCGTCGTGGACTCGTCGATCGGCGTTCGCAGCTCGTGCTCGACGTCCGGGATCAGCCAGACCTCATTCTCGGCGACGTCGGACTCGATCGTCTTTCCGATGGCTCGGCCCGTTCGGGTGCGAGCGG
>WNFI01516268.1_pt3 | contig 11374 bp, 10 predicted proteins | sample 5400471 | NCBI WGS metagenome assembly WNFI01 (sample SAMN13153348, study PRJNA577476) | soil metagenome | isolation source: 100 cm saprolite on Douglas fir-dominated hillslope | place: USA:California | collected 2013-09-17
GCGGCAAACAGTTCCCTTTCCGCTTCGCTCTCGAAAAGTTCCGGCTGCGCGGAGAGACCGTCGCTCTTCACATTGGACTTCTCGAGTATCTTGCGAATGCGCTTGAAGGAAACGGCCAGCGGCTCGAAATTCTTGGATTTGCGAATCGAGCGCAAAGCGGCTAAACGCTTTCCCGCATCCAGCAAGTCGTCCGCACCGGCGCGAAAGACGGCGCTGACCTCGTCGTAGCCGTAGCCGGCACGCTCGCGAAACACGTAACGCGCGCGGTCCAGAATGAAGTCCAGTATTTGTGCTTCCTGCTTCGGCGTGACGCCCTTTTTTGGAGCAGAGGTCAAGAGCACCTTCGCCGCAGCGCCCACGGCCAGCGACAGCGACACTGGAAGCTTCTTGTCGAGAATGATCTTGACCACGCCGAGAGCAGCGCGTCGCAGCGCGTACGGATCGCTGGAGCCGGTCGGGACGAGGCCCACAGCAAAGCAACCGACAATGGAGTCCAGCTTATCGGCCATGGCCACCGCACAGCCGATCAAGTTGCGCGGAATGGGGTCATCAAGTCCCACCGGACGGTAATGATCGTAGATAGCGTCGGCGACATCGTCCGCTTCACCCTGTGCGCGTGCGTAAAGCCCGCCTACGATTCCTTGCAACTCGGTGAACTCGCGGACCATTTCGGTGGCAAGGTCGCACTTAGCCAGTTCCGCAGCGCGGTCGGCATCGGCGACATGCGCTTGCATCATGCCGAGATTGAACCACTGCTCCATCAGCCAGCGCGCGATGGCGCGGATGCGCTCGACCTTGTCGCGATAGCTGCCGAGGCGGGATTCGTAAGTGATCTTTTCGAGCTTGGGGAGATAGTCGGCGAGCCGACATTTCTGGTCGGCGGCCCAGAAGAACTGCGCGTCGGCGAACCTCGCGCGCAGCACGCGTTCATGCCCGGCACGCACCAGGCCTTTGGGATCCTTGGTTAGATTGATGACCGCCAGGAACGACGGAGCCAGTTCCCCGCCGCGCTTCTCCCAGGTCCAGCAGGTTCGGATCTGCGTGCAGCCGGAGGCCCGCCACTTTTGTTTGCGCGGCCAGTTCCTTTTCAATTTTTTCGCGCCGCTCGGCGGGATGCACGATGACTCCGTTCGCGCGCAGCTTCTTCTCGTACTCCGCGAAGTTACGCACGCGAATGGACTGGGCTCCGAGGAAGCGGTGTCCTCGTGTCACGTCTCCCGCGGCGATTCCGGCGCAGGTAAGCTTCAGCGGTTTGCCGTCGAGGACAGCAACGATCCAGCGAATGGGCCGAATGAAGCGTGGGCCGTCGAGGCCCGTCCAGATCATCGAGCGCGGCCACGCCAAATCATGAACGGCTCGCGGCAAGATATCGGCGAGGATTTGCTCGGCGGTGCGTCCGCGCTTGACCTGCTTCGCGGCGAGGTACTCGCCCTTCGGCGTGGTGACCAGAAAGACTTCGTGGAGTGCGACGCCCTGCTTTTCGGCGAAGCTCACCGCCGCGCGTGTCGGCTCGCCGACAGAGTCGTAGGCCACCGTCTTCGGCGGCCCGGTCACTTCCGTCGTCACGTCCGCCTGTTTGCGCGGCAAATTTTGTACCCACAGCGTCAGTCGTCGCGGGCCTCCAAAAGTTTCCACCGTTACGCCGGTTCCGATGCTCTCCGCGGTCAACAGCTTCTCGATATAAGCTTTGAGATCGTCGGCGGCTTTCGCAACCATCCCCGCGGGGATCTCTTCGCACCCACTCGCACACGGGCCATCAACGCCGCGCGTTCGGTTGTCGAGATTACGCCGCGCGCGTCCATCAGGTTGAACAGGTGCGAGCACTTCAAGCAGTGATCGTAAGCGGCCAGGACCGGATAGCGCGCCCGCTCCTGCCCCTCCGCTCCCGCAAAGCCTTCAAGCAATTCTTTAGCTTGCCGCTCGTGCAACTCGAACTCCGCGCGAATGGCCGCTGCGTCACTGCGGTCGAAGCTGTACACGGAAAGCTGCTGCTCCTCCGCCAGCCGGATGTCTCCGTAGCTCTTGTCCTCTGACCATCGTAGATCGTAGACGCTCTCGACGCCTTGCAGAAATGCGCAGATGCGCTCCAAGCCGTAAGTCAGTTCGACCGAGATCGGGTCCAGATCGATTCCTCCGCTCTGCTGGAAGTAGGTGAACTGTGTAATCTCGAGCCCGTCGAGGAGAACCTGCCACCCGATGCCCCAGGCGCCCAGGGTCGGCGACTCCCAGTTGTCTTCCTCAAAGCGAATGTCGTGTTCCTTGAGGTCAATTCCGATGGCAGCGAGACTCTTCAGGTACACATCCTGCACATCGACCGGCGAGGGCTTAAGGACGACTTGAAACTGCAAATGCTTGTACAGCCGGTTCGGATTTTCTCCGTAGCGACCGTCGGCGGGCCGACGGCTCGGCTGAGCGTACGCCACGCGATAGGGAGCGGGCCCGAGCACGCGCAGGAAGGTTTCCGGATGCATTGTCCCTGCCCCGACTTCCACATCGTACGGCTGCTGCAACACGCAGCCCTGCCGTACCCAGAACTGCGACAATTTCAAAATCAAATCCTGAAATGTGATCCCGATTCTCTTCTCAAGTTTTACTTTAACTTTCAAGTCGTCTCCAAAAGCTCTCGCGTCTTTAGTTTCCGGTCACTATTGTGCTCGATCCAGTTTAGCGCCGCCTCCCGCAACTCCCTCAATGCTGCGGCAATCCCCGGCGCGTTCTCGATGCGGTCGAGCCGCTCGCCCGCAAATCGCTCCCCAAGCTGGCGCGCCTCCAAATGCAGGGGCTTCATTCCCGGGCGCCGGCATTTCTCGCACAAACCGCGGCAGCCACCCACCCAGGCGCACCGTCCAGAACGCGAAGTAACTCAGCGGCAGCGCCCAATCCCCCGTCCGCTCGATCTCGCGCACTGCTAGCAGGATCAGCCGGAACATCGGCTCAGCCGCCTCGTGGTCGGGAAGCACCAGCTCCGCAGTTTCGCTGATCACCGCAAGGCCGGTGCTGAGCTCATAATTGCTCTGCGCCTTGTGAAACGACTCCAGCAGCTCGCACTGTTGGATGCGCACCAGCTCCCGCGTTTCCTTCTCCACATACCAGATTTGCACGTGGGAAAGAACCTCCAGCGTGGAGCCGTAGCGGTTCTTCACTCGCCGCGCGCCCCCAGCCACTCCACGAAGCCGGCCGGACGCACGACCGAGAAAGCTCACCAGGCGGTCGGCTTCGCCCAGCGGAAAAGTCTTCAAGATAATGGCTTCCGTTTCCCGGGCGGGCATTTCGGCCCTTGCGCGAAAACGGGACGACCCGAACCTCTACTCGAGTCCGGACCTGCGTCGTGCACCGCCTGGCTTCGGCAGGCACCGGCAGCTAACCCAATCTCTTTCGATCCAGGGACACATTCAATACAGGGACGCGCCGCGCCCGACGAAGCAAGGGACGACACTTCTTCCCTGCTACTCGAAGAACACCGGGCAATTCTCGGCACGATCCGTCACCTCCGAATAGCTCGCCGTGGCCCTCCAATCGACACAACATGGGCCGTAATCAAGAAGGCCGCAGACAGTAGGGGGCCTCAAAATCGCGTCCATTTCGCCCTCCGTACGTTCATCCCTCGCGATTTGAACACGTTGCGGCGATTTCGGATTCTGTTAACCAACCTCCCGCGCCACAAACATTATCGGACGCACTTCGCTCCCTTCCCCGCATTTTGCAATTCGCCGCGTTTCCGGTACTCTGCAACTCCCGTTCCCGCTTATGCCAATTTTTCTAAATGGAACGCCGCTTTCGAGGAAGGAAAAGCCCGTGAAGCATACAAAGCGCTGGCCCGCACCGATCGTTTTGCTTGCGCTGATTTGCCTGACAGGCCCCGCCTCGGACGCTGCTCCGCTCCGGGTGATCATCGACACCGACCCCGGCGTCGACGACGCAATGGCCATCCTGCTGGCACTGAATTCGCCCGAACTGAAGGTCGAAGCTTTAACGGTGGTGCCCGGCAATGTGGAGGCGGCACAAGGCCTGGAGAACGCGCTCAAGATCGTGTCCTTGGCGGGACGCTGCGATGTCACGGTTGCGGCGGGGGCGCAGCACCCGCTCAACCAGAAGCTGATCACCGCGCAGTTCTGGCACGGCAAGAACGGCCTCGCCGGAGTGGAGTTGCCGGCGTCGAAATGCAAGGCGGATGCGCGCTTCGGCCCCGATCTCATCATCGAGATGGTGCATAAGTATCCTCATGAGTTGACGTTGATTCCCGTCGGGCCCCTTACGAATATCGCGCTGGCAGTTTCCAAGGACCCTTCCATAGCTTCCCTCGTTCGCGACATCGTGATCATGGGCGGCTCGGTGAGCGGAGGAAACGTCAACGGAGCCGCGGAGGCGAACATTTACAACGATCCGGAGGCCGCCCAGATCGTGTTCAACGCCGGCTGGATGGTCACCATGATCGGCTCCGACGTGGGAGAGCGAACGCTAATGACGCGCAAGTATCTGGCGGAATTGCAGGCGCATCAGGGCCCGCAGAGCGACTTTGTCGCCAAGCTCGCCGATTTCTATCTGACCCGTTCGGAGAAGAGCGGATACTCCGGAGCCGCCATGTACGATCCGTTGGCTGTCGGCGCGGTCATTGATCCCACGCTGGTCACGCTCAAGGACATGCATGTGGATGTGGAAACCAAGGGCGAGTTCACCCGCGGAGAAACCGTGGCCAATCGCATGGGGTCGAATGAGAACAACGTGCTGCACGGGGATCACTATGAAATTGAGGGCGCCATTGCGCTGAAACCTAACGCCCGCGTTTGCCTGGCCTCCGACGCGGACCGCTTCCTGAACCTGTTTGTCAGCCGGATTCGCGGAAAATAAAGTGTTTATTCCGCTCAAGGACCTGAATCCCCGCCGCACCTATCCTATCGTCAACACCGCCCTCATCCTCATTAACGTCGCAGTTTTCATCTACCAGTACACGCTGCCGCCGACCGCCTTCAAGATGTTCCTCACCGCCAATGCCACCATCCCGGCGCGCATCCCCGCATGGCTTTCCGGCCACGCTCCCTTTGAGGTGGCGTTTCTTCCGCTGCTCACCAGCATGTTTCTGCACGCCGGCATCCTGGGGGCCAGCGGAGCAATCTCCGGCGTGATGGGCGCTTACCTAATCCTCTACCCGCGCTCGCGAATCCTCACTCTCGTCTTTATTTTTCTAGTGCCCATTCCCGCTGTAATCATCCTGGGGTTTTGGTTCGTGTTGCAGTTTCTTGCGGGGATCAACTCGCTAGGCGTGACAGCAAATGGTGGCGTGGCCGTTTGGGCCCACGTAGGAGGGTTCTTGCTGGGAATGCTGATTACGATTATGGCGCGCGGCCGGCAGACCACGCGCTGGCAGTCCGCCTAGCAAATACTTTAGCAATCCTAAAGTAGCGCTTTAGGGCGCCAACGATTTCGTCACGAATTCGGCGAGCCAGTCACCCACCTCAGCCGTCTTCTTTGTCCCGCCAAGGTCGGGGGTCAAGTAGTTCTTGAGTAGCGCCTCTTTTACGGCCGAATGCACCGCAGCAGCTTCGGCCTTCCAGCCCAAAAATTCCAGCAGCATCCCCGCGGTCAATACCGATCCAAGCGGGTTGGCGATGCCTTTGCCAGCGATGTTCGGGGCTGACCCATGCACCGGCTCAAATAGGGACGTCCGCCCCGGATGGATGTTCCCTGAAGGCGCCAAGCCTAGCCCACCGGCCAACTGCGCCCCCAGGTCGCTGATAATGTCCCCGAACAGGTTGCAGGTCACGATCACGTCGAACTGCCGAGGATCGCGCACAATCTCCATCGCCAAAGTATCAATATAAAGGTGCCGCGAATCGATTTCCGCATACTCCTGCCGCACCTCCTTAAACACGCGCTGCCAAAGGTCGTGCGCGAAGTTCATGGCATTCGACTTGTCGCTCATGCACACGCGCTTCAGTCCATTCTTCCGCGCATGCTCAAACGCATAGCGAATGATGCGCTCCACGCCCTTGCGCGAGTTCACGTCCTCTTGGACGGCAATCTCGTCCGCTGTGCCCTTCTTAAAGAATCCGCCGACGCCCACATAGAGCCCCTCGGTGTTCTCCCGGAACACCATGATCCGGACGTCTCTCTCGGTCCGGTCGCGCAAAGGTGTCAGCCGTTCATGGAGCAGTTCTACGGGCCTTGCGTTCACGTACAGGTCCAGCTTGAAGCGCAAGCCCAGGAGAATATCTGCGGCGTGCTGGTTGGTAGGAACCCGTGGGTCGCCCAGCGCGCCAAAAAGAATGGCGTCGAACTCGTCGCGCAGCATTTCGACGGCGCCAGCAGGCAGCGATACTCCCTCGCGCAGGTATTTATCCGCGCCCCAATCAAACTCCACAAATTCCAGGGGGCGCTTCGCTGCAGCTGCAACCGCACGAAGCACCTTCACCGCTTCCGGCGTGACTTCCTTGCCGATCCCATCGCCAGGAATGACCGCAATCCGCGCCGCCGGTCCGCCACCGCGCAAAGGAACGTTCAAAGGACTGTTCGCCACGAAGCTATTCTCCAGAAAGGTCTGTATACCGAATCAGGCCAGCCGTTCTTTGCGCACGGTGAACTGCTCGATGCGATCCAGCCGCGGCGTAAAGCCAATCCCCGGGCCCGTGGGCACGCGAATCGTTCCCTGCGCCGACACCGTCACTTCCGGATCGATGATGTCCTCATTCCAATAACGGCGGCTCGCTGACACGTCGCCAGGCAAAATAAAATTCGGCAGAGTGGAAAGCGCGATGTTGTGCGCGCGTCCAATCCCGGACTCTAGCATCCCGCCGCACCACACCGGAATGGCGTTCGCCTGGCAAACGTCATGGATCTGTTTTGCCGGCGTGTAGCCGCCCACGCGGCCCAACTTGACGTTGATGATCTTGCAGGCTCCCAGAGCGATCGCCGCCTGCGCAAGCTCCGCCGTGTGAATGCACTCGTCCAGGCAAATCGGCGTTTGCAGCTTTTTCTGCAGCTCCACATGGCCGTAGAGGTTGTCCCAGCCGAGCGGCTGCTCGATCATCATCAAGTGATAGGCCTCGAGCTGTTGCAGCAGCGGCCAGTCCGACGCACGGTACGCGGAATTGGCGTCCACCATCAGCTTGATGCGCGGAAAGTCCTGGCGCACCCGCTTCACCTGCTCTACGTCCTTGCCCGGTTTGATTTTAATTTTGATGCGCTGGTAGCCCGCGGCTAGCTCCTTCTTCACCGCCGCCACTAACTCGTCCAGCGACTCCTTGATTCCGATCGAGACGCCGGAAGCAATCTCGTCGCGCACTCCGCCCAACAACTTCGCCAATGGCACGCCCTTTTGCTTGGCCTCGGCGTCCCAGATAGCTGCTTCCAGCGCGCCTTTGGCCATGTTGTGCCCGCGGACGGGCTCGAGCATTTCCCAAATTTTCGCGGCCTCACCAAATTCCTCGCCCCGAAGCAAGGGCCAAAGATGATCGCGCAACACGTGCCAGGCCGTCTCCGTGGTTTCCGGGCTGTATCCCGGCGTCTCGCCGGCCACGCATTCGCCCCAGCCGGTCACCCCATCGACATTCATCTCCACCAACACGATGCGCCGCTCGTCTGTGCGCACCACACTGGTTTCGAACGGCGCGACCAGCTTCATCCCCAACTCTCGCAGCGTGATTTCCCGAATTCGCATCGATCGCGACGTCCTCTCCCCCACCGTGTTCCATTAGAAATCGCTCCAAGGCCCCAGCAAATACGCCGCGCCCTTCTCCCCTACGCGGACTCCGATCGCCGCATATTCACGCGCGAACCATTTCGCGAACTCCTGGCCCACCCGTGCCTGCACCGCCTGCACGCGCTGCGAATTCCTCCCCCACTGCTCGAGTTCCGCGGGCAGCTCAATCGTCGCAGGAGCGTTCGTAGCGCTTGGCACCAGGTCTTGTATTGCTGCTATCACCCGGCGCGAGTCCAGCCACCATTCCGCGACCAATCGGTCCGTCTCGATTCCCCTGTGCAAGGGGCTCGTGGTGACGCCGTAAAGGTTGGGGATGTATCGCCGGCAAATGGCGCCCAGCCGATTCAAATTAAAATGCGCGTTCTTTATCTCCAGCGGATCGAACGTCCATTCCACCAAACGAATCCCGCGCCCGAGGGCCTCGTCGCGCTGGAATAGCTTCAGCATCTTCCCCACGCCGCGATCGCGATAGGCCGCGCTCACTCCCGTCTGGTGCGAGTGCAGGTACGCGGCGCCCTGCCGCAAGCCCATCACCGCCAGCGTGTATCCCACCATCTTTTCGCCGTCGAACGCCCCGAGCACCTGTCCGCCGGTAAGCGACGCCACCACGAACATCGTCACCGGCTCGATCTCCTCCCCGCCGCCTCGCGCGTGGCGGGTTTCCTCCCGCCGCGCGCCTTCTCACCTCGCTTTGTCTCTTCCCACAGTCTTTCCTTATCCGCGCGCGGAACCTCCGCAAATGCCTGCCCGTTATCGGACGACAGCCGCTCCATCTCGCGGAATCGGCGCGCGAACTTCGCATTGGCGTTCTTCAGCGCAATTTCCGGATCAACTTCCAAGAAACGCGCCAGGTTCACCGCGGCAAAGAGCAGGTCGCCCATCTCCTCTTCGACGCGTGCCGTATCTTTTGTTTCCGAAGCGTGGCGCAATTCAGCGCTCTCCTCGCGCAGCTTCTCGAAGATTCCGTGCGCATCGTCCCAGTCAAATCCGGCGCGCGAGGCTTTGCGCGTCAACTGCAAACCTTCCATCGTCGCGGGCAATGTGCGCGGCACGCCGTCCAGCAGCGACTTCGGTCTTTCTTCCGTCTTAACCGTGGCGTTTCCCTGCCGCTCTTGAGCTTTGATCTGCTCCCAATTCCGCAACACTTCCGCCGCATCTCTCGCGCGCTTCTCTCCGAAAACGTGCGGATGCCGGCGCACCATCTTCTCGTGCACCTCGCGAATCACGTCGGCCGCCGTGAATCGCCCTTGCTCGGCCGCGATTTGCGAGTGAAATACAACTTGCAGCAGCAGGTCGCCCATTTCTTCGGCGAATTTCACGTCGTCGCCGCCGTTCATGGCGTCCAAAACTTCATAGGCTTCTTCGATCAGATACGTGCGCAGCGTTGCATGCGTCTGCTCGCGGTCCCAGGGACACCCGTTCGGCGCGCGCAAGCGCGCTTGCAGCGCCACCAGCCGTTCAAACCATTCCCCGGCCGTCAATTTCTTTTCCTTAGGCGCTTTGCGTGAACCCTGGCGTGAAGAGCTTGAGCGCGATTTAGTCTTACGCGGCGGAGCCTTGCGGGAGGCCATCTTCCTTCCAAGAAATTCGGGCGCTACGCTTCACTGTACCGTCGCCACACATATTTTGACAAGCAAGTTATAGGAGCGTCGATGATGGTGCCGTCGCAGTGGAATAAACAAGCTCCAAATGAACCAACTGGCAATGTCAGTTTCACGAGCTATGCAATCTCCGACTCACGATTTTAAATCATTACCTTACAAAACACGCTCGTCGGACATGCGAATCGTCCCACACCGGATGCCCGGTAACCTCGAGTACATAGCAGTGACCTCGTTCACCGGATAGGCCCCAACGGATCGGATAAGCCTTCGACGACTTCCCGGACCGGTTTGCCTTTCCAGAAACGACTCCAGTTGTCGAGCGAAGTGAACGTGCGGCTCTCCATTCGGTCGATGTAGAGCGTTCCTCGCAGATGATCAATTTCGTGCTGGAGTATCCGGGCGTACCATCCAGAGGCTTCGACGGATTGTGGTTCTCCCTGTTCATCCAAATAGGCTACGCGAACTCTGCGGGCTCTTGGCACCACGGCAGAAAATCCGGACAAACTAAGACAACCTTCATAGAAATCGGCGGTGTCGTCTCCGAGGAGAGTGATCTCGGGATTGATAATGACGTGGAATGGCACTGGCTCGCGTTCCTTTTCAGCGAGTTCCTCGGCAGGCAAGCTGCTCAACAGCTCTTCGCGATCTTCAATCACCGCGAGTTGCAGCGCCATGCCCACCTGCGGCGCCGCAAGCCCGACACCCGGAGCGTCCCGCATCGTCTCGTGCATATCTCGGATCAATCGCTGAATTTCGTCGGCAATGATCTCCTCGCGCGTTAGCTGGCGTGCCTGGGCACGCAAGACGGGTTCGCCTGCCTGAACAATTTTCAGCCGCATGATTTTTCCATTGTCCTGTATCTCCGGCATCTCGAAAAGCGAGATGTTGGAACGGAATTTATTCTCAGAAAATATTTGTTCCCCTGCATCCGAACCAGACTCGTTACTTCCGAGAGCCTGTAAGCCTGTGGAGGTTCCGATTTCCCAAAAACGGGAGAACAATTTGGCGCGGGTAAGCCTGTACTGTTCTGGTCCGTACCTAATGTCGGACAGTTTCTTCAATCGCCCCAAAACTGGCCTTCTCGCCAGTGGTTATTGTCACGTTTCGTGACTAGTGTGCTTGCAGCGATATGAGACAGGTTAGGGCAAAACACGGCCAAGTAAACCAAGTGGGGGGACATGGGGATCGCAGAACGCTATTTCTACCAGGCCAGGGGAAACGCCGCCGCAACAAAATTCAAGTCAAAGTTCTTTAGAAATTCTAGAGCAGGGCTCTTGGGCCTCGCCGCTATATTGGCCTGCTCCGCGAACGCGGCCGGCCAGCAAACCATTTGGCCGAGCACAAGGATCCCGGCGACCGTTGATAATGGACCCGACTCGCCGCTCGAGCTGGGAGTTTCGTTCAAGGCGGACACCAGCGGTACCATCACTGGCGTTCGCTTTTACAAGAGCGCAGCCCCTCCTACCAGAGCACTGTCGGGCATTGGAGCGTCAACTGGAACTATTTCGCCACCTCCGGTGTGAATAATCCACCGTTGCATGCCCTGCAAAATGGGAGTGGCGCTCCTGACGGGATATGGGGCGGCGCTGGTACGTTCCCCACTCATACAAACTCAGCGAACTACTGGGTGGACGTGGTTTTCAAGGGTGCGGCTGCGGTCGCGCCTTCGATCACGGCGCAGCCCGTAAGCCAGAGCGTTATCGCCGGACAGACGGCAACATTCTCAGTTACCGCAACGGGCACCGCTCCACTCAGCTATCAGTGGAGAAGGAACGGGGCAGCTGTCAGCGGCGCAACTTCGGCGAGCTACACAACTTCGGCCACAACGTCCGCGGACAACGGCGCGCAGTTCACCGTAGCGGTCGGCAACTCGGCGGGGAGCGTCACCAGCAGCGCCGCCACCCTCACGGTGAATGCCGCTACGTATTTGCTGAGCGCCAGTCCGGCGAGTTTGGGCTTTGGGAACGTAGACATCGGCAGCAACAGCTCGTTGGGTGCAACGCTGACAAACAATGGAAACTCGAACGTCACGATTTCTGGTGTGACGATTACGGGCGCGGGATTCAGTACTAGC
>WNFI01293316.1_pt1 | contig 11373 bp, 12 predicted proteins | sample 5400471 | NCBI WGS metagenome assembly WNFI01 (sample SAMN13153348, study PRJNA577476) | soil metagenome | isolation source: 100 cm saprolite on Douglas fir-dominated hillslope | place: USA:California | collected 2013-09-17
AGGGCGGCCGGGGTGAGCAGCGCCGCGCCGAGTCCCTGGCCAGCCCTGGCGGCGATCAGCGCGGCTGCGGCCGGGGCCAGGCCGCTGGCCAGCGATGCCACGGTGAACACGGCCAGGCCGGCCAGGAAGATCCGGCGCCTGCCCGCCAGGTCCGCGGCCCGCCCGCCGAGTAGCACCAGCCCGCCGCTCGCCAGCACATACGCGGTGACGACCCACTGCAGCCCGCCCGCGCCGAAGCTGAGCGACCGGGCGATGGACGGCAGCGCCACGTTCACCACCGTGGCGTCAAGAATGACCATGAACTGGGCCACGCTGAGCAGCACCAGCAGCGACCAGGACCGGCACTGGGTGTCAGGCGCACCGGGAGCTGCCGGATCGCGAGCGTCGTCCGCCGCCGCGGCTCGGCTGCGGTTATTCAGTCCGTGCATGCCATCCTCCAGTCGCAGTGCTTGGTTAACAGTGGTGTCAGCCATCAGCCTGCAGGGCAGGTGAGTGGTTGTCAACTGTGTAAACCACTGCGGGCCGCCAGTCCCGCCCGCGTACACCGACCGGCCCGCCAGCGCTCGCGTAACGGCCCACCAGCTCGGAGCACGCCCCGCCGCCGCGCCCAGGACGGGGTGCACATGCCGCGGTCGCAGTCCTCGGGCGGGTACGACCAGCACCCCGAATACCACGGGCGCTTCGCCGGCATCGATGCCCGGCCCCGCCCGCTCCAGCAGCCGATCCCGCTGGTGGCGGGGGCCACAGCGCGTCGGCGTATCGCCGGGCGGTCGCGCGCGCTCACGGCTGGTACGGGTACTGGCTCACGCCCGCCAGCGCTGCCGCCTCGCTCGCCGGCCTTCGCGCTGCCGCGGATCGAGTCGAGCGGCAGGCCGGGCTTGGCGAGCTGGAGATCAGCGTCACGCCCCGCGGCCGGATGACTCCCGGGCAGGCCGCGGAGCTCGCCGAGGCGGGTGTCCACCGGCTGGTGTTCGTTGCGCCCAGACACCGGACGGCCCCGCCCAGGCCATCGACGCCGCCATCGCGGCCATAGCCGATCTGTGAGCGCCAGCCGGTCCTCCGCTGACGTCGGCAGCCTGACGACCGGGTACCGAACGAAACCTCTGCCGTGCACCGAGCCCGGCGCCGCCGACGCGCCGCCGACGCGCCACCGACGCGCCGCCGACGCGCTGCCGACGACGCGCTGCCGACATCGGCCGGATAGCGCCGAGCGCCGAATACGCACCGCTGGCTCACTGAATGCCGGAATCGCCGACAGCGCGCAGATCAACCATTCCGGTGTGCTACCCACGCGGTACACCACGACCTTCGGTTCTCGTGGCCGCCGTCACCACTGCGAGCCGGCCCGTATTCACCGAGCCAGTCAGAGGTCGATGACCATGCCGTCGTAGGCTGCGGGCAGTTCGGCGTCGGTGGTTTGCTGAGCATGGCGGCAGATATGGGTGAGCATGACCCGCTGTGCGCGGATCTCCCCCAGGTGCGCGGAGCCCTTGCGTCCGTCGCGGTCACCCGGCGCTGACCTGCCAGCCCCGGAGATCGGCTAAACCTGCACTGAGCTGCTACGCCGTGGGCATACACGGCGTAGGACCTGTAGACTCGGCCGGCGTGATCGATACCGCGATGACACTGCCCGATGGGCGGTCGCTTGCATACACCGACTGCGGCGCACCTGCCGGCGCGCTCGTTGTCTACTTCCACGGTGCACCGACGAGCAGGCTTGATCTGGCCGGTCTCGAGGAGTCGTTCAGCGCCTTGGGTGTGCGAGCCGTCTCGCCCGACCGCCCTGGCTATGGCCGATCCTCCCCGCAGGCCGGGCGCGGCTTCAACGACTGGGGTCGCGACGTCGCCGCGCTCGCAGACCATCTCCGCGTCGAACGCTTTGCCGTCATGGGTCTGTCATCGGGGGGACCGTACGCGGTCGCGTGCGCTGCCCTTCTGCCGGAACGAATCATCAGCGCGGGTGTCATCGCAGGTGTCACCGACATGGGCTGGCCAGGCGCCTGGGAGGGCTACGCCCAGCTGGAAGCCACGCTCATGCGGATCGGCGACGAAGCGGCCGCGGTGAGGTGGTGCGAGGAGCACTACGGGCCCGACGGCTCAAAGTTCTTCGAGGGCGTCGGCGAGTTGGCGCCGGCAGACGTGGCCCTGCTCGAAGACGAGACGGTGGCGACCGGCTTCTTCACCACCGTCAGCGAGGCTTTTCATCAGGGTGTCGGCGGGTTCGCCCAAGACATCACCGTGCAAGGCAGACCCTGGCCGTTCGATCCGTCCCTGATCACTGCGCCGACCCGGGTTCTTCACGGCCAGGCTGACACAATCGTCCCGATTGCCCACGGCCGACATACTGCAGACGTCATTCCGAGCGCCTCGCTCACGGCCTTCCCCAATCACGGCCACCTCAGCATCATCACTGAAATCCCGCAGCTCTCGGCCGATCTGACCGACTCGCTCCGGTGAACCGAGCACGCATTTCGTCTTCTTCAACTCACCGGTCATAGACGAGTTCCTCACCGCCCGGCCAACTGGTCGCACATACCGGCATGCAGCCTCCCGCCGCCGAGCTCGGGCAGGTGGGGGACGGCTCCCGCAGGCAGCGCAAGACCAGCCCGCCAGCTATTTCCAACACCCGCTCAAGCATGACCGAGCGTCGGCAGCCACGCCAATCATCCAGATCTGCGCGCGGCGCGGGTTATACCCTCACACTCCCGTTCCGCGTGCAGAACGGCGGCTTTGCGCGCGTGCCGTCTCCGAGTTGACTACGCTCCGCGATCGGTGTCAGGGGCAGGCGTGGCAGTGCCTCCGCGTCACAAGGACCCGCGGCGCCATCCGTGGCCGTGACATGGCGTGATTTCACGCTCGCCCAGGCCGAACCTGAACCTGCCGGTTGACCCGGCGACACGGACGTGCCTCATCGCGGCTACGAGCGAGCATTCCCGTGTCGCTGGTCCATCTCCGGCAGTGTCTGGCCTTGTGCCCGTGATGGCTTGCTCGGGTTCTGTTCCTGCTCGCGAAGCTCGGTCGTGGTGGGGATGGGCATCAGGCGGCAGGCCCGCCGGTCGGCCCGGTTGGTCCTGCCGGGTGGGGCCTGTCAACGAGCTGGCCGAGCATCGCGCGCATCGGGGCGAGATCACCGCGGTGCGCGGCAGCGCTGGCCGTGACGTTACGGGCTGGCTCCATGCGGACCCAGTCGATGTGATGCCCGGCGTCGTGCGCGAGCTGGGAGAAGAACGCCCGCTGGGTCCGGCCGTTGCCCTCCCGGAACGGGTGCAGGGCGTTGATGTCAGCGAGAAACTCCGCCAGCCGGGTAATGAACTCCTCGCGGGCCAGGCCCCACAGCCAGTCAGCGGCGGCGAGCCTGCCGAAGATGTCAGCGCCGTAGGACTCCAGATGCTGGGCAGGCAGAACACCGAGCCCTTCGCGATGGACACGGTCCGCAGCTCGCCGGCCCAGTCATAGACATCGCCGAGGATGAGCCGGTGGAAAGCCCGCAAGTGGGCCAGGTCATACCGGCCAGGCAGCCGCCGCCGTTCCAGGTCGACTATCCGCGAGGCCGACAGCGCGGCCTCTGCCCGGGCAAGCTCACCGGCGTCGGTGATGCCCAGCCGGTTGCGCAGCACGCCGCCCGCCGGGTCAAGGTAAGGATCCGGCCCGGCCGCTCCGCTCACCCGCGGTAGCGGGACAGGATCCGCTCGCGCAGCTCGTCCGTGGTCAGCTGCCCTGCCGCCACCTCGACGAAAAGGGCCAGGTCATCGGAACTTGGCTCCAGGCCCTCGGCCCGCACAGACGCCAGCGCTGCCGCTACCGCATGCTGCCGTTCCGAGGCCTCCTGCAAGGCCTCGTACTGCTCTGCCGACACAAGTACCGCCTCCGCCTTACGGTGGGAGCCGACGAAGACCGCCGCGTCCGGTGATCGCCTGACCCGGTCCAGCACGCCGGCCAGGCCAGCCCGGAACTCCCGGAACGACATGACCTCCGGCACCGACACGCATCAAGCGTACACCTTTGCGTACGCGCCTGCGGGACGGCATGGCGGGCAGCGCCCTGCGCCGGCCGCGTGCGACATTCCATGTCTGCAGCCCGGCATGACTCCCGCAAGCCGGCCCTGGCGCAGGGGCTTCGAGACAGCACGGGTAACAAGGGCCGCCCGCGGTGACGTCGGCGGCGCAGACTGCTCTGGTTATCCTTGATGACGGTCTCCGGATGATAGAGCGTCACCGCCACCAGCCTATCCCCAGCACGATCTGCGCGGCGAAGGTGGCGCGCGGCGGGTGGTCAGCGTGTGCAGCTCACCCAGCCATTCCTCGCGCCAGCGGGCGCGTGCTGCGGCGGGCAGGAGCGGTGCTGTGGGCCCAGCATGTGGCCCGACGCCGTCCGCGGCCGCTGGCCATGTTCTCCATGCCCGGGCCACGACGTCGTCTTACCGGAACGATCTTTAGTTGGCTATCACTTTGGCTATCGCATACTTTGTCGAAACTATGGGTTTTACCAGCAAGAACTTCGTGGGCGGTACAAGATTTGAACTTGTGGCCTCTTCCGTGTCAGGGACGATCAGCCGGTTGCTGGCTGGCTCTGGACAGTGCCCGGCAGGGTGCCTGCCTGCGGCTTCCCTCTGTGGACATGGCCTGTTGTGGCCTGGCTGCTGCCGTTGATGGCTATCAGAATGGCTAGCAGCAATTGGCTGGGCGGGACCCCTTGCGTCGGGGTTTCCTGCGACTCGGTGTACCGGGAGAAGTTCAAGCCGCTGGGCAGGGTGCGGGGGTGTACTTGGGCGCCGCGTCTTGGTCGCCTCGCGGGGCGGCTTGTCCGGGGTGTCGGCGGTCAGCTGGCGAGCTGGTCGGCTTCGTCGATGAGCTGCTTGGCCCGCTGGAATGACACCCCCGGGCCGACGTCCTGGAGCGGCAGTCCCTGGTCGCGCAGCCGGCGGGCAGCGCGCCGCGCCGCCGCGGCCGCGGCTGCCTGACTGCGGGCGGCTTCCTGGCGCAGCGCGGCGGAGCGGTCCAGTTCTTCCTGGACCTCGGCGGGCAGCGTAATGGCCACCTCGAGGCTGAAGGAGTCGGCGGGAATGTCGTCCATGATGGCGATGAGATCGCGGGCCATCGCCTCGACCTCGCGCAGGTTGCGTGCCTGGGTGGTCCGCTGGACCTCGGGGACGCGCACGCGCCACACGCTGCCGTCGCGGTCGACCTGGGCGTGGTAAGTCGTCACCTCCGCCACCATCCTTTCCCTAGCTCGGCTTCGCCTGACCCTCGGTTCGGACTACCAGGACTACCGCGACTTGGCGCCACGATTCCGCAGCTGGCTGCTTGACTTTGAGACCCGGGCCGGGGTACCCGGCATCTTCTGGTCCGGCAACCCGGCGTACGAGATCCGCCGCGAGATCGCCCCAAAGGCGCGAGACGTCGTGATCCGCAAGCGCACCTGCAGCGCCTTCAACAGTTCCGACTTCGAGCCATACCTACCATACGGCGGCATTTCCAGCCTGGTGATCATCGGCGTCACCACCAATGCCTGCATCGAAAGCACCGCCCGCGACGCCGCCGACCGCGGCTTCAGCTGCGTCTCGTCGACGACGCAACGGCCGACTACGACCAGTCGGCCACGACGCATCCCTCAGCGCTGCCACTTCAACTTCGGCAGAATCGCCACAGCTCGCGACGTAATCGCCGCCGTAAACAACCGCACTGCTATTTGACGGGCGGGTTCAACCGGTGTGCGCGATAAGCTCGGCGAGCTTTTCTGATGGTGTCATAACATCGAGTGTTTTGCGTGGTCGGCCAGCATGGCCTGCTCGACAAGGTGCGCGTTCCGTCCGCTGGGCAGGTACAGCAGAAGAACGCACCCTGGAGCTGCGTTCGACTAGGGTGCCGACGGCGGACTTCAGGTTGCCGCCGATGAGCAGATCCCCTTCCCGGTGGCCGGGCACGCCCGGTCGGCGGCCTCGGCAGGGCGTTCGCTGATCATCACCATGCCCCGGATCTGGCCAGTGTTCTCATTCCGGCCGCGGGGACGGCGCTTGGCCCGCCCGGTGCGCTGGGGGCGGGCCAGCTCGCGGCGCAGCTCGCCGCGGCCCTGCACATACCGCGCCTGGTAGATGGTCTCGTGGCTCACCCACATCATGGGATCGTGCGGGAACTCGCCGCGCAACCTCCCGGCGATCTGCACTGGCGACCACCGGTCGGTGAGCCAGCTGCTGACCTGGGCAGCCAGCCGGGGACTGGAGAGCTTGCACGGCTTGGGGCGGCGGGCCTGCTCGCAGGCCCGCTGACGCCCGCCATGCCCGGTAGCAGCCACGGCCGCCGTTCGCCGCGACCTCCCGCGACACCCGTCGACACGGCCTTGCCCAGCCGCCGCGCGATCACCGCGAACGACGCCGGTCGACCGCGGCGTCCGGCGCTCGCAGGTCGCGGGCAAGCTCCTCCGCTGGGTCGCCCTGCTGGCCTGCGGCGGACGGGCTGAACGCGCTGTTCAGCACCATCGGGGTGGCAACCGGGCCGGGACAGACGGCGTTGACGTTGACGTTGTGGCCGGCTAGCTCAGCTGTCATGGTCTTGGTCAGGCCGATGACACCCCATTTGGCAGCCGCATAGGCGGCGAAGCCGGGCGAGCCCTTCATCCCGCCCGTCGACGAGATTGTGGTGGTCTTGCCGTGGCCGGCGGCGATCATGGCCCGGGCGACCGTCTTGGCGCAGAGCCAGACGCCGGTGAGATTGACGGCCAGGGTGCGGTTCCAGTCGCCGGCGGATACTGCCCAAGCGTCCTGCCGCCTGGGTAGTATCCCCGCGTTCGCTACCAGGACATCGATCGCGGCGAACTTCGCGAGCATGCTGGCGGTCATCGCGGCGACCGCCTGCTCGTCGGACACGTCGCAGAACATCGCGAGGGCGGGGACGCCGCAGGCGCGAATGAGCGAGGCTGTCTCAGACAACTCATCGGCTGATGCGACCGGCGACATCGAGGCCGGATCGGGCGCGCTGACGTCGCACATGGCGACGGCGGCACCCTCCCGCGCGAAGCGGAGGGCATGCGCCCGGCCCTGGCCGCGGGCGGCGCCGGTGATCAGCACGACCCGGCCGGCGAACGCGCCCATCATCACCGGCGCTGGCCTCATCGGATCGCTGGCCGTCAGCCTTCGACGGCCCCGGCGGCCGGCGGCAGCGCCGGCTCCGGCCCGGCCTGGCCAGCCAGATCGTCGATGAAGACGCGCTCGGTATCTGTCACCCAGTCAGGATGCCGACGCATCAGGTACACGAGGTAGACAGCGCCGATGACCAGCCAGATCCCGGCCACGATGCCGGCCAGGCTGGCCGGGTAAGTGAGCGGCTTGATGAAACTGAACAACTGCTGGCCGACGCCCACCGATGCCATCAGGGCCGGCAGGAAGAAGATAATGCCGATGACCGGCAGAATGGCGTGCAGCAACAGGTTGAACTCCTGGCGCTGGTGCCGCCAGTAGTAGACAAGGCATGACAGGTCGACCGCGATATAGATGGCGATCATTACGGCCGTGATGATCGTGGCCATCAGCACGAAGCCCTTCACCGGCCCGTACACGTCGCGCAGCCACAGGGCCAACGGCAGGCCGATGACGAACTGCGCGATGACCGCGATGTACGGGGAGCGCCAGCGCGGGTGAGTACGATCCAGCACGCGCGGGAACACCCCGATGCGGCCCATCGCGAACCAAGTGCGGGTGACCACGTTGATGGCGGCGTTGCTGGCCGCGAAAATCGAGTTCGCGATGGCGATGAGCACGATGACCCAGCCCACACCCCAAACCTCGCGGGAGACCTGCAGCCACGGGCTGCCGCCGCCCAAGTTCGCGAACGAGGAGAACGTGTTCGGGCCGAAGAAGACCGTGGATGCATAGGTCGCGATCACGAAGATGACGCCGATCGAAACCGCCGACATAATGACCGCGCACATGATGGTGCGGCGCGGGTCGCGCGCCTCTTCAGCTAGTGGGGCCGAGGCCTCGAAGCCAAGAAACGCATGGATCGTGAAGACCGAGCCCGCGAAGACCCCCGAGAACCCGTGGTATCCGGGGATGTTCGCGTAGTGCAGGGTGAACACACTCAGCGTGTTATGCGATCCCGCCTTCACGATGAGCCAGAAGGCCAGCACCACGAAGACGGCGACCTCGAAGGCGCCCATGATGACGCCCGCCTTGGTGCTGGCCTGGATGCCGAAGAAGTTCAGCACAACCGTAGCCACTGCACAGACGATTGCGACCACGACCCAGGTCACACCAAACGACCAACCGAACTCCGAGGCGAAGACGCCGCCCAGCAGGTTCCCCAGCAGGAGATAGCTCACCGGGGCTGAAAGCGCCCAGATCATCGAGAATTCCCAGCCAACCAGGAAGCCGACGGTCGGATGGAGGCCCTTGGCCGTATAGGCATAGAGCCCGCCTGCCGACGGCAGGTGCTTGCTCAGCTGACCAATGCAGCTCGCGACGAACAGGCAGCCGATCATCGCCACGATGACCGACAGCACCAGTGCCCCGCCCGCGTAGGCGGCGGCGATGGCGATAGAGAACGCGATGGCTGCTGCTGGTCCGATCGCCGTGACCGACTGGAACAGAACCTGCTGCAAGCCGATCGCGCCCGTGGCCAAGTGGTGACGCGCATCGGCCACGGGACGGGATCCAGATCCACGAGCTTCCACTCCGAGCCCCTCTCTGGTTTCCCAAGCCGTTCTCGGCACCGGGACCTAACCTAGAGCGCCGGTCAAGTAGTCGTTAGGCGGCCAGCTGGTAGTTGCTGGGGGGCTGGCGCGCCATGACGTGGAGATTGTGGACCACGGCGACGCGTCTGAGGTCGAGCAGGTTCTTGCGGGTACCGCAGTAGCGGGCGCGGCGGCCTTGCCAGTGCCCGACGTGGGCGAGGGCGTGCTCGACCTGGACGCGTTCGCGGAGCTGGGCGCGCCCGGCCGGGGTTTGCTGGCGCTGGCGCAGCTCGGCGAGCAGTGCTTCGTCGGGGTGAATGGACACGCTGCGCCCGTTGCTGCTGGTGGTGCAGCGCTGCCGCAGCGGGCAGGCGGCGCAGGTGTCCTTCGGGAAGTGCACGATCTTGCCGGGTTCGAAGGCCATGATCACACCGGCCGGGCAGGTCAGCTGCCTAGTGGTGAAATCGAGAGCGAAATCGGTCTTGGCATACCGGCCGGCCGTGTTGCGCACCCGCCAGGCCTTGCAGTAGATCGCCAGATCCGGCCCGCGGTCGCGGACCAGGTCTGAGGCCAGGTTGGCCCGGTCGATGTGCAGCTCGGCCAGCGTCCGGCCGGCGGCGGCCAGGTCAGCGGTGATGGCGGGAGTGACGCTGGCCTCCGGGGCGTTGGCCGGGGTGATGCCCACGGCGGGGATCAGGCCGGTGTCCAGGTCGCGCAGCACGTGCCGCTTGTAGCCGTCGAACAGCACCGAGCGGGACTTGCGCCCATGCCGCATCTGGCCGTCCTCGACGCTGATCCGCCGGTCCTTGGCCACCCCGCGGCGCAGCGCCGGCGCCGGGCCGGCCTGGTCCACGTCCTGGTCACGGACCTGGCGGGCGGTCGCGACCGCCGCGGCCGCAGACATGCAGTCAGCTATTGGCAATGAGCGTGCAGCGGAACCGCCGGCCGGTCATTCAGAACCGCGCCGTTATCTGCAGCCGGGTATCGCCCGGACTGCGCGGAGTCTCAGTGCGGCCATCATGCGCCCGCGCTTCCCGAGCTCGGGCCGAGGTCGACGACAGACATAGCGCGCCGGCAACGCCTGGTGAGCAGCCCCACGAGCAGTCAGCAATCCGGTGGTTTCGGAGCGGCGGGTCCTTTTGGCGAAAACTGGGGTAATCAACCTGCGCCGGTTAAAGGTCGGCCGTCTAGCTATAGCTACACACTCTTGGATGGCTTAGGATGCCGAGCGCCTCCCACGCCGCGCTGAGCATGGCCGCCACATAAGTGCTGGCGCCGCAGACCGCCAAGTGGCGCCGGAGTGACGCGAGTTCCGCCGTCATCGCGGGCGGCCTCCGAATTGTTGTCCCTGCTCCATGAGCATCGCACGGACGCCCGTTGGTGACCACCGCGCTGCGCTTGGCAGGCTGCCGCCGCCCCCGAGCGCGCTGATGGAGCCGGGATGGGTGGGCGGCCAGCCGGGCGGGAGACCCGCGCCATCAGCAGCCGTTTGTCGATCCGAGAAATGCAAGCTTCTACGTGCCAGCCGTCTTGGTCCGGCTGCCAGCGCAAGGCCTGCGGCAACGCTCGCTGCACCATAGGTTAAGGCGGCAAGGACAACTGGCCGACCCGGCCGGGCACCCGTTCGACCTGTGCCTGTTCCCGGCGAAGCAGGAGACCACGCTCATGGGCGTGATGCTCGACTGCCCGGACGCCAAGGAGCTGAGCACGTTCTAGGCGAAACTCCTCGGCAAGCCCGTCACGTACGAGGGCGAGGGCGTGGCGATGATCGGCGAGGACGGGGCGCAGCCCGTGATGTTCCAGCAGATCACCGAGTACCACGCGCCACGGTGGCCCGACCCCGCGCACCCGCAGCAGTTCCATCTCGACGTCACCGTCGACGACGTCGACGCGGCCGAGGCGGCGGTGCTGAAGCTCGGCGCCACCTCACTATCCTCCGGCGGCGTGAGCTGGCGGGTCTACGCCGACCCGGCCGGCAAGCCGTTCTGCCTCTGCTGGGACTAGTACTCGAGCCGTGATGGGCGCTCCTGCGCCCGGATTCGTCAAGGGCTTTATGCCGCCGATGCAGTTTAAGCCGTGCTCCTGCGCCGGACCAGAACTGGCTGATCTGTGTTCGCTGCCGACGCGCATCGGGGATCGGAGCCGAGAGCAAATATTCGGCGATCCGGCGTGAGACGCTGACGTCTGCCCGCAAGCAGACAATCGCGGCCGCGCGGTCGTTCCTCCTGAATTGCGGGACAGATAGCAACATCAAGGCCCGGGGCCTGGCCGGCGTGGTACTCGCGAGCGGTCGTGATGATGGCCACGCCGGGCTCCTTTCGCCCTCAATCGCTGTGATCCATTCTGCACGTCCGCAAGCCAGTGGTGACGGCTCTGATCGACTTCATGTGTGCTTCCGCTCCGAAGAGAGAACGGTTGGGTGACGCGTGGCAGCCACCGGGCGAGGCGCAGGAGTGAAGGCTGGCGTGCGAGCTCACGCACAGCATGTCTGCGAACCCGAGCGTCTCCGGCCGGAGCTGGGATGCGGCAATCGGACCAGGCGAGCGGGTCGCAGGCAAAGGAGAGCAGGTCGTGCGCCACAGACACGGCCGACTTGCCCGGGCGGGATCGGGCGCCCCGTCATTGCCCGGCCTCTGCATCTGCCTGCGTGCCCTGGTGACTGCGGCCCCGCCGCGCTGGGGGAGTCGGCGCGGGCTGGTCGCCGGTGTC
>WNFI01377580.1_pt1 | contig 11373 bp, 13 predicted proteins | sample 5400471 | NCBI WGS metagenome assembly WNFI01 (sample SAMN13153348, study PRJNA577476) | soil metagenome | isolation source: 100 cm saprolite on Douglas fir-dominated hillslope | place: USA:California | collected 2013-09-17
GGGGCGCGCTCCGAGAGTCGATTAGCCTTCTGCGGCCGAGCCGCTGAGCGCTCTTCCGCGCCACTGGTACGAAGCCAGCTGACCCTGGAGACTTCATCCGGGCATACGCTGCGCCGTTTCCCCTCAGCCCTCGGCAATTCTGTGCGATTCGCCGCCGGGACGGGCGCCAAGTGCTCCATCTTATCTATAATGGTATGTATAAGATAGATCGCTGGCGTAAGGCGTGCTATCTGCCGTGCCGATCAGTTACGTAAAGGAGCGGTCCATGCCGACCAATAGCCTGACTGTCACCGATAACCGCACGGGGAAGTCTTATGACCTGCCGGTTCAGGACGGGTGCATTCGCGCCGCCGACTTGCGGCAAGTCAAAGTGCAGGCCGATGAATTCGGCATGATGAGCTACGATCCAGCGTTTCTGAATACCGCCGCGTGCCGGAGTTCGGTGACTTATCTGGATGGCGAGCAGGGGATTCTGCAGTATCGCGGCTACCCGATCGAGGTGCTGGCGGAGCATTGCACGTTTCTGGAAACGGCTTACCTGCTGCTGCATGGCGAACTGCCGGCGGAATCGCAGCTGGCCGGGTTCGTCAACCAGGTGACGCATCACACCATGATCCACGAGAACACCAAAAAGCTGATGGATGGTTTTCATCACGACGCGCACCCGATGGGGATGCTGGTGAGCACGGTGGCGGCGCTCTCGACGTTCTATCCGGATTCGAAGAACATTCAAGATCCGGCGGCGCGCAATCTGCAAATCCTGCGGCTGATCGGCAAGATGCCGACGCTGGCGGCGTATGCTTACCGGCACAGCCTGGGGCTGCCGTATGTTTACCCGGACAACGATCTCAGCTATACCGAAAATTTCCTGAACATGCTGTGGCGGCGGACGGAGCCGAAGTACTCGCTCAACCGCGTGCTGGCGCGGGCGCTGGACGTGCTGTTCATCCTGCACGCCGATCACGAGCAGAATTGCAGCACGAACGTGATGCGCGCGGTAGGCAGCTCGCAGGCCGATCCTTTTGTGACGACGGCGGCGGCGAGCGCGGCCCTGTACGGTCCACTGCACGGCGGCGCCAACGAAGCGGTGCTGCGCATGCTAGACGAGATCGGGACGAAGGCCAATGTCCCGGCGTATGTCGAGACGGTGAAGGCCGGGCACGGCAAGCTGATGGGATTCGGGCACCGCGTGTACAAGAACTACGATCCGCGCGCGCGCATTATCAAGCGCATTGCGGAGGAAGTGTTCGAAGTGACGGGGCGGAATCCGAAGCTCGAGATCGCGCTGGAGCTGGAGAAGATCGCGCTCAACGACGAGTTCTTCGTCAAGCGCAAACTGTATCCCAACGTGGATTTCTATTCGGGAATCATTTACCAGGCCATGGGCTTCTCGCCGGACATGTTCACGGTGCTGTTCGCGATTCCGCGGACGGCCGGGTGGCTGGCGCAGTGGCAGGAGATGCTGCAAGATCCGGAGCAGAAGATCGCGCGCCCGCGCCAGATTTATACGGGGCATGAACGGCGGGAGTTTGTGCCGCTGGGGGAGCGGAAGGTGGCCGCGCTGGCGTGAGGGGGGCCGCACTGCCGCTGGGCAACGTGCGCCGACCTAGGCGTCGATGTGATTCGCGAAACGGCGGTCGAGGGCGAACTGCGATTTTCCCACTGAACTCGGGAACTTTTTCACCACTGGCGGCATTATAGATGGTGTGGATGGCTTCCCGGAATTGCCTGCGGCCATGAGCAGCGACGAATCCTTGATGCTGGCATTCCAGCGCGGTTCGCGTGAAGCGTTCGAAGAACTCTATGCGCGTTATCGGGAGTCGTTATACGGCTTTTTCCACCGGAGGCTGGATAGAGGTGAGCAGGCGGAAGACCTGACCCAGGAAACGTTCCTTGTACTGATTCGTGGGACGTCACGGTACGAGCCGCGGGCGCTCGTACGAACCTACCTCTACTCCATTGCTTTGAAGCTGCTCTCTACGGAGCGGCGGAAGCGCGCCAGAGCGTGGCCACAAAGGCCATCCAGCCCGGAACCAGCGTTGAGGGGATCCCCGGACACAACGCTCTGGGTGAAGCAAGCTCTGGAGAAGCTTGACGTTGCCGAGCGCGAAGTCTTGATGCTGCGGGAGTATGAGCAGTTCAGTTATTCAGAGATTGCCGATTTGCTTCGCATACCCCTAAACACGGTCCGCACGCGCCTGTTTCGATCGCGTATGGCATTGAAAGATTGCCTCGAGCCGCGTACGAGGGAGGCATAATATGTTGCGGACGGATCATGTCATCGAACCCGAAGAACTGATGGCGTATCTCGATGGCGAATTGTCGCCGGACCGGGCCGCAACCGCAGGGGCGCATCTGGAACATTGCCGGGAATGCCAGGCGATTGCAGCGGATTTGCAGAGTGTTTCGCGGCAGATGATGGCGTGGCAGGTGGAAGCCGGCGACGGCCGGCGACCGGAAGATCTGCATGCCGCCCTTGAAGCAAGAGAGGCAGAGAGGAACGTCGAACGCACCCGACGGCCGCGGCTGACTACGCACCGCTTGCGGCCGTGGATTGTGGGCTTGGCTAGTGCTGGAGTGTGCGTGATAGCTCTTCTGACGCTCGCGACGCCTAACTTGCGGCGGTCTCAGGTGTCGGTCGACATGGTCCAAACCAGTCGACGGATGAGTGCGATGCTCGCCGCGCCTATGGCGCAGGCGGTCCAGTCAGGGGGAAGGCTTCCCCGTATCGGTGAAAAAAAGCTGATCGTACGCACGACGCAACTGACGCTTGCGACTTCCGAGTTTGACAGGGTGCGCGATCGCATCGAAGCAATTCTCAAGCGGCATGAAGGCTATATCGGGGTACTCGGCGTCGCCGCCCCGGATGGTGCGGCCCGCACGCTCGAAGCCACGTTGCGCATACCTGCCGATCAACTGGAAGCAGCCACCACAGAACTGAAGACTCTGGGCCGTGTCGAATCGGAGTCGCAGAGTGGGGAGGAAGTGACTCAGCAATATGTCGACCTGGAAGCAAAACTGACTAATGCGAAGAACACGGAGCAGCGCCTGACGGAACTGCTTCGACAGCGCACGGGAAAGCTGGCGGACGTCCTGGCGGTGGAAAAGGAAATCGACGAGGTTAGGGAGAAGATCGAACGCATGGAGGCGGAGAAGAAGAGCCTCGGAAACCGCGTGACCTTCAGCACTCTGACCGTAAAGGTGAATGAAGACTATAAAGCTCAGACACAGATAGTGCCGTCGTCCTTCCCCAGGCGTTTTCAGAATGCCGCAGTGGAGGGTTACCGGAGCATGATCCAGGGCCTCGTGGGTGTGATTGAGGTACTGCTCTCTTATGGCCCTTCTGGACTCCTTTGGGCAGGCCTCCTCTTTTTCCCCGCTCGAATTGCATGGAGGAGAATTCGCCGCTATGCAGAGCGGTGAAAGGGCGGTCGTCCAGGATTCGAAACCGATATTGTTAGCGGTTCGTTCTTACGCGTCGATGTGATTGGCGAAACGGCGGTCGAGGGCCATTTTGTGCTTGGGTGCCAGGGTGCCGGAGAGTTGCTGCATCTCAGATTTCGGGAGCGGCTTGAAGGCGCGGGCGAGCTGCACGTTCTGCTCGATGAAATCGAGCGACGGCATGCCGGCGACGGCGAGCGAGACCGGCAGAGAGAGCGAATAGTAGAGCAGCTTTTCGGCGGGAGCTTCGCCGGTTAAGCCTTCCTGCGCGTAGACCTTCATGGCGATGATGCCCATTTTCTTGCGCACGGCGATGGGGAGCGCGACGGTTTCGAAGCTGGTCTTCATGGCCTCGTTGATCTCCATGCCGTGCTTGCCGCCCTTCATGCCGGCGAGGGCGGCATTGAGCGCCATCTGGGTGCAATCGAAATCGTGACGCTCGAGCGCCTTGGCCAGAACGGTCGGGTCATTGTGACAGGTGATACCGACGAAGCGGATGGCTTTTTCGTCGCGAAACTTGAGCAGGCGGTTCAGGATGCCGTCCTTGGCTTCGATCTGGGCGAGGTCGGCTTCGTCTTCGAGCGAATGGATGTGGACGAGATCGATCTGATCGGTCTGCAGGCGCTTGAGGCTGCCTTCGACGGTGCGCGCGGCTTCATCGCCATTGCGCGCTTCAATTTTGGTGGCGAGGAAGATGCCGTCCTTTTTGCGGCGCACGGCCATGACCTTGCCGACACGGGTTTCGCTGAGGCCGCTGCCGTAACCGAAGGCGGTGTCCATGTAAGTGATGCCGAGGTCGAAGGCGCGGTTGAGGGCTTCGATCGCCTTATCTTCATCCTTATACATAAGGAAGCGGCTGCCGCCGCCCATGGCCAGGATGGAAACGTGCGCGCCGGTGCGTCCCAGCGCGCGCTTGGGCAGCGCGCCCGTCTTGCCGATCTCGGCGCCCGCCGCCAGATTGGCCGCCAGCGGGGCGAGGGCCGAAGTTCCGAGAAAACTGCGTCGTGAGATGCGCATGGACTGCTCCTTCAGGGTAAGGCTATCGCAAACGGGGGAGGGGTGGCAATTGGCGATTCTGTGATGGCGATTCTGTGATGGCGATTCTGTGAGTGACGGCGCGCTTGACATGCGTAACGTAACGCGTTACGGTACGGGTTGATACGCTCGATCCGCCACAAAGGGTTGAAGCGCCTTTATGGGGATGACGACCCGCGCGGCGTGGGGGCCGAATACGCCGCTAAGTTGCGAGACATTCTTGCGCGGCTCGACGCGGCCCGTGCCGTGGACGATATGGATCTGCCGGGTTTTCGGTTGCATCCGCTTAAAGGCGAGATGAAAGGTTTTTGGGCGGTGACGGTTCGAGCGAACTGGCGGGTGATTTTTCGATTTGCCGGCTTTGACACATTCGACGTTGATTATCTCGACTACCACTAAAGGGAGCTTGTACCATGCCGATGAAGAATCCGCCTCACCCCGGAGGTTTTGTGTTGCGCCAGTGCATTGAGCCTTTGGGACTGAGCATCACGGACGCCGCCGCGGCGCTTGGAGTGACGCGCACCACGTTATCGGAACTGGTGAACGGGAAGCGCGGCATATCTGCCGAAATGGCCGTGAGGCTGTCCAAAGTTTTCGGCGGCAGTGCCGAGAGCTGGCTGGTGCAGCAGGCGCAGTACGATCTGGCGCACGTCCGCACGGAGCGGTTAAAGCTTAAGCGGTTGCAATTGGTGTAGCTCAGTGGTTGGCCGAGGTTGGGGGATAATCGATAGGACATCCAATGCCAACGAGCAGAAAAGTCTTGAAAACCGCCAAAAGAATCCCGGCGACGGAACCGCCACGGAACATTATCGCGGAGTGGGCCGCCACGATCCTGATGCTTCTGTTTGGGACGACGACGGTGGCGCAGGCGTTTGTGATTCCGACTGGCTCGATGCAGGACACACTGCTTGTTGGCGACCACCTGTTAGTGGACAAATTGGCGTATGCGCCAGCGGGTTCGCTGAGTAAGCATTTGCTGCCCTATCAAGAGCCAAAACATGGTGACATCATCGTGTTCCGGTATCCGGCTGAGATCGGTCAGACGCTGGTCAAGCGGCTGATTGGAGCGCCGGGGGACCGGCTGAAAATCGACCGCGGCGTGGTTTACAGAAATGGAATCCGGCTCAACGAGCCGTACGTGTACCACAAGTATGCATACGATCCGCGGTTCGACAATTTTCCGACGGCCTGCTGCCGGCCTGTTACGGAAGAGCTTGCGCTACAGGCGCAACGGGAGATGCTGGCTCGGAATGTGGGCTCGGGCGAAGTGATTGTTCCCGCCAACGCGTATTTTGCCATGGGAGACGATCGCGATAATTCGTCGGACAGCCGGTTTTGGGGATTTGTGCCGAGAGAGAACATTATCGGCAAGCCCTTCCTGATCTATTGGTCGTACCGGGCGTCGACGGAGGATTTGACGGGAGAGTCAGCAGGCTCGATGCTGAGGCATTTTGTGGATCTCGGCGAGCATTTTTTCACGCGAACGCGATGGGAACGGACGTTTAAATTAGTGCGCGGTTTTCCGGATTCGGATTTGGCGGCGGAACCGCTGCCGGTGAATCCGGGTTCGCAGAATCCGTAATCGGCCGGAGTGCTTCCTTGCACACTCCCTAAGAACTGACAAACCGGAGAATGACCGTTCGCCGCGACCTCGCTCGGGCACAGGCTAGAGTGCATCAGGGTCGCTTTTCCAAAGCCTCCCTGATGTCGCGCATTCCGTGCAGCACGGCGATCACCTGCAACGGGATCGTTTCGGGCCGGTAGACTATTACATAATTGGGAAATTTCGTGACAGTCCAGAAACGCATCGGCCGCGGCGTGATGTCCTGCCGCTTGCTTCCCATCAGTGGGCGTTTCGCTAGCCGGCGACAAGTGGCGAGGATTTCCAGTTCCACCTTGTCGGCGGCTTCCCGGTAATCTTCCGCGATAAAACACCAGATGGCATCCACGTCTTCCGTCGCCTGCGGTGTGAACTGAAACGGCGCATTCATCCCTGCGGCTTGAGCCGCTCGGCGCGTCGTTGCCGCAACATCTCAACCGCGGCATCGCCGTCGATTAATTCACCACGCTCGGCCTGCGCAAAACCGATCTCGATGTGGGCGGCTACCGCGTCGCGCTGCTCAATCATCCAGTCTTCGAGCTCGAGCTGTTCACGGATGATCTCGAGGGCCTGGTCGAGGACTTCGCCGGGGTTCTGATATGCTCCGGACTTGACGGCGAGGTCGATCACGCGCTGCTGTTCCGGTTTCAGTTCAATGGCCACGACGGCTCCCGCTTCGGTGCTGCCCTCACCGTACCCCGCTATGTATCCCGGCGTCAACTTCGCCTTCGATTCTCAACCTTACTCTTCGCAATCGGCGAGTTGGTCAAGCCTCCGAATGGCTCGCGCACGATCTCCACACCCGCTCGAAGGGAGTCTTGCTGTTACTCGTAAACCTCGCGCCTGTGCGCGATACGCGTCACGCTGACGCGTTTCGACGCGTCGTAGATGATGCACGCGCCAATCACCCACCCGAACGCGCCACTGATCTTTGTAGCCTTTCAGCTTCTTGCAGCCTGCGGGTCGCGGATTGCCTGCAAGCGCTAGAATCTTCCTGTCTATGCGGGTAAACACCGTATCGTCGAGCGCGTCCAATTCCTTTTGCGCCGACAGTTTGATTTCGAGAGAGTAACTAACCACGCGGGTGGGCGCGTTTCAGGCGGCGGGCGCGGTATTGCTCGTAAGGAATGCCCTTTTCCTTGCGGCGCGATTCAGAGATTAGACCGTCGCGGAAGTCTTCCCAGACGGCCCCGTGTTTTTTCAGATCGATGAGAACACCGACCTTACGGCCCTTCTCGTCGGTGACGAACTGGATACCAGTCATGATTTCTATTTTCCTTCAGGTGACGGCATCGGCGCACTACTAGTGCGATGACTGAGCGACTCGGAGCTATTGAGAAATCGCTCGCTAACGCTCGCGGCTCCGTGCGGAGCCACGACCGGAAAGGGAGTTTTGTTTGGCAATGGAGCATAGTCACACGGTCGAAGACCTAGCGCCGGCTTCGATCCGGGGCTCTCCTCACTGCAATGAGCGACTTCGTCAATCCGCCGAAACGCTCGCGCACGATCGTTGCGCCGGGGAACAGGCGGCGCAGGGCGGCGGCGTCAAGCAGGCGGATGTCGCGGAGGTAGTGCTCGACGTAGAACTCCCAGCGGTCGGGGGTGGGGCGTTCGATGAGCGACCACACGGTGAAGTTTCGGGCGACGCGGCGCTGCAGTCGGGCCGGCAGGAAGTGGAGGAACGGGGTGAGCAGGTGGGGTTCGACGGGGAACCAACGGTTGGGGGTTTGGACCCAATAAGAACGGCCGACACGGGCGATCTCGTTCGCGAACTGGCGCTGGCTTTCGAAATTGCCTACGTGCTCGATCACGGAGTTGCTGAATACGATGTCGAAAGAGCGGTCGGGGAAGGGGAGGGCGCGGCCGTCGGCGAAGACGCTCTGAAACTGCGCATCGAACGCTTCGCGGGCGCGCGGCATATTGACGATGGTCACACGCGGTTGGACGGCGAGCAGCGACCAGTTGAAGGGCGTTCCACCGACATCCAGGATGCGCGTTTCATTGGTGACGGCGAAGGTGCGGGCGAAACGCCGCATGCGCCGCGAGCGGAAGTGGTGGATGGCGGAATCGAGCAGGCGCGCTCCTCACTCGCCCGCAAGATGCAGGACGATGCCGCGGCTGTGCGGGTTGGCGCGGTGCTCGAACAGATAGATGCCCTGCCAAGTGCCGAGCGCCAGGGCGCCGTTTATGAGCGGGATGCTTAGCTGCGTCAGCGTCAACGCTGCGCGGATGTGAGCGGGCATGTCGTCGGGGCCTTCGGTGGTGTGACGGTAAAAGGGGGCGTCTTCGGGCGCGAGGCGTTCGAAGAATTCGGCAATATCGCGGACGACATCGGGGTCGGCGTTCTCCTGGATGGTCAGCGACGCCGAAGTGTGCTGGATGAATATCGTCAGCAGGCCGGTGCGCAGGCCTTGCTGCTTGGTCCAGTCTGCGATCTCGGTGGTAATCGGGTAGAGGCCCTTGCCGCGCGTGGCCACCTGCATCCGGTGTGTGAACTGCTTCATTCCACGGTGACGCTTTTGGCCAGGTTGCGGGGCTGGTCCACGTCGCAGCCGCGGCGCACGGCAATGTGATACGCCAGCAACTGCAAGGGCACGATTTCGAGGATCGGCAGCAGCAGCTCGGACGAAGCCGGCACGGCGATGGCGTGGTCGGCGAGTTTGGCGGCTTCGTGGTCGCCTTCGGTGACCAGGGCGATTACGATCCCTTCGCGGGCTTTGACCTCCTGAATATTAGACAGCGTCTTTTCGTAAAGCAGGCGGCTTTCCGGCTGCGAAGGATCGTGCGTGGCCAGGACGACCACGGGCATTTTCTCATCGATCAACGCGTTGGGGCCATGCTTCATCTCACCCGCAGGGTAGCCTTCGGCGTGGATGTAGGAAATCTCTTTAAGTTTGAGCGCGCCTTCGAGCGCCATGGGGAAATGAATGCCGCGGCCCAGGAAGAGAAAATCCGTCGCGCGAAAAAGTTTGCGGCCAAGTTCCTCGAGCGCCGGGTCGTGCGAGAGCACGGTTTCCAGTTTCCCCGGGATGCGCAACAGCTCCTGCACCAGGCAGCTGGAAGTGGCTTCGTCCAGAACGCCGCGCGTCTGGCCGAGGTACATGGCCAGGATGAACAATGCCGTCAACTGGCTGGTAAAAGCTTTGGTGGAGGCCACGCCGATCTCGGGGCCGGCGTGCGTGTAGATGGTGCCGGCGGCTTCGCGCGTGATCATGGAGCCGACCACGTTGCAGATGGCGAGGGTCTTCGAACCTTTCTGCTTGGCCTCGCGCTGGGCGGCGAGCGTGTCGGCGGTTTCGCCCGATTGCGAGATCACGACAGTCAGCGTGTCGCTGCCGAGGATGGGATCGCGGTAACGGAACTCGCTGCCGTAGTCGACTTCCACGGGCATGCGCGCCAGCTTCTCGATCATGAATTTTCCGGCGAGCGCCGCGTGCCAGCTGGTACCGCAGGCGATGATCTTGATCTGCCGGAACTCGCGGAAGTGTTTGGGCGAGATATCCATCTCGTCGAGAAAAATGCGGCCGGTTTCCTGGCCGACGCGGCCGAGCGTGGTGTCGCGAATGGAGCGCGGCTGCTCGTAGACTTCCTTGAGCATGAAATGCTTGTAGCCGCCTTTCTCCGCCATGATGGGGTCCCAGAGGATGTGCGAGACCTGGCGGTTCACCGGGCGGCCATCGAAATCGCTCAGGCGGACGCCTTCGGGCGTGAGCACGGCCATGTCGCCATCGGCCAGGAAAAACATGTCGCGGGTGTGATGCAGGATGGCGGGAACGTCGGATGCCACGAAATATTCGCCATCGCCCAGGCCGATTACTACCGGCGGCCCGTTGCGCGCGGCGACAATCTTGTTGGGATCGGTGCGGGCGAGAACGCCCAGCGCGAATACGCCGGTGAGCTGCTTGACGGCCGTGCGTACGGCTTGCTCCAGGTTCCCGGTGAAATATTTCTCGATGAGATGAGCGATGACTTCGGTGTCGGTTTCCGTTTTGAAAACGTGGCCTTCGGCTTCGAGCTGGTGCTTCAGGGATAGATAATTTTCGACGATGCCGTTGTGGACGACGACGATGTCGCCCTTGCAATCCCGGTGCGGATGCGCGTTCTCTTCAGTGGGCCGCCCGTGCGTGGCCCAGCGGGTGTGGCCGATGCCGTAGCTGCCGTCGACGGGATCCTGGCGGATGACCTCTTCGAGATTGCGCAGCTTGCCGGAGGCGCGGCGGACGCCGAGAGTTTCGTCATCGCAATAAACCGCGATGCCGGCCGAGTCGTAACCGCGATATTCGAGGCGTTTCAGCCCCTCCAAGATGATAGGAACGGCCTTGCGGGCGCCCACATAGCCGACGATTCCACACATGCCATTTATTATAGGGGCTGAACCGAACAAAGCAACGCCTCACGCCGCCACCCGGCCTGCTGGCCGAGGTCATCTCTGTATATAAAACGGAGCTTCTATAGAATGGGCATCATAGGCGCTATCAAGGGTGTGAGCCTGGCGATATTGAGTAACGGCTCGGCCACTGCCTTTGCCGCGCCGCGAATTGCCGAGGAGATCGAATGAAGCTGCGCGACGAAGATGCGCTCGAATACCATTCCGCGGCGCCCGCGGGTAAGATCGCGATCCGCGCCACCAAGCCCTGCCTCACGCAGCGCGATTTGAGCCTGGCGTACACGCCGGGGGTCGCCGTCCCTTGTCTCGCGATCGAGAAAGATCCCAGCCTGGCGTACAAATACACGGCCAAGGGCAACCTGGTGGCGGTCGTGACCAATGGAACGGCGGTCCTCGGGTTGGGCAACATCGGTCCGCTGGCGGGCAAGCCGGTGATGGAAGGCAAAGGGGTGTTGTTCAAGAGGTTCGCGGATATCGACGTGTTCGATATCGAGCTGGCCACCGCGGACCCGCAGGAAATCATCCGCACCTGCCAGTTGCTCGAGCCGACGTTCGGCGGCATTAACCTCGAAGACATCAAAGCGCCGGAATGTTTTGTCATTGAAGAAGAGCTGCGGCGCACCATGAAGATTCCGGTCTTCCACGACGACCAGCATGGCACGGCGATCATTTCAGGCGCAGCGCTGCTGAACGCGCTCGAAGTGGCGGGCAAGAAAATCGAACAAGTGCGCATTGTGTTCAATGGCGCGGGGGCGAGCGCCGTTTCCTGCGCGGGGCACTACATCCGGCTGGGCGCGCGGCCGGAGAACATTCTGATGTGCGACACCAAGGGCGTGCTTTACAAAGGCCGCACGGAGGGCATGAACCGCTACAAGGAGCGGTTTGCGGCGGACACCAAGGCGCGCACGCT
>WNFI01011115.1_pt2 | contig 11371 bp, 8 predicted proteins | sample 5400471 | NCBI WGS metagenome assembly WNFI01 (sample SAMN13153348, study PRJNA577476) | soil metagenome | isolation source: 100 cm saprolite on Douglas fir-dominated hillslope | place: USA:California | collected 2013-09-17
TTGTGATGGCATACACTGACGCTGTGAACGTATGATGAATCCAGGACCCATTCTCAGCAACACTCTGGGACATTGCGCGGGAATCGCGATCTTCAGCATCCTCTTCTACCTTTTCCTCCTTGACTGGCGGCGCTCGGGGCGAGAGCGCAGCGGCATGTCGGCTTGCGCCGCAGCTCTTGCCCTGCTCTGGAACATCGGCGATCTGGTCGTTCTTGCCCCCGGTGTCGAAGCCAGCATGACCGTGCATGTTCTGCATGCGATCAGCTTTTCAGCGCTTAGCTTTCTGCCCGCTACGCTGCTCCATATCTGGCTGAAGCAACGCTTCAGGCCACTGTGGATTGCCGGCTATGCTTTGAGCGCCATTGCCGCCGGCTTGCATCTTGCGGCGCACTTCGTCAAAGCCGCTTCCGCTCACCGGCCGTCCCTGACGCTGATCTCGATGGGTTTCGGCGGACTCACCGCCGTATGCGTGATGCTCGACTTCCGTCAGGCGCGGCGGCGCTGGGCGGCAGTTCGACTGGTGGCCGCGATGTGCCCGCTGCTGCTGGCCGTCTATTTCGTTTACTTCGATACCGTCCAGGCCGGGCACTTTCACCATGCGGGAATTCCGCTTTCACTCTTCATCCTTCTCATCGATTATCGTTTCCTGCTGTTGGATGCCTTCTTCCGCTTTGCGGTACGAAGCACGATCGCCGCCGGACTTGTGCTCCTGGGCTTCGCTCTGGAATCGAGGCTTCATTTGATCGAGCGCGCCGCCAGAAACCAGTTTGAAGCGGCCCTGACCTTTATCTACGTTTGCATCGTACTGATCGCCTTCACCAGGCTTTCGAGCCACATTGAGAAAATCGTTGCAGGACTGCTATTTCGCCGCGCCACGGTTGAACCGACGCTGGCGCTGCTGCGCGATCCTCTGACCGGCGATCCCACGGAAGAACACTACCTTGAAAATGCGCGCCGGACGATCGAAGCCTTCTTCGAATGCCAGTTCAGCCGGCTTCAGGATCATTTGCAGGTCGCGGATCTCGAAGAGTTGCCGGGCCCGGTGGCCTTGCTGGATAAATCGAAATGGCTGACTTTTCCCGCGGCCGCATCCGCGGAGGCCGCGCTGCCGCTGAGGTTTTCCCGGGGCGACGCTCGCCTGCTGCTGCTGGGGCCCAGGCGCGGAGGGCGCCGTTATCTGAGCGACGATGTCGAACTGCTGGCGCGCTTCGCCAAAATCGTGGAAGTGAGAGTTGAGCGGCTGCGGCATCTGGAAATGCAGACCCTGGCATCCCAGGCGGAATTGCGGGCACTCCAGGCGCAGATCAATCCTCATTTCTTCTTCAACTCGCTGAACACCCTCTACGGCACTATTGCCCGTGAGAATACTGAAGCCCGTCGTTTTGTTTTGAACCTTGCCGATCTTTTCCGCTATTTCCTCAGTTCCGATCGCACCTATATCGTTCTCGAAGAAGAGCTTGCGATTGTACGGGCTTATCTCGAGATTGAAGCCCTGCGCCTGGGACCGAAACTTACCACAACCATTCAGGTGGCTCCGGACCTGATGACTGCGGAAATTCCCGTGTTGTCAATTCAGCCTCTGGTGGAAAATGCAATCAAGCACGGCGTCGCGCCACGCGCCGCCAATGGTTTTGTCAGGCTGAGGGTATGGTCCGAAGGCAAACACCTGAAGCTTGAAGTCGCCAACACCGGGGCCGAATTCAACCTCGCATCCCGCAACGGCCAAACCGACGGCGTTGGACTCTCCAATGTGCGGCGCCGGCTCATGTTGTGCTATGGCTTCGATACTGAACTGAACATTATGTCGAAAGATGGCATGACTTTGGTGGGCTGCTCAATACCTCTGACCCGCCGTCTCTCGCCGCCCCTGCGAGAGATAACGCAGCTAAGCCGTGAAAAACCGCATGACTATGAAATTGCCCGCTCATTGGCCTGAACTGCCCGCCCATGGGTTTCTCCGGCCATTACTGCAGGCTTCATGATAAAAGCATAAAAGAGAGGGCTTACCTTGTTACTCAGAACCGTCATTGTCGACGACGAGCAGATAGCACGCAAGGTTCTGCGCGAAGAACTGGAACAGATCAACGGTCTGGTCGTGGTTGGGGAAGCTGACAACGGCAGAGCCGCCCTCGACACGATTGCACGCGAATCACCCGACCTCGTTTTCCTCGACTTGCAGCTGCCCGAACTCGGCGGCTTTGAGGTGATTCACAGCCTGCAACAGAGTTCCAACCCTCCCGTGGTCGTCGTGGTTACCGCTTTTGACCAGTACGCTATCCCGGCGCTGGAGGCGGGTGCCGTCGACTATGTTCTGAAACCCGTGAGGGAAGATCGCTTGATGCAGTCCGTGGGGCGGGCCCGCCAGCTGAGGCGCAATCCCTCTGAAGTCGCAGCGCAACTTCGCAGGATTGAGGAAACCATCGAGCCCGTCACCAGCGGCTGGTCGCGGAAGATCGTTGGCAGAGCGGGCGATGAATACGTATTACTGGACCCCGCCGAGGTATTTGCCTTCAAGGCGGAAGGCGAAATCGTCTGGATCATAACGGCCAACAGAAAATATCAGGCCACGCATACCCTCTCCGCAATCCAGTCGCGGCTGCAAAACAGCGGTTTCCAGCGGATCCATCGCAATGCACTAGTCAACACCTACCACATTCGCAAGATGAGCGCCATGAGCAGCCAGCGCTGGCTGATTACCCTGGGTAATAGTCTTGAGTTCATTGTGAGCAAACGCCAGGCATCCGCTGTCCGCCTCCTCCTCGCCTCTTAGCCCCAGTCAGAACAACAATTCAAGAGCCCGGCCTTCAGGCTTTTCGAAAGCGGGATTCAGTGCCTTTACCCGGTTTTTCGCAGTCATGGATATCCCTCGTCTGCCAGGAATTAAGAGCGCAAAACCAGCTCGGGAGAAGTGCGCGCCGCCGTGACAGGAATTTCCACAGAACAGTTCCGTCAGCGGGCGCAAAAAGAGGAAGAACGGTCTGATTTGGTCCGCCACCTGACTACACAATCATCAGCGGATGAAGCGCCTGCGCCGCTGGCTCCGTGAAATCGCCCGTTCATCGCTGTCTTTGTATTGCTCATGGAAAAATACTGCGATGAATTGACCCACCTACTCTAGATTTGACTTCGCAACGCGGCACGCGCTTTTCATACCCTTCGAATTTTCACCAGCCTACCCCCGGGGAATCGCAAAATGACGAAAATGAAAATGCTGCTGTTTCTGTTCGTGACGCTGTCTGTCTCTCAAAAAATCGCATGGGCCGGAACGACCGGAAGTATTTCCGGCACGCTCAAAGACTCCAGTGGAGCCGTTATCCCGGGAGCTAAAATTCAGCTCACCAACACCGCTCAGGGCGTCGAGAAGAAAAGCGAGAGCGATGCCAACGGCTCTTACTCATTTCCCGGCCTGCCGGTCGGCCGCTACGACGTTCTGATTGAAGCCGCGGGCTTCAAGACCGAGAAAAAAACCGGCCTGGTCGTCGATGCGGACAGCTCTCTCAGGGTTGACGCGACCATGGAGGTCGCGGAGCGGGCTGAGGTGGTCGAGGTCACAGCGAGCGGCATCCACGTGGAGGTTCAGAGCACTCAGCTTGGCGAGGTGATTACGGGCGCCTCAATGACATCGGTCGCGCTCAATGGACGAAGCTTCACCGATCTGCTTTCACTCCAGCCCGGCATCGTGCCGATGAGCACCCAGCAGCCTAATTCCATTGTGATGGCCGGGGCCTCCGTGGCCATTGCGCCTTCGGGCGAACTGAACGCCGGCAATCAGTCGATCGGCGGGCAGCGCGAAGACGCGAACGGCTACATGATCAATGGCGGAGACGTGAAGGAGATGATGAACGGCGGCACCTCCATCGTTCCCAACATCGATGGCATAGCCGAATTTCGGGTACTGACCAACAACTATGACGCCGAGTACGGAAACTACACCGGCGGCGTGGTCAATGTCGTGACAAAATCCGGAACGAACCAGCTCCACGGCAGCGGCTTTGAATTTCTACGCAACACCGCGCTGGATGCCCGCAATTACTTTTCACCCGAACGCGGATTTTTCCGCCAGAACCAGTACGGTGGCACCTTTGGCGGCCCCATAGCGAAGAACAAAGTGTTCTTTTTCGCGGACTATCAGGGCACTCGAACGCATGAAAGTGTCGATACGGGCCTGATTCCCGTTCCTTCCATGGCCAACCGGAATGGCGATTTCTCCGACCACGCCGGTTCTCTTACCGGGGCGGTCAGCGGTCCGTTTCTTGCAAGCCTTCTGTCACAGAAGCTCGGCTACCTCGTTTCCGCCAACGAGCCTTACTTCACTCCCGGCTGCACACTCAGTACGCAGTGCGTATTTCCCAATGCCATAATTCCGCAGCAGGCCTGGTCGGAACCCGCCAAACATCTTCTGCAGTACATTCCCACCCCCAACATCGGGGACTCGACCTTCTCGACTGCATCGCAGGGCAAAAATCTGAGAGACGACAAGACGGGATTGCGCATCGACGGCAACAGCGCCCGCTGGGGACTGCTCTCGGCATATTACTTCTTCGACGACTACAACCTGGACAATCCTTATCCGACCGGGCAGGGCGGCGCCAGCGTTCCCGGCTTCAATGCTCTGACCCTGGGACGCGCACAACTGGTCGCGCTGAGCCAGACTAAGACCTTCAATCCCAATACGGTCAATGAGATCCGGCTGAACTATATGCGGAATTCCAATGACGTGGGGCACCCCGTCGGCGGAGTCGGCGTGACGCTGGCATCGCAGGGCTTCGTTACCGGTCCGGGCACGCCCGGCATAGTTCCCCTGGCCCCGAAGATCGAGGGTGTTGAAAATATCATTTTCAGCTCCTTTGTCATGGGGACCACGATCACCGGGCTGTCTCAGACGAACAATACTTTTTCGCTGACTGACAATTTCTCCCTGGTCTTCGGCCACCACAACGCCAAATTCGGCGCGGACGCCGGCCTGGAGCAAGTCAACGTAAATCCTAACCCAACCTTCAACGGGTCGTTCGCCTTCTTTGGCTCGGAGACGGGGTCTGATTTCGCGGACTTTCTGATCGGAACTCCCACCAACTACAACCAGGCCGATTCTCGCCCCTATTATGGCCGTCACAAATATTTTGGAGGCTTCGCCCAGGACAGCTGGCAGATAAACTCCAGCCTTACCATGAATTACGGAGTGCGCTTTGAACGGATGGCCTATTGGTCGGAAAAATACAATCAGATCCCCACGCTGATTGTCGGCCGGCAATCAACTATCTACCCGGGCGCTCCAACCGGCATTGTTTATCCCGGCGACCCCGGAATTCCAAATACGCTGGTACCTTCACGCAACCGCTTCTCGCCGCGCCTCGGACTGGCCTACTCACCTTCCGGCACCAAGGGACTTCTGAGCAGGATATTCGGCGGCCCCGGCAAGTCAAGCATCCGGGCCGGTTACGGCATCTTCTACGCCGGCATTCAGGGCAACACCATTGCCATTGACGAACCACAGCCGCCCTTTGGATTAAGCTACACCAGCCCCGCCCCCCCGCTCTTCGCCACACCCTTCATGTCCGCGGCCAGTGGCCAGTTCAATGGACAGCCTTTTCCCGTCATATTCCCCCAGTTCAACGGAGCCTCACGGCAGCACCCGGATAACAGCATCGACTTCTCGCGGTTCATTCCGATCGCCGGCCTCACCACGCCCGACACGAGAAACACGTTTCCATATAACGAAAATTACTTCTTCTCGATCGAGCGTGGACTGGGTGCGAACACTCTGCTGCGGCTCAGCTATGTAGGTTCACAGGCTCATCATCTGCTGGTGGTGTTTTCCGCCAACCCTGGCAACCCCGCCCTGTGCCTGGCGCTGAGCCAGGCAAGCGCGGTCGCACCGGGAACACCCACCTGCGGCCCCTTTGGAGAGGGAGCAACCTACACAACCGCATCCGGGCAAATCATCGATACCACGCGAGGACCCCTGGGAGCGGCCTTCAGTAACGACGACTTTGAAGCCAGTGTCGGTAATTCCAACTACAACTCCCTCCAAGCCAGCGTTCGCCACTCGGGCAAGGGTCTCACGGTTCTGGTCGGCTATACCTACAGCAAATCGCTTGACCAGGCATCGAGCATTTCGGACCCCGTCAATCCCTTCAACCAAAATCTGACTCGGGCGCTTTCGGCGTTCGATCTCAGGCACGTTCTGGTGGCGAGCTATCAGTACCGGCTTCCTCTGGAACACCTGCTGTCTCACGGAAAAGCTTTGCTGCAGGGCTGGACCATCTCGGGGATTACCCGCGCCAGCACCGGGTTTCCTGTAACCATCGCCAGCAACGGCGACCGCTCCCTGATCGGCAGCCTGCCGAATGGCGTGAATAATCAGAGTCTCGATCTGCCGGATTTCACGCCTGGCCCGATCGTTATCAACCACGACCCGCGCAACGGCCTGCCCTACTTCAATATCTCGCAGTTCCAACCTCAGGCCCTGGGCACTCCCGGCAACGCATCGCGCCGCTCATTCTACGGCCCTGGAATGTTCAACTCCGATATCGCCCTGCTACGCACATTCCAGGTCCATGACACAAAGACATTTCAATTCCGGCTGGAAAGCTTCAACACCTTCAACCACACTCAATTCTTCGGACCAGGCAGCATCAACGGAGACCTCGACAGCGATCTCTTTGGACATGTAGTGCGCGCTGCTTCGCCCCGGCTCTTGCAGCTTGCGCTTAAGTTCACCTTTTGAAGAACCGATGCGATTGCCGGGTTTGAACGATGACAAATACCAGCAGGCATGCGGCCAGAATCCGCTGGCGAGTTGGCCCACGCCCTGGTCGCCGACCATTCTCTTGCCAGGTCTGGTACGATCTTCGCAGGCAGCCCTTCGGGACCTGGACAGGAGAAATGATGTCTAGGGACCAGCGAGGATGGTTGAGAGTAGAAAGACGCAAAGCAGGTGAAACCTGGGTTCTGCGTTACAACGTGACCAGGGCGTCGGACGGCAAACGGGTGGAGCACACCAGGGCCATTGGCCTTTTGTCTCAGTTCCCGACAGAATCGACAGCCTGGGTTGAAGTTGAACGTCAGAACCTGAATGTCAACAATCCTGACTTCAGGGGCAGAGTGGCCTTTGCGGATCTGTGCCGGCACTATCTTCAACACGAGGTGCTGAATCCGGCAAGAAAGCAGCAGAAGAAGGCGCACACAACCACTGAAGACTACAACCGCATCGTGACCAAACGCCTCATTCCGAGGTTTGGCAGGAAGGACGCGCTGCGCATTCAACCGTTGGAAATTGAGAGTTGGATGGACTCTCTCGAAGAACAGGAAGGGCTTCAGAATCCTACTCTGGATAAGTATCGCCGTCAGATGTTCCTGGTGTACAAACACGGACAGAGGCACGGGTTGATTCCCCGGACGCAGGAGGCCAATCCGCTGAACTTTGTCCGCCAGTCGTCCACCAGTGACTATGAGGCGATCACCATTACCGCAGCGAAGACATTTGAGGTCCTGCAACTCATGCCGCAGCTGGAGCGCACGCTTACGCTTCTGATTGCGGCAACGGGATTGCGCATCTCCGAGTGTCTGGGTCTTCAGTGGCAGGACATCGATTACGGCAAGCAGAAGATCTTTGTCCGCCGCGCGTGGACTCGTGGAGAAGTCGGAAAGCCCAAGAGCAGGGCGTCGAAGGCGCCGGTTCCCCTCCATCCGGTTCTCGCAGCTTTTCTGCGGGAGTGGCACGGCCAGACGCCGTATTCCAAACCCGAGGACTGGGCCTTTCCCAGCGAGCGGTTGGACGGCAAACAACCGCGAGTCGCCAACATGCTGGTGGAGGACCACCTGCGGCCGGCGGCGGTGAAAGCCGGAGTTCCAGAGTTGTTGGGCGGTCATAGGGTACGTTTCGGCTTCCACAATTTGAGGCATTCACTGGCCTCGTTCCTGGTGGACAGCGGGACGGATCCGAAGACCGTACAGGACCTGCTGCGACAAGCCGATGTCCGGACAACGCTGAAGTTCTACGCTCACAGCAGGCATGAGACGAAGCTGGCAGCGCAGGCGCAGGTGTTGGAAGCAATTCCGCGGAAGCCGGCGTCGGAAGCCGTAAATTGAGAACGGGTGATTGAAAACGGGTGATTTTGGATCCGGCCAGGTTCGAAAGAAAAACGAGATATCGTTGCAAGCTGTTGTTTTTCAGCGATTTGGAAGTGGTGGCCAGGGACGGAATCGAACCGCCGACGCCAGCCTTTTCAGGGCTGCGCTCTACCAACTGAGCTACCTGGCCAACCGGAAAGAACGACGAAAGACCTCGTGTCGCACCTTCCATGAAACTACATCTTCGCCAATGGCCGAATCGGCGCGGTCAGACCACGCATCATTTTCGCGAACTCATTCAAGTCAAGCGATTGCGCTCCGTCTGAAAGCGCCCGTTCCGGGCATGGGTGCACTTCGATCATCAGTCCGTCGGCTCCGATGGCCAGCGCGGCCCGGCTGGCGGGCTGGATCATGTCGCGCCTCCCCGTGCCGTGCGATGGATCGGCAATTACCGGCAGATGCGAGAGTTCCCGCACCAGAGCCACCGCGGCCAGATCGAAGGTGTTGCGCGTCATTTCACTGTCGAACGTCTTGATACCGCGCTCGCACAACACGACATTGGAGTTGCCCCCGGAGAGCAGATACTCAGCGGCCAGCAGCCACTCTTTGACGCTGGCCGAAGGCCCGCGCTTGAGCAGAATCGGCTTGCCTGACCGGGCGAGTTGTCGCAACAACGCGTAGTTCTGCATGTTGCGCGCGCCCACCTGGAGCATGTCGGCATACTCGGAGATCATCGCGATATCGTCGGTGCTCATCACCTCGGTCACCACCGGCAGGCCGGTCTCTTCGCGGGCTTCGCGCAACAACTGAAGCGCTTCCAGGCCCAGCCCCTGAAAATCATAGGGCGATGTCCGGGGCTTATACGCGCCGCCGCGCAGCAGTGTCGCGCCCCCGGCTTTCACGCCGCGCGCGGTGGCCAGAATCTGCTCGCGCGATTCCACCGAACACGGCCCGGCAATGACCACGGCTGCATCTCCGCCGATACACACCGGGCCGACCATGACGCGGGTCCGCTCCGGCCGCGTCTGGCGGCTCACCAGCTTGAACGGATACGCGATGGGCACCACGTCTTCCACGCCGGGCGCGGCCTTCAGGGCTTCGAGAGCGCTGCGCGAGCCTCCGGTACCGACGGCGGCCACGATCACTCGCTCGGCCCCCCGGGTCACGTGCGGCTGAAAACCGCACTCCTGAATTCTGTCGATCACGTGCTGCACCTCGGCCTCCGAGGCCTTAGCCGCCATATTGATGACCATGGGTCTTCTCCTTCTCCTGCGGGGGAATCTCACCGGTGACCGGCGGGTTGGGTTTCTGGCCGGCCCGGCGCGATTCCTCGATGATGCACCGGAAAACGTTTGCGATATTTCCGGGACCCATCGGCCCCGGGTTCTGCGCGCACATCCGCTCGATGATCTGCATTTCGCGTCTGCCGTCATACAATGGCAGGTTCCACGCTTTCTTGATTTCCGCCAGGTCGCCGGAAAGTCTGGCCCGGCGGCTGAGCAGGCGCAGCAGTTCGTTATCGAGGCGGTCGATCTCGTTTCGCCGTTCCTGCACCTGTTCCCACGCGTTGTCGATCGGTCCGTTCATGTGAGTACCCTCAAAAAGCAAAAGCCGCGGCTCCGGGGGAGTCGCGGCTTGCGGAATTTATGATGTGCGTCTTTACTTAAGGATTGCCGTTGCCTGCACACCAGCCCGCTCTGCCGCTACTCCGTGGAAGTAGCGGTAAGTAAAAGCGAAGCTAAATCGATTGGCGTACATGCTGAAGGGATAGTAGTCTAGGTGTTCCGCGCCTGTCAACGTTTCTTAAGGAATTTAATGCAGCCGCGCGCAAATGCGCGTGAGGGAAAATATTCATGCCTCAATCCACCGATTCCACGGCCACCGGAGCGACACCCGGTGAATCGCAACAGCAGTACATCGAGGATTTCCGCAAGGCCGGCCACCAGGCCGTGGACTGATCATGCCTTCGGTCACACAGTGGAACCATCCCAGGTTTTTCGCCTACTTCGCCTGCACCGGCTCCACGCCCGCCATTCTGGGCGAGATGCTGGCCGCCGCGCTCAACACCAACGGCCTGCACTGGAAGACCTCGCCCGCCGTGGCCGAACTGGAACACGTCGCCCTCGGCTGGCTGCGCCAGTGGATGGGCCTCAGTGACGAATGGTTCGGAATCGTCTACGACACGGCGTCCGTAAGCTCGATGCACGCCATCGCCTGCGCCCGCGAATTCGTCGCCCCTGAGGCGCGGGTGGAAGGCAGCCGCGCCGATCTGATTCTCTACACCTCCGAGCAGGCGCATTCCTCGATTGAAAAAGGCGCAATCACCGTGGGGCTGGGACAAAACAACGTCCGCAAGGTGCCGGTGGACGCCGAATTCCGCATGAAGCCCGAAGCGCTCGAAGCCCTGGTGCAACAGGACGTCGCCGCAGGCAAGCGGCCATGCTGCGTGGTCGCCACCGTGGGCACCACCTCCACCACCAGCATCGATCCCCTGACACAGATTGCGCCCATCGCGGAAAAGTACAAGATGTGGCTGCACGTGGACGCCGCCTACGCGGGCGCCGCCGCCATTCTGCCCGAGTACCGCTACATTCTCGACGGAGCGGAACGCGCGCACTCTCTGGTGGTGAACGCGCACAAATGGCTGCTCACGCCCATCGATCTGAGCGCCTTCTATACCCGCCGCCGCGATATTCTGCGCCGCGCATTTTCACTGGTCCCGGAATATCTGCACCCCAACCTGGACCCGCGCGCCACCGACCTGATGGATTACGGCGTGCCTCTCGGCCACCGCTTCCGCGCCTTAAAGCTTTGGTTCGTGCTGCGCTATTTCGGCCAGGAACGCATTCAAAAAATACTGCGCACGCACATCCAGTTGGCCCAGCGCTTCGCCCATCTGGTGGATGCCGACCCCGACTTCGAGCGGGTCGCGCCCACACCGTTTTCCATCGTGTGTTTCCGCTACAAGGGAACCGACGAGCAGAACAAGAAGATGCTCGACACCATCAACGCCACCGGCCGCGTCTTCATGTCGCACACCATGCTCAACGGAAGGGTGGCCGTGCGGCTGGCGATCGGCAACCTGGCGACCACCTGGGAAGATCTGCTGGAAACGTGGGAACTGCTGAAAGAGGCGGTGCGACGGTAAGAGTAAGATTTTAAATTTGAAATTTAAAATTTTAAATTTAAAATCTTTGTTCTTCATTCGCGGCTAATGTTTTCGCTTTTGTTTCTTACACGGTCTTCTGCAACAGAAACACCCCGGCGCAGAGCGCGCCCAGCGCGGCCAGCAATACCG
>WNFI01043156.1_pt1 | contig 11371 bp, 12 predicted proteins | sample 5400471 | NCBI WGS metagenome assembly WNFI01 (sample SAMN13153348, study PRJNA577476) | soil metagenome | isolation source: 100 cm saprolite on Douglas fir-dominated hillslope | place: USA:California | collected 2013-09-17
TACCTGATGCGCCAGATCGGCACCCGCGGCGTCTATGGTCATCCGCTGCTGCCGGACTTCATGGTGTTCCTCAATTGGAAGGAGCTCCCCTGGTATTGGTGGGGCTTCGACCACTTTGCCTACGCCGCCGCCATGGTGCTGCTGGTGCCGGGGCTGCTCGCCCTGGTGTTCGGCTGGTTTGCTTTCCGCTCGCGGGTGACGGGCGTCTATCTCTCGATCATCACCCAGGCGATGACTTATGCTTTGCTGCTCGCCTTCTTCCGCAACGACATGGGTTTCGGCGGCAACAACGGCATGACCGATTTCAAGGACATCCTGGGCTACGAGGTGCAGGCGCCCTCGACCCGGCTCGCCCTCTATGTCGCCTCGGTGCTGGCCCTCGGCGTCACGCTGCTGATCTGCCGGTTCGTGGTGAGCTCGAAGCTGGGCCGCGTGCTGCTGGCGCTCAAGGACGCCGAGAGCCGCGTGCGGTTCCTCGGCTATTCGGTGACCGGGGCGAAGCTCTTCACCTTCACGCTCTCGGCGATGCTGGCCGGCCTCGCCGGCGCGCTTTATGTGCCGCAGGTAGGCATCATCAACCCGAGCGAATTCTCGCCCGGCAACTCGATCGAGGTCGCGATCTGGGTTGCGGTCGGCGGGCGGGGCACGCTCTTTGGCGCCGTGCTCGGGGCCGGCATCGTCAATGCCGCCAAGACCTGGCTCACCGGCGCCGCGCCGGAGATCTGGCTGTTCTTCCTCGGCGCCCTGTTCATCCTGGTGACCTTGTTGTTTCCTAATGGGGTCGTCGGTCTCGTCAGGCAACTCCGGGACCGGCGCCGCCAGCGCTTGGCGGTCGCTGCGGTCGGCGACTGATCATGGATGTGGCCATGACGGCAATCGAAATACCGGCAGCCACCGCCGCGAGGCCTTCGCAGAGGCCGGCCAACACGCTCCTCTACCTCGATGGCGTCACCGTCAGCTTCGACGGCTTCCGCGCCTTGAACCAGCTGTCCTTGGTCATCGAGAAGGGCGAGCTGCGCACCGTCATCGGTCCCAACGGCGCCGGCAAGACCACGATGATGGACGTGATCACCGGCAAGACGCGGCCGGACACCGGCGTCGTGTTCTACGACGGCGACACCGATCTCACCCGGCTGGATGAGGCGGCCATCGCCAATCTTGGCATCGGGCGCAAGTTCCAGAAGCCGACCGTGTTCGAGAATCTGCGCGTGTTCGAGAATTTGGAGCTGGCGCTCAAATCCGCGCGCGGCACCTGGCAAACCCTGCTTGCGCGGCTCTCGAGCAGCGACCATGACCGGGTCATGGCGGTCCTGGAGACGGTCGGGTTGATTGACCGCGAGGACGCGCTCGCCGGGGCGCTCAGCCACGGCCAGAAGCAATGGCTCGAGATCGGCATGCTGCTCATCCACGATCCACAGCTGCTCTTGCTGGACGAACCGGTTGCCGGCATGACCGATCACGAGACCGACGCCACCGCGGGCCTCATCCTCGAGCTGGCCGGGAGCCGAACCATCGTCGTGGTCGAGCACGACATGGAGTTCGTCCGATCGCTCGGCGCGCGCGTGACCGTGCTGCACGAGGGATCGGTCCTCGCCGAGGGGTCGATCGACCACGTGCAGGAGGATCCGCGGGTGATCGAAGTCTATCTGGGGCGGTGATGCTGAGCGTCGAGAACATAGATCTGTTTTATGGCGCCTCGCATACCTTGAAGAAGGTGACGGTCGAGGCCCATCCCGGCCGCGTCACCTGCATCCTCGGCCGCAACGGCGTCGGCAAGACCTCGCTCTTGCGCGCGATCTTCGGCCTCCAGCCGATCCGTGCCGGGCGCATCTCCTGGCAGGGGGTGGATCTCGGCGCCAGCCCGCCCCATGCCCGCGCCAAGCTCGGCTTTGCGCTGGTGCCCCAGGGCCGCGAGATCTTCCCGCGGCTGTCGGTCATGGAGAATCTGCAGACCGGCTTTGCCTCCCTGGCGCGGCCGCTCCGCCACATCCCCGACCACATCTTCCAGCTGTTTCCGGTGCTGCGCGACATGCTGGGGCGGCGCGGCGGCGATCTCTCGGGCGGCCAGCAGCAGCAACTGGCGATCGCTCGAGCCTTGGTAATGCGGCCGCGGCTGCTGGTGCTGGACGAGCCGACCGAAGGCATCCAACCCTCGATCATCAAGGACATCGAGCGGGTCATCCGCACGCTTGCCGCCAGCGGCGACATGGCGATCCTGCTGGTCGAGCAGTATCTCGATTTCGCCCGCGAGCTTGCCGATGAGATCGTGGTGATGCAGCGGGGCGAGGTGGTGATGGCGGGTGAAAAGGCGGATTTGGTGGAAGCCGATGTTCGCCGCTACCTTACCGTCTGAGGTGCCAGAAGATATCATCCGCATAGGGCCTCCGGTCGCCTTCCAGCGCGGCGACGGGGCCGCAACGCTCCGCGTTCGCCGCCGCGGCCAGGGAACCGTGCTGGCCGATCTCTATCAGCGTTCGCCATGCCGGGTGCTGTTTCCCGACCGCGCCGCGGACGAGCCCTTGGAGGCGGTGCTGGTGACGACGTCGGGCGGCCTCGCCGGCGGCGATCGGCTGGAGATCGACATCGCCGCCGCGGCCGGCAGCCATGCTCTGGTGACGACGCAGGCCGCGGAGAAGGTCTACCGGTCACTCGGTGCCGACAGCCAGGTTTCCGTGCGTCTGGAAGTTGCCGGCGATGCCGTGCTCGAATGGTTGCCGCAAGAGACCATACTCTTCGAGGGAGCTCGTCTCGACCGTCGCACCGTGGCGGAAATCGCCCCCGGCGGGCGTCTGCTGGCCGCCGAGATGGTGGTGTTCGGCCGGCTTGCCCGCGGCGAGAGCTTCTCTCGCGGGCTCTGGCACGAGGCGTGGCGTATCAAGCGCGACGGGCGGCTGCTATGGGCCGATGCCATGCACCTCGAGGAGGACATCGCCCGGACCATCGCCTCCGATAGCGGGCTCGCCGCCGCCGAGGCGCTGGCTTGCGTGCTCTATGTGGGCAAGGACGCCGAGCCGCTAACCGCGGTCGTGCGCGGTATTCAGGATGCCGCACCCGGCCGGGCGGGTGCAACCCGCCTCGGCGACGTCCTGATCGCACGCTGGCTCGGCACCGCGAGTCTTGTCCGCGAGCAGCTGCTGAGCTTCCTCGCCGAGTTCCGAGGAGCGGCCGGTCTTGCTGGTCGCCTGCCGCGCGTCTGGTACAGTTGAGGCGGTCATGAGCGAGGAGACAGCCCGGTGCATTTGACTCCGCGGGAGAAGGACAAATTGCTGATCGCCATGGCGGCCATGGTGGCGCGCCGGCGGCTCGAGCGCGGCGTCGTGCTGAACCACCCGGAAGCGGTCGCTCTCATCAGCGACTTCGTGCTCGAAGGAGCGCGGGACGGCAAGACCGTGGCCGAGCTGATGCGCGACGGCGCGTCGGTCTTGCGCCGGGAGCAGGTGATGGAGGGGGTGGCGGAGATGATCCACGACATCCAGGTCGAGGCCACATTTCCCGACGGCACCAAGCTCGTGACGGTGCACGAACCCATACGTTGACGGACCAGAGCGCAGATAGGACGGCCACCATGGTTCCTGGAGAAGTGATCGCGCAAGCCGGCGACATCGAGATCAACGCCGGGCGACCGGTGATCGAGCTCGAGGTGGCGAATACCGGCGACCGGCCCGTCCAGGTCGGCAGCCACTACCATTTCTATGAAACCAATTCGGCGCTTCGCTTCGAACGCGACCGGGCGCGGGGCTGCCGCCTCGACATTCCCGCCGGCACCGCGGTCAGGTTCGAGCCCGGGCAAACGCGTCGCGTCCGGCTGGTCGCCTATGGCGGCGATCGCCGCATCTTTGGCTTCAACGGCAAGGTGATGGGGGCGTTATGACGATCTTGCGCATGGATCCGGTCTTGCTCGCCGCCTTCATGACGACCCATATTCTGCTGTGCCTCACGCCCGGACCGGCGGTGATGCAGGTCGTGGCCCATTCCATGGTCAATGGCTGGCGGCCGGCGCAGGCGAGCATTCTCGGTGTCCTCGGTGCCAACGGCATGTATTGCATGTTGGCGGCTCTGGGCATGGGGGCGTTGATCCTGGCGCTGCCGGAGCTGTTCGAGCTGGTGAAGTGGGTCGGCATGACCTATCTCGTCTGGCTCGGCCTGCGCTCGTTGATGAGCGCCTTTCGCCCGAGCAGGCTCGATGCGTCGGCGGCACCGCCGGCGACGCCGCTTCAGCTGTTTCGCCAGAGCTTCCTGCTGCAGGGCGCCAATCCGAAATCGGTGCTGACCTTCTGTGCGCTATTGCCGGCCTTCGTCGGCGAAGCCGAGGGCGCCTCGATCCGGATCATCCTCCTCGGCTTCCTTGCCATCGTCCTCGAATATCCGATTCTGCTCGTCTATTCGCTTCTGGCGGCTCGCGCACGGCGCTTGATTGCGACCGGACGCGGTCGCCGCGTGCTGAGCGCGTTCAGCGGCCTCGCCCTCATCGGCGCCGCCGGCTCGGTGGCGGCGACCACATTGCAGCGCCGCTAGGAGCAACGGATGGTCAACCGGCTCTCGCGTCGCGCCTATGCCGACATGTTCGGCCCGACGGTCGGCGACAAGGTCAGGCTGGCCGACACCGAGCTCTTCATCGAGGTGGAGGAAGACCGCACGCTCTATGGCGAGGAGGTGAAGTTCGGCGGCGGCAAGGTCATCCGCGACGGCATGGGTCAGAGCCAGCGCACACGCGCCGAGGGGGCGGTCGACACCGTCATCACCAACGCCCTCATCCTCGATCACTGGGGCATCGTCAAGGCCGATATCGGCCTCAAGGACGGCCGCATCGCCGCCATCGGCAAGGCCGGCAACCCGGATGTGCAACCCGGCGTCGACATCGTCATCGGGCCCGGCACCGAAGTGATTGCCGGCGAGCGCAAGATCGTGACGGCCGGCGGCGTCGACTGCCACATTCACTTCATCTCGCCGCAGCAGATCGACGAAGCGCTTTATTCCGGAGTGACGACCATGCTGGGCGGCGGCACCGGGCCGGCGGCGGGGACGGCTGCCACCACCTGCACGCCGGGTCCGTGGCATATCGGCCGCATGCTGCAGGCGGCCGAAGCTTTCCCGATGAATCTCGGATTCTTCGGCAAGGGCAACGCATCGGAGCCGCGGGCGTTGGTCGAGCAGGTCGAGGCCGGCGCCTGCGGCATGAAGCTGCACGAGGACTGGGGGACGACACCGGCCGCCATCGACAATTGCCTGTCGGTCGGCGACGCCTATGACGTGCAGATATCGATCCACACCGACACCCTGAACGAGTCCGGCTTCGTCGAAGATACGATTGCGGCCTTCAAGGGCCGCACCATCCACGCGCTCCACACCGAGGGTGCGGGCGGCGGACATGCGCCGGACATCATTCGCCTCTGCGGCGAGGCCAATGTCCTGCCGTCCTCGACCAATCCGACCCGGCCGTACACGGTCAATACGCTGGATGAGCATTTGGACATGCTCATGGTGTGCCACCACCTCGACCAGCGCATTCCCGAAGACGTCGCTTTCGCCGAGAGCCGGATCCGCAAGGAGACCATCGCCGCCGAAGACATCCTGCACGACCTCGGTGCCTTCTCGATGATGTCGTCCGACAGCCAGGCCATGGGCCGCGTCGGCGAAGTGATCATTCGCACCTGGCAGACCGCCGACAAGATGAAACGACAGCGCGGCAAGCTGGCCGGGGAGACGGGCGATAACGACAATTTCCGGGCGCGGCGCTACATCGCCAAATACACCATCAATCCGGCGATCGCCCAGGGCCTCGCCGGCTATGTCGGCTCGATCGAGGTGGGCAAGCTCGCCGATCTCGTGGTCTGGTCGCCGGCCTTCTTCGGCGTCAAGCCGGATTTGGTGCTGAAATGCGGCTCCATCGCCGCCGCACCCATGGGTGATCCCAATGCCTCGATCCCGACGCCGCAGCCTCAGCACTACCGGCCGATGTTTGCCGGCTTCGGGCGGAACCTGGTCGAGAGCGCCGTGCTCTTCGTGTCGGCCGCCGCCGCGGCCTCCGATGTGGCGGGCCGGCTCGGGGTTTCCCGGCGGATGCTGCCGGTCAGGAACACCCGCGGCGGCATCGGCAAGCGTTCGATGATCCACAATGCGGCGATCCCGCACATGGAGGTCGATCCCGAGACCTATGAAGTCCGTGCCGACGGGCAGTTGCTCACTTGCGAACCGGCCAAGGTGCTGCCCATGGCGCAGCGATATTTTCTATTCTGAGGCGGAATATGCAGCGCGCGATCGCGGTGATGGCGGCCGATGAGTGGCCCAAGGCGGAGCGGCGGGACAGCGTCACCCTCGACTATGACGAGCGCCACCGCCGTCGGCGGCGCTATGCCTGCCAAGGCGGCATGGAGTTCCTCCTCGACTTGCCGCAGGCAACCGTGCTGCGTCATGGCGACGGCCTCAAGCTCGAGGATGGCGGCTACATCCAGGTGCTCGCCGCCGCGGAAGCCCTGGTCGAGATCAAGGCGGAGACGCCGGCAGCCCTGGCGCGCCTTGCCTGGCATCTCGGCAATCGGCACTTGCCCGCCCGATATGCTGCGCCGGCTTGGCGCCGAGATTCACCACGTGCAGGCTCCCTTCAACCCGGAGGGCGGCGCCTACGGCCAGCACAATCACGATCACGGACATCCCCACCGTCACCACCATGGCAACGGATCCGGCCATCACCATGGTGAGTGATGCTGCGCTCTATCGGCTGATCACCTGGCTGTCGCCGAGCTATCCGATCGGCGCCTACAGCTATAGCCATGGCATCGAGGCGGCGGTGGAGGCGGGCTTGATCCATGACCGGCCGAGCCTGGTCGACTGGATCGGCGGCGTCCTCGCTCGTGGCTGCGGCAGGGTCGACGGCGCCCTCTTCGCTGCCGCGTGGCGTGCCGCCCAAGAGGACGATCTCGGCGGCCTCGATGAGGTGGCCGAGCTGGCCCGGAGCTGGCGCGGCACGGCGGAATTGGCGCTCGAAAGCCGGGCGCAGGGAACGGCCTTTCTGGCAGTCACGCGGAAGGCCTGGCCGGCGCCCGGGCTCGAGCGCCTGGCGTTGCGATGCGACGGTGCGCCCTTGGCCATAGCGGTCGCGATTGCGGCCGTTGCTCATGGAATCGCGTTGCGGCCGGCGCTGGCGGCGTATCTCGCGGCGTTTGCCGCCAATCTGATTTCCGCGGGCGTGCGCCTGATCCCGCTCGGGCAATCCGACGGACAGGCGGCGGTCGCCCAGCTCGAGGCGGAGGTCGCCGCCGCCGTCGAGAACGCCCTCTCCAGCGACCTCGATCACCTCGGTACGGCAACGCCGATGGTCGATTGGAGCAGCATGCGCCACGAAACCCAGTATTCGAGGTTGTTTCGGTCATGAGCCAAACGCCGCGTGGGCCGCTGCGGGTCGGAGTCGGCGGGCCGGTCGGCTCGGGCAAGACCGCGCTCGTCGATCGCCTGTGCAAGCATCTTCGCGACCGCTACGAGATCGCGGTGGTCACCAACGACATCTACACCAAGGAGGATGCGGAGTTTCTGGTGCGCTCGGGAGCGCTGGCGCCGGAGCGCATCGTCGGCGTCGAGACCGGCGGGCTCGACCTGGTCTTCATCGAGGCCGGCGGCGACAATTTGGCGGCGACGTTCTCGCCGGAGCTGGCCGATCTCACGAGCTACGTGATCGACGTCTCCGCCGGCGACAAGATTCCCCGCAAGGGCGGGCCGGGCATCACGCGCTCCGATCTCCTGGTCATCAACAAGATCGATCTCGCTCCCATCGTCGGCGCGAGCCTCGAGGTCATGGACCGCGATGCCCGCAAGATGCGTGGGAGCCGGCCGTTCCTGTTCACCAACCTCAAGGAAAACCGCGGCGTCGGCGAGATCGCCGGCTTCATCCAGGAGATGGGCGGCTTGGCGCCCCTCGCGCCAGCCGATGCAATGGCCGGCCGATCGCGAGGAACAGGTTCCTAGTGGATAGAATCTGACGCTTGGAATCCGCCCCGAACGTTCGTCCGGCTCGTGGAACGGCGACGCAGCCTGTCCGGAAGCAGACGTTCCGAAGGTCGGAGAAGGGTGGAATGCGGCCCTAGCCTCGACTGTCGTTCGTTTCGATCGTCGCGACGGCTCATCGGCGACGCCGATCGGCGAACGCCGCCTCGACGCTTGGCATGACCAACCATCCAATGCCTTCACCCATAGCGTCCAATTCCTTCGCCGTGCTCGACGAGACGTGGAGGAACTGGGCCTCGCAGATAAAATGCACCATGGGTATCGACGGATCGATGCGACCGGCGACGCCGTGAAGCTTGAACTCTTCGTTGAAGTCGCTGGCCTCTCGAAGGCCCCGCACAATATGCGTCGCGCCGATCTTGCGGGCATACGCTATCAGGCTCTGATTGGTGTACTCGCCAACCTCTAGCGCGCCTTCGAAGAGCAGGTCGCCTGAGGGCAACTCGTTCGCATTGGCAACTGCCTCCGGCCAGTGCTCCACGATTGACCGCTCGATGAGCCTCAGGCTTTCCTCCACGCCGAAAGCGCGTTGCTTCTTGACGTTTGTTCCGATGGCGACATGCACTGCGTCAAAGGTCATCAGCGCCTTGCCGATGATGTCCAAATGCCCACGCGTTATCGGGTCGAACGATCCGGCATAGAGAGCTTTGGTCCTGCCAGCCTTGCGCATGTGAAACGCCAGCCCCCGCTCCCCGTCTCGATACGCCGATGTTTCCACGAGACGGACTGAACATGCAAGTTAGAGGGGCTCGCTCGACCGTCTTGGACGAACACTTACGTCAGCCCTCGCGTGAGCGCGCCGCCTCGATCGCCCGCCAGACCCGCTCCGGCGTTGCCGGCATGTCGATATGGCGTATGCCATAGGCCGACAGGGCGTCGACCACGGCGTTCATGACCGACGGCAGCGCGCCGGCGCAGCCGGCCTCGCCGCAGCCCTTGACGCCGAGCGCGTTGGTCGTCGCCGGAACCGGGTGGCCGGCGAACCGAAACGACGGCATGTCGCTCGCCCGCGGCATAGCATAGTCCATGTAGGACCCGGCCAGCGGCTGGCCCTGCTCATCGTAGTGGGTCCGCTCCATCAGCGCCTGGCCGATGCCCTGGGCGATGCCGCCATGGGCCTGGCCTTCGACCAGCATGGGATTGATGATGACGCCGAAGTCATTGACCATCGAATAGCGAACCACCTCGATCACCCCGGTTTCGGGGTCGATCTCGACCTCGGCCACATGGCAGCCATTGGGAAAGGCCGAGGGTGGGCTGTCGATCACCTCGCCGACATCGAGGGTCTGCGGCAGCTCCTTAGGAAGCGACAATCCGGCGCGAAGCTTCCCGGCAAGCTCGATCAGGCCGATGCCGCGGTCGGTGCCGACGATGGCAAAGCGGCCGCTGCGCAACTCGATGTCGGCCACCGCCGCTTCGAGCGCGAAGGCGGCGATCTGCCGTCCCTGCTCGACCACGCGGGCGCTGGCTTCGACCAGCGCTTGGCCGCTCGCCATCATCGAGCGCGACCCGCCGGTGCCGCCTCGAAGCGGATGCCGCCCATTTCCTTCTGCGGCGGGCCGGTCACTTCGAGGTAGCTGCCGACGCCGCGGCCGCGGAGCCTGCCTTGGGCGGCGCTGGCCTCGCGGCGCTTTGCGAAGCCGGCCCAGTCGGCGGCGGCGAGCGCCTCGTCCATGACGGCGGTGAAGTCGCCGCTGTCATAGACCATGCCGGAAGGCGCCTTATAGGGGATCGCCTCGCGGGCGATGTGATTGCGCCGGCGCAGCTCGACCCGGTCGATGCCCAATTCGGCCGCGGCCAGGTCGATCAACCGCTCGATGTAATAGTTGCCCTCGGGGCGACCGGCGCCGCGATAGGCGCCGACCGGCGTGGTGTTGGTAAAGACGATCTTGGCCGAGACTTCGATGAGCGGGGTTGCATAGACTCCGACGATGTTCTTCACCGCATTGGTGGTCGCCTGCAGCGGCGGATTGAGAAAGGCCCCGGCATTGCCGTATCCCGACAGGCGCACGGCGAGGATCCGGCCATTGGCGTCGAGCGCCATCTCGGCGGTGCGGATGTGGTCGCGGCCATGGTGGTCGGAGAGGAAGCTTTCCGAGCGTTCGTCGGTCCATTTTACCGGCCGGCCGAAGAGCCGGGCCGCGTGCAGCAGGCAGACATATTCCGGATAGACCGGCGCCTTCATGCCGAAGGAGCCGCCGACATTGCCGGTGAGCACGCGAACGCGCTCGGCCGGGATGCCGAGGATGTCGCGTGCGAGGGCGGCTCTCAGTCCAAAAACGCCCTGGCTGCCGACGTGGAGCGTCCAATGGTCGCGGTTCCGGTCGAACTCGGCGATGGCCGAGCGCGGCTCGATGGCGTTGACCACGATGCGGTTGCTGGCGATCTCCATCTTGGTTACATGCGCGGCTGCCGCGAAGGTGGCGGCGACGGCGGCGGTGTCGCCAAAGTGATAGTCGAGCACGACGTTCCCCGGCGTGCCGGCGTGGAGCTGGGGTGCTCCGGGAGCGGTCGCGGCGATCGGATTGGTCACCGCCGGCAGCACCTCGACTTCGACCTCGACCGCCTCGGCGGCGTCCTTGGCCGCGGCTACGGATTCGGCGACCACGAAGGCGACAGGCTCGCCCACGAAGCGCACCCGGTCGGTCGCCAGGGCAGGACGCGTCGGCGGCTGCATGGGCGTTCCGTCGCGGTTGGTGAAGGCGACCGCGCACTTCATTCGGCCGAAGCCGGCGGCATCGAGATCGGCGCCGGTAAAGACCCCGAGCACGCCTGGCATCGCCTTGGCGGCAGCCATCTCGATCGACCGGATCGCACCATGGGCGTGGCGGCTGCGCACCATCACGGCATAGGCTTGATGGGCGAGGTTGATATCGTCGGTATAGCGACCGAGGCCGCGCAGCAAGGTCGCGTCCTCTTTGCGCGCCACCGATTGCCCGATGCCGAATGCGTTCGACGGACGGTCAAAAGTCTGCAGTCCTTCGTTCATGATCTCTCGCGTTGTCAGAAGAGGAATGAAGCAGAGAACGAGCCAAAGGTGTCATGGCCGCGCTGGCCGTAGAATTCCTTGGTCGTGAACACGTGAGTATAGGCGATCCTGGCGCCGTAGACCGCGGTCGCGATGCCGAGCTGGGCCTCGCCGACCAAGGTCTTCTTGTTCACATGCGGGCTATCGCGGAAGCTATTGCCATCGAGGAAAATGTTGCGCGCCACGGTGCGGCTCTCGACCCCGCCGAACACATACCAGCCGAAGTCCCGGCGCGGCAGGAAATAGTCGGAGCCGACGAGGCTGGGCCGGATGCGCGGTGGCCCGAAATCCGCCGGCAAATCGAGGCCGATGCGGACCATGCCGCCGAGGGCGGCCTGGGTCGAG
>WNFI01160465.1_pt1 | contig 11369 bp, 8 predicted proteins | sample 5400471 | NCBI WGS metagenome assembly WNFI01 (sample SAMN13153348, study PRJNA577476) | soil metagenome | isolation source: 100 cm saprolite on Douglas fir-dominated hillslope | place: USA:California | collected 2013-09-17
TCGATGAGGCGATGGCGGACGACGATCCTGAAATAGTTGGGGAAGCGCTGGACTGTCTTAAAGCCGCTGGATTTGAGAACGATCCGCAAGTGGGTAAGGGAATGGATTACCTCATATCGAGTCAACTCGCGGATGGCGTCTGGGTAGAGAACGAGAATGATGTTTACACCGCGTACCATTCCGCCTGGACTGGGATCGACGGTCTGCGCGACTATCGCTTTCGCGGAACGATAAAGAAGCTACCTGGGAATCTGGGTCGAGATCGTGCAGCCATGCGCGATTCAAGCTCAGCCTGGACCCTGCCCGAACGACGGCCTCTCGGAAATTGACCGGCTACTCGATGATCCAGTCCGTTCACGGAGTGATTAAAGAATGATCGCGTAAGAAGGCACCGGGGGTTTACTATTGCTTTTCGTACTAGCTTAAGTAATACTTCACGGCGCAACTTCGTATGAACAAGTCCGCTATCAGTACGTGGATTTTTGAAGTTGCGGGTCCCCCAGTTGTCTCCCGCTGTAAGAAATCCAGTTCTTGATAGGTGAAGCCGATGTGTCGTACTTTGTTCCGCAGATCCCTCGCTGCTCTTGTCCTTATATTCCTTTTGCAAACATTCTCTCTTGCGCAAAACCCAGACCCGCAAGCAACACCACAACCCCAGCCCCAACGCAATGACGACGTGGAAGAAAAAAAACCCGCTCCGGCAGCGGACCCCGCGACCGGCCCCATCATCAGCGTGATTGACTCTGACGATAGTCCCGATTTACCGGCCTTTGCCCTGGGGCTGATCGACGCGGAAGAGTATTTGAGAATGCGCGACCAGCACACGCGTTTTCTGCGCGGCTTGATGGACAAACACTTTGATCCTCGCGCGCGTGGCGAGGCCATTCACCAAATGAGAGAGCAGGAACGCAGCCTGCGGGAATCGCGGACCAGGGGTAATGCCAACAGCAAAGGTTCGCCCGATGCAGGGACCGGCAACGGTTCGAGCACCAGCGCTCCTGCCATGAACAACAATGCTCCTCTTCCCGGCGATCTTCTTCCCTGGACGCCGCTGGGTCCGGCGCCCATGCCCAACGGCCAGACCACAGCAATCTCCACTCCGGTCAGCGGCCGCGTAACGGCTATCGTCGTCCATCCTACGAATGAAAATATTGTTTATGTAGGCACGGCGCAGGGCGGCCTGTACCGTTCGCTCGACGGCGGAACCACATGGACCGCGCTGATGGATGACGCGCTCTCACTGGCCATCGGCTCCATTGCCATTGACCCTCTGGACTCCACAACTCTCTTCGTCGGCACGGGTGAAGGTAATCTGTCTGGTGACAGTTTCTTTGGCGTTGGTCTGTACATCGTCAAGAACGCTGAGACCACTCCAACTCTGCTGGGTCCGTTCAACCTTGATGCCACCAATGTGGACGTATTCACCGGGCGCTCCATCACCAAAGTGCTGGTCAGCCCCACGGATGACAACATTGTTTTTGTCTCCACCGTTTCCGGAATCGGTGGCATTGGCGCAGATTCTCTTCCTACCATCATCAGCTCCAACCTGCCCAGCCGCGGACTCTACCGTTCCACCAACGCGATGTCCGGCACTCCGACCTTTACTAAGATTACGGTCCAGCCGGCGAACGCCGGCAACCGCGGGATTTCGGATCTTGCCTTTGACCCCGCCGACCCCAACGTTTTGCTGGCCGCGGTTGTGGGCTTCAGCACCGGCGGCAATGATGGTGGCATCTGGCGCTCCACCAACGCTCTCGCCGTCAGTCCGACCTTCACCAACCAACAAGTGGTAGGAACGGCAGCGGCTACTCTGGTCGTTAAGTTTGCCACCAACCGCGTGGGTGGCGTCACCACGGTGCTGGCGGCCACGGGAGAAAATTCATCGGTCACAAATGGTTCAACTTGCGGTGCGCCAGGGATGGTCCGCCGCTCACTGGATGGCGGAATCACTTTTAATAACGGAATCCCCCAAACTCAGGGCTTTTGCAACGGCCAGTGCTTTTACGACATTGCCCGGGCCATGGCCGCCAATGATCCTAACGTTATCTACCTTGGCGGCGCTGCCAATGCCAACACCAACCCCGCGCGGGCGGATTGCAAGGCTGTTGTTCTGAGCAAAGCCACCGACGGCCTGACCTTCAGCCGCATTGATACCGGCCTGCACGCTGATACGCATGCGGTTGCGGTCTCCGCTTCCAATCCCAGCGTTGTCTACTTTGGCAGTGATGGCGGCATTTGGAGATCTTCCAATGCCGGAACGTCGTGGCAGAGCATCAACACTGCCGGCTTCAATGCCACACAGTTCCAGAGCATCGCCGTGCATCCCACAGACCGCAATTTCACTATCGGCGGCACGCAGGACAACGGCACACCGTTCTTCCATCCTGACGGCACTTGGACGCGCGCGGACTTCGGCGATGGTGGCTTTGCGCTGATTGACCAGAGCGCCGCTGACACCACCAACGTCACCATGTATCACACCTATTTCAACCAGAGCAATAACCTGATTGGATATGGGCGCGTGACCACGACGGCTAACGCCCACGATAGTGGCTGGGCATTCTTTGGATGCAATGGCGCAACCGCCAACAACGGGTTCCGCTGCGCGGATGCGGTTCTGTTCTATGCTCCCATGACCCTTGGGCCGGGCACTCCCAACACGCTGTACTTTGGTACGGACCGCCTATATCGGTCTGCAGACCAGGGCGCTACCATGACTCTGGCGAGCCAGGGGCCGTTCGTGGCCGGGTCACCGGTGAGCGCTATCGGTGTCTCTCACCAGGACGACAACATTCGCATCGTTGGCCTCAGGAATGGACGCGTCTTTGCCACCACCACCGGCGCCAACCCGCTCACGGAAATCACCAACGCCGGGTTCCCGGTGAAATTTGTTTCGCGCGCGGTGATTGATCCCAACAACTCCAATACCGCCTACGTGACCTTTGCCGGATTTGGGATCGTCGGGAAACAAGTCTGGAAGACCACCAACCTGAGCGGCGGCGCGGCCACATGGGTGCAGGCCGCCAGCGGCATTCCTGATGTGCCGGTAAGCTCGTTTGCCGTCGATCCCGTCAACTCGCAGTTGCTGTATGCGGGAACCGACATCGGCGTATTCATCTCCCGCGACGGCGGTACAAGCTGGAACCCATTTGGGACCGGCTTGCCGCGCGTGGCCGTGTTTGACATGGCCATCCAGAATCCCAACCGTCTGCTGCGTATTGCCACACACGGACGCGGAGCCTGGGAGATTGGCGCGGCCAAATCGCAAGCGGTAGTAACTCTCGCTGCGCCTGCCAGCTCGACCTACGGCGACAACGTGACCTTTACCGCCACGGTCTCCGCTGGTGGAGTGCTGTCAACTCCCACAGGCAACGTAACCTTTACCGATGGAGGGCTAGCCCTGGGCACGGTGCCTTTGGATGGTTCGCAGCAAGCAGCACTCACGACCTCACTGCTTACGGCGGGAACGCACTCCATTGTTGCAACCTATAACGGGGACACGATTTTTGATGTCACCCCATCCGCTCCATCCACATTGCTTGTGAATCAAGCCCCGCTCACGGTGACCGCGGACAATGCCACCAGTCCGGTTGGCAACTATCCTATTGTTCCCGCGCTGGTTGATCCGGATACAAAACTGGGCAATTACACAGTCACGGTGAATAACGGCACACTGAGCGTGACTCCGGCGCCGCTGAGCGCAACCGCCAACAACAAGACCCGGCTCTACGGACAGGCGAACCCTCCGTTTGACGGTACGCTAACCGGCGTTCTCAATGGTGACAACATCACCGCAACCTTTACCAGCATGGCCACACCAGCCAGCCCGGTGGGCAACTATCCCATCGTGCCGGTGTTGAGCGATCCTGATGGCAAGCTGGGCAACTACACAGTCACTCTCAACAATGGAATCCTGAGCGTTACTCCGGCGCCGTTGAGCGTGACCGCCAACAACAAGATACGCATCTACGGTCAGCCGAATCCCGTGCTGGATGGAACGATTGTCGGAATCCAAAACGGCGACAACATTACCGCTACATTTACCACTGCGGCCACGCCCGCCAGTCCGGTGGGCAACTATCCCATCGTGCCGGTACTTCATGATCCAGACGGCAAGCTCGGCAACTACACGGTGACCATCAACAACGGCACGCTGGCCATCACGCCGGCAGCGCTGGTGATCACCGCCGACAACAAAACCAAGATACTGAACGCTCCCAATCCGCCCTTCACTGCCAGTTATAGCGGTTTTGTGCTGGGCGAGACGCCGGCGGTTCTTAGTGGCGTGCTTTCCTGCACCACCACCGCCGTCACCAATGCACGTGATTTTGCCGCCCATCAAAGCGGACGGCAGCAGCACGTTTGACCGCGACGACGATGTGGCAGCCCGCTTCCGTATCTGCGACGCCAATGGCGTACCCGTTGGCGCTCCCGGAACGGTTACCAGCTTCAACATTGTCCAGATCATCTCCAAAGGCATCACCACGAACGTGAATTTGCCTGTGCCCTCTGATGATCGCCCGCCGGTCTTCCGTTTTGAACGAGGCGAGCGGGAGTGGGAGATCCATATCGATATTGACCGGCTCCCCCGCGGAACAACTTTTGCTTTCCGCGTTGGACTGAATGACGGTTCCACGATTGACTTCAGGTTCAACCTGAAGAGAGACCGCGATGATGACCGTGACCGGGATGACAAAGACCGAGACGGGCATGATCGCTAAGCACTAGGAATCCGCAGGTAAGACAGATCCCAGGCGCAGGCAGTTTCTCTGCCTGCGCTTTTTTGTGGATTAGACACTACTTGTTCTTCACTTGTTCTCTGGAACAACGGCGATCGCCTCCATGCGGCAACTCGAAAAGGCGATTGCTGCTGCGCACCCAAAGACTGTCCTTCTTGTCAATCAGGATGGACCACCATTCATCGGACGGCAGTCCCAACTGCGCACCCACGGCGCGCGTCTGTCCGGATTCCAGGCGATACAACTCCTTGTCGCGTCCGAACCATCCGTTGCCATCCGCATCGATGGTCCAGGCCGGTAATTCGGCCCTTCATTATCATTTGAACCTGAAACCCGTTGCCCGCCGGTGTGGCGACAACCAACGCCTCCTTGGTATTCACATACATACGGCCGGCGCGATCAAAGCGGATGGCGCTAACCACACTGACAGGCACGCCGAGGTCAACGGGCTCAAAACGGTCTCCCACCCGCCGGGCCAGACCAGGCTGAAATCCGGCCCACAGCACCCCGTCAGGGGACTCTGCCAGCGTGGAAACGGAGGTACTGGGCAAGCCGTCTTTCCGGTCATAGGCGTGAAATTTTCTGCCTTCGTAGCGAAAGAGGCCGTTTTCCGTGCCTACCCATAGAAATCCGGCACGGTCTGGTAGGTGCACATCACGGCGAGATTGCTGAGCCCCTCAGGCTGCGCGAAGGGCTGGAAGGCGTATCGCTGCGCTGAACACGTTGCGGAGAGCAGTAAAAACGCCACAAGCAGCAGGCAACAACACCGGTGGCAGCGATTGGTAAACAGGGGCACATCGGGCTTATCGGCGAAAATTAGGCTTTCTTTAGCTGGCTGCGCCGCAGAGGCCGCGCTATGAATGGGCGCTCCCCGCAACGAACATGCACAACGAAAATCGTGTGGCCCAGCCGCCCTCGGCTGAGATGGCGCCGGAAAGACAATCGCTTGTCGCAGAACGCCTCTTGATACAATCTCGATGCCAAATGGATTACCACGCCGCCATGCGAAAGCCTGGACGGGGCGCGGTGGCGATCCGTCTGCCGTGCTGCGAGATGCGCTGGCATACAAATACACAACTCTAAAAGCAGTTGATGAAATCCCAAGCACGCCTCGGGAAATGCTGGTTCACACGCATCTGGAGAAACATGCACAACGCGAATATCCGCCACCTGATCTTGAATCGTTACGGTATTCCGGGCGTGGCCTAGGCCCGGAGCAAGCCCGCGCGCTCCAAAATTCCGATAAAGCATTTGTCCTGACGTTTGCGCATCCCAAAGAGAATGCATGGACCGCGCTTCACACGGCCAACACTCTGGTAGAGGAGATTGCCCGCAAGACGGGCGGGCTAATATGGGACAAGGAGACGCGGCAGATATTCTCCCCCGATGCTTGGCACAAAGAGAGGCTGGCATCATGGATAGCAGCTGTACCCAAAATATCGACACAGACCGTGATCCACACGTATCCCACCGGTGAGTATGTGAGGACCATCACGCTAGGGATGGCTAAGGTTGGACTCCCAGACGTTGTTGTCCAAGAAGTCCCCACGTCCGCGGACAACCAGGCAGCAAATCTCATCAATCTCTTCTGCCAATCAATGGCGGAAGGCGCGGCACTCAAGCGGTCGGGCAAGTTCAACCTGGATATGCATGCTATCAAGGACTCGAGTGCCCGTGATTTTGAATTGAAATCACTTAAGGCGAACGCCACGGGTATGGCATGCCTGTCTTTGAAACCGGGCAAATGGGAGGAGGGCGATCCCAAAAACCGCTTAATCGAACTTTCATCCGACAGGTATTCCGGTCCGGACCATCAGGCGCAACAGAACGCAATGTTCTCCTCCTTCTTCGGAGCTGAAGACTCGTATACCAAAGTGAACCATACCGATGAGCTGCTGGAGGCAAGCCGCAAGGCGAGAGAGCACTTGCCCGAGTTGCGAAAGGTTTTCAATACCGGCCTGCAACCGGGAGAGTACATACAGATCAAGGCACCTTTTGCAATACCGGACGGGGGGCGCGAATGGATGTGGGTAGAGGTTACCAGTTGGAAGGGAGAGGAGATCAAAGGAACTCTTGAGAATGATCCCTTCAATGTGCCCAGCCTGCACGCGGGACAAATTGTTGAAGTCCGAGAGAAAGACATCTTCGACTATATCCGCAAATATCCTGACAAGCACCAGGAAGGAAATACTACCGGCAAGATTATCGAGAAACTGAACGAGGACAACGGAGAAACCAAGCACTCTACTGTTCCAACCCAGATCTCAACCGCGCGCTGCGATCCGGAATAAAACTGGATCTAATCTTTTGACAACCTAAGAATAAAAAAATCGCAGACCGCTTTAGGCTGATTGGCCTGACGGCGTCGAGCCAGAAGCTAGTCGCTAGCGGCTAGAAGCTTGTCCTACCCCTTCAGGTAGTCCAGCAGGCTCGTGGTCTGTATTTTGCCGCCGGCGGCCAATAGGGCGGAGCGTTCGGTCAGGGCTTTTTGGACGTCGGTAGCGGCCCGGGCTATGTCAATGCCAACGGCGGTGTTCTCCTGGCTGCTCAACTGTACTTTGTCCGCGGCCAGAAAATTCTGCGCGTTGTCGAGTTGCTGGAGCTGGGCACCATAAAAAGTGCGCTGTGAGGTTACATGGTCGAAGGCAGTACGGAGTTGAGCTACGGCTGCGGGCACGGCAGTACCTGTTAGCGCGGCCTGCGCCAGGTTGGTCAGGGCGGCGAACACGTCGGCTGCGCCGCTGGAGAAAATCTGTGATCCGGGAACGTTGACTGTCTCAGTCTGACCGGGTGTGATTTCTACCTGGTTGGTGGAAGCATTTCCCTGGTACGTAACGCCGGTGGGACTGAGCGGATCTGCAACGTAAGCGGGCGCTCCGGATTTTGTTCCGGCAAAAATGTAAGTTCCCTGGTAACTGGTGTTGGCCAGGCCCAGCACTTGCGTGGCAACACTCTGGATTTGCGCGGCTACGTTGGCGCGATCAGCGGGAGAGAGAATTCCGTCGCCGGCCTGCACGCCCAAGCTGATGGCCCGCGTGAGCGACGTGACTGCGGAACCCAGCGCGGCATCACCGGTTTGCAACATGCCCTGCACCGTGGAAAGGCTTTGGGAGAACTCGTCAAGCTGGGCGGACCGCGAGTGAATACCGATCACAGTGGCGGTGGCGCCGGGATCGTCGGACGGGAGGCTCACGCGCCGGCCGGTGGAAAGCTCCTGGAGCGCGATGGCCTGGTCGCGATTGTTGGTATTCAGACCGGCGAGTATGCCGGCATAAAGATCGGGGTTAAAACGGATTGTCATCAGGCTCCACCAACTCCAAGGTTAATCGCGGTTTGTGTCATCTCGTCGATCACGTTCACAACCCGGGCAGCCGCCTGGTAGGCCCTTTGGAAGCGCACCAGATTGGCCGCTTCTTCATCCATGGAGACGCCGGAAATAGAATTTCTCTGGCTCTGAAGCTGCTGCAAGACGACGCTCTGGGTGTCGCTTTGCGAGGTTGCCTGCTGAATGTCTGCACCGAGTTGCGCAACCGTGTTGGAATAGAAATCTACCGGCTTCTGGCCGCTGACGGTGGTCTGGTTTTGCAGGTTCGCGAGCGCCAGCGCATTGGCGTTGTCGCCAACCGTGCCATCCAGGCTGGCCGCAACTTTTGCGGGATCCGTAATGTTCATCGTGATGCTCTGAGCGGTCCCCGCGACGGTGACGGGAACGGTAAACAATTTCTGTCCTGCAGCGCCGTTCAGGTCAAAACCTGCCTGATGCGTGGTGTTAGCGGCGTTGGCAATTCCTGAAGCCAGCGTGTCCAGCTTGTTTTGCAGATCAGGAATGGCCTGGTCGCGGACCCGGAGAACGCCGCCAAGCTGTCCGCCGGTGATGCTGGCGGTAAGGTCAGTCCCGTCCGACGCCAGCACTTGCTGCATGCCAGTGGCCGGGCTGGTTGCGGTTTTCAGATTAAAGCTCTGTCCACCCACCACCAGCGCTGCGCCGAGCGCGGTGGAAATAGAAACTGCGCCATTGTTCCCCTGGATCATGGAGATGCTGACCAGCGCCGCCATCTTGTGGATCAGTTCGTTACGCTGGTCTTCCAGCACGCCCGGCTGCTGTCCTCCCGACTGCGACTGGCTGATGCGCAGGTTCAACTGCGAAATCGATTGCGCCAGCGTATTGATCTGCTGCACCGTGGTCGGCACTTGAGTATCCATGGAGCTGCGCAAGTTAGACAGGTTGGAAGCGGCATTGTTGAAGGCCGAGCTCATGGTCTGGCCGGCGGTAAGCACGCTCTGGCGCAACGGCACATTCGCAGGATTGGTGGAAAGCTGAGACAGGCTGTTGAAGAACCCGCTGATCGCGCCCTGCAGACCCGTGCCCGCAGCCTCATTGAATGTAGACTGCACTTGTTGCATGGGAGCCAAAAAAGAGTCGAGCCCGGACTGCTGCTGCGTCTCCGCATTGATGCGGAACTCAAGCGCCTGGTCGCGAATACTCTGGATGTTCACGATTTGCGCGCCGGTGCCGAACTGCAGATGGCCGAAGCCGATCGGGTCCGCTTCAGAAAAATTGGCGCGTTGCCGGGAGTATCCCGGCGTGTTCAAGTTGGCAATATTGTTGGACGTAACGTCCAGGGCTTCCTGGCTGTTTTTCAGCGCGCCAAGAGCAATCGACATACTTCCCATCAGGTCGGGCATACTACACCTCCAACGTCCGGCACGGGCCGCTTTGATTTAGCCGTGGATCGGAGTACACCAATGCGTTCGCGTACAGATTTCGGAGGACAGCATTATTGTGGGCCAATTCGCGGATGATACCGGCATGTGTGCGGGTTAGTTCCTGAACTACATTTCTCAGCGCGGCGGTGCGGCGCAGAACGTCAGACGCTCTCTCTGCTTCCGGAGCGGCAAGCTGGTCCAGCGGACCCTCACCGCAAGCAGCGGCGGTGTGCGCGTGAGCGCGAATGCTTTCTTCAACGCGTACAATCTCGGCGCAACGAGCTGATTGTATTTCGACGGATTGCACGATCCCGTCAAGATCGGAGTTGATATAAGCTTTGCGGCAGGCAACCAGGTTCTCAGCCAGGGCCTGGTAGCTCAACAGCCGGCTCTGCAACAAGCACACCAGGTCCGTAGCATCGGAATGGATGGGAACCACTCCGTTATGGACGGCGACGCTATATACAAGCTGCTCCATGACTAGCTACCTTATGCAAACCTTTCTATCCACGCTTGAAAAATTCTTTGAACATGGCATCAGCCAGTTGGCTGTCGCTCACGTTGTATGTGCCCACGTCCATTGCCTGTTTGATCGCGGTCACACGCTCATGCCGGACTTCCGGCGCCTTGGCGAGCTTTTCCTGCAAGGCCGCAGACAACGGCGTGCCGGCCTGCACAGGCGCCTGCGGCGGCGTTGTTTTCTTGTTCTGCTTGCGGCTTACCTGCTCGGAGTCGCCACCGTTCTGTGAAGATTGAAAAGAATCGATACGCATTTTATTTCTCACGTCCATGATGACTAAAGTATCGTCAGGCTTTTAAGAACCCTTTAATTACTTTTGCCATTTTTTCACTTCTTGCTTATTCCCTATATACGAGCAACTCAACCGCCAGCGGGCAACTTTTGCCCGATCTGGCGATGGGTATACATCGGCTTCATCAGCGAATTTCTGTATTTCGTTGACCATTACTTTGGCTCATGGCCGGATTCGCGTCCGCAGGCGACTGCTTCTCCAATGCTTTCAACAATATACGACCAATGCCAATGCCTCCCGATGCAGCCATGGCGCTACCGACCGCCTGTAACCCCATATCTATAAAGGATGAGCTGGACGAATCCCCCTCCGAGGAGTCTTTTATGTCTTCGCCCATGCTCTTCCAGAGTGCGCTGAGCAAAAGTCCTTCAAACTCACGCGCCGCCTTTTCGATCTTCTGATGTTCGGCTCGAGTAGCGACATTCGGCACATTCGCTGGAACTGTCAAATCGATTTCCGTCACTAGATCACCTCCAGGTCGGCATGAAGGGCACCGGCTTGTTTGATTGCTTGCAAAATTTCAACAATATCGCCTGCCGTGGCGCCATTCCTGGCTGGGACACAACTATTTCCGTCTTAACTTCAATTTCCAAGTTGCCGTGCAGAATGGAAACAGCGCCGAGCTGAACATCTTTGCCCATCACCACGGTCCCGGTCCGCTCATTGACAACCACCTTGGCGGTGGAGTGCACTGCAACCAGCGTTTCCTGGATCTGGGCCAGGAGATCAGTCACATTCATGTTTGCGGCTGTGGCTGCAACCTCAATGCGGCGGCTATCGACGGCGTGAGCAATCGTCTTGCCAGCCGCCTGATTGACCGCGGCCGCCAAATCACGCGCAGTGGCAAAATCGGCATTGCGCAGAAGAAACGAAAGGACGGGCATCTGGGCCAAGTCCACGGAGAGCGCTTTTTCTACAATCGCTCCGCTGGGAATCCTGCCCACCGTGGGATGGTTCACCACTTTGGTGTTCCCTCCCCCACCGGCAGAAAATCCGCCGAGCGTGAGCGGGCCTTGCGCGGCTGCATAGGTTTGCCCATTAGCTGCGCTGAGTGGAGTCAGCAGTAACAGGCCGCCTTCTAAACTTTTGGCATCGCCGATCGAGGAGACGG
>WNFI01056897.1_pt1 | contig 11368 bp, 14 predicted proteins | sample 5400471 | NCBI WGS metagenome assembly WNFI01 (sample SAMN13153348, study PRJNA577476) | soil metagenome | isolation source: 100 cm saprolite on Douglas fir-dominated hillslope | place: USA:California | collected 2013-09-17
CCCCCCAAAGCAAGCGCGCCGGAGATCGCCGAGGCTCGCCGATGAAATAGTGCGCACCGAAGCCGACATTCCTCCCGGATCGCGCCGAGCCTATGAGTTTGCGGAGGCTCACGGTATCCATCCGAAACGCTTCCGCTATCACCTGCTAACCGGGCTGAGAGGTGAACGCGTTGATCATCTCGCCGTCGAGAAGCCAGGTCGCCCTGGGGAGGTGGAACGCTGGCTTTCTCCAGAGCAGCAGCAGGCGGCGCGGGATTTCTGGCAACGCTACGGCATTGTGGCCGACTGAGAACTCTGTTCGGCTCAGCACGATCAGTTTTCCACATTATGTCAACATGCGCGTGTGGAAAACGTGTTCAACAGGTGACAGTCATGCAATTGTGCCCGCTCGAGGGAGCCAGGAGGCGTTGGCCTCCCTCCCTTTTGTTTATACGGACAAGATTCCTCCTACTTTGCATGCCATGCTACAAGACAACGCCGTGGTAAGCCTGTGTGCGTTATGCTTGCCAGATCTGGCGGCGCATACGAGACCACTTGTTGAACTTCTCCAGTTGAGAGCATTTCCGAAGCAACTTGGCCGTGATAGAGATCAGACGCTCCTCGATCTCCTTGCCTCTACCATTGTTTCTGTTTATCCGCACTCAGGTAACAGGGCCTTCAGCACTACAAAGCCATCAGCCAGGCCACCAGCTCCCCCATTGTGACGAGCCAGAGCCAGCAGCGTGCCAATGCATCAACACTGGCCAGAAGTCGCGCTCGGTATCCTCTTGATACTTGCGCTTCCTCCAGAATCTCTCGCAGCCGTTTCTTCAGAGAGAAGCGATCATGCAGGTGAGGGACAGGTACTGAGCAAAGCATAGGGAGAGCAGGGTGAAAAAGCAACCTGCGTTTTTGGGCCAAAATCGTGAGGAGCTTTGAGGGGGGCGTACAGGCAATTTGAGCACGCCAGCGGCCAATTTTGCCAACCACAATTTGTAGTCTCTAGAAGAGACCAATAGGAAAGAACGACCGGAAAGTCAGGGTTTGGCGGCTCACCTTTGCCTGTTCGCTATCATAAACCGGCTGCAAACGCGTGCCTTACTGGAGCTGTTTGCGCACAGCTCCCTTCTCTACCTGCGGAGCCGTCTTCGCTTGAATGCCCTGGTTCTTCATCTGCAGCTGCTCCTGGCCGATCAGCATCTCCAGCTGATCGATGCGCTCGGCCAGGGTGGGCCAGGAGGAATCAATCACATTGTCTCGCTGGTAGTCATAGCGCATTTTTCGCAGATCGTGAAGAAGCGCCGGGCTCTGGCCACACGCATGGACAAAGCGGTCAATCTCCAGCGTCTGCTCCGCCTTCCATTGCTTCCACCAGGTGGATGTGATGATCACTGGCAACCAGATAAAATTGCCGGTCAGTGCCAGCAGGCCAACGCTATTGGGATAGCAGTCCATCAGCTTTCCTAGCTTCCAGTCCGGACCGTTATAGTAGGCCAGCTTCCGCGCGAGCGCTGGAAGCAAAACTTCTGTTTGAGCGGGATCGAGCAGCTTTTCTGGCACAAGCAGGCGTTTGCCTTGAAAGAAAAGCTCACCTTCACCTTCGTAGTAAGCAATCGGTGGGAATTGAAGAGATGGCAGAAGCGGCGGATCCCACGAGCTGAGCGCCTGGCGGAGCAATTCATAACAGCGTTTGATATACGTGTCGCGCGGGCCACCAGGAATAACGCGCGAGACCGGAATGGTTTCTTTCCAGATCACCCGCTTCGTTGTCCCATCTTCCGCTTCCTCATTCTTCCACTCAGAGCGAGTTGGCTCTCCTGAGACTCGCAACAGCGGAGTCAGTACGTGAACGAGAATATAGTAGCCCAACCAGAGCAAGCCAAGGAGTTTGTTCGGCGAGGCGATAAAAGCTCTGGGCGAGATGAACACAGTTGGCGGTCCCGCCGCGATAAAGCCCAGGGTGACATTGATGTGCCAAAACCACTCAAGGAGCGCACAAACGATAAGGAGCAAGAGAGTACTGCCGGCGGCGCAACCAAAGAGAGCTTCCTGGTCTTTTCTCTTTTCTGCGCCGAAAGCGAACAGAACAATCACAAGCAGGACAGCCAGGCCGACCAGGAAAAGGAAAAGCCAGAGGTCATAACGCAGATGTGCTGTGAAGTGTGTCCACAAAAAGGCGAGGGACGTGCCGATGATCGGCACAGCGATCGCGCCGAAAAAGTACGTTAGGAGGAGGCCGGCAACGTCGGCGACAATCAGTGCGACAACGAGAGCGGCGCTGCCGGTCGCTTTTCTTTCTGGCATCAGGTTTGCCCTGCTACCTTTCTCATACCCAAACGTGCGTAAGACACGCCTGAGCGGTCAGTTGTTCCTGCTTCACAGCCAGTTGCCAGGGCACGAGAACCTTTGGATCAGCCCTCTCGTTTCGGTCTCACACCGGCTCCACAGGCACTTTTAACGTCTCGGTCGTAGCCACTACCCTCGACGACAGGGGGATGTCCTGACCTGTACAGGGTTGGTGGCAGGACTGGCTTGGTTCTCGCTTCCTCCTGCCGTTTGTCCACCCGTCGATGAACGTTCTCATTCTAGCAGATGAGCATTTCTCGATACAAGTGGAAAGGAAAAGCCGTTTCTGCACACCTGTGGCTACATTTTTAAGAGCTGCTTTCTTCTCCTTTACTCCTTGACGCGACTCCAATCTATCTTTGGCTGTGGTGTTGCAGGTGCTTTGGTGGACTTCTTTTGAGCAGCTGCCTGCTCACCCGCCGTTTTGTGTGGCGCTGGTGCAGCTGCTTCGCCTACCTTTCGCCGGTGTGCTGCTTCCTCGGCCAGGACCTCGCCAAGTGGCCGCGGATCGCGAGCCTGGGGCTGACGCGCACGTGATGTTGACCTGGCCGCTGCGGGCTTCGCTTTCACTGCCGGTTGTTCTTTTTTCTGCTCCAGTTGCCTGGGCGTCGCGCGCGCTGGCGCACTGACCAGCGGGGTGATCGTCGCGTCCTGGCCAGCACTCTGATAGGAGATGACTTCACCTGGCCGCGGGCGGCGCAGCATATAGCGTATGTTCAGCGTGCGCGGGCTGGAGCGCTCAAGAATAAGGGTGAGAACAGGCGCAAGTGGAAGCGCGAGGATGGACCGGGCGAAAAGTGCTGAAAACGTGGGTGGCCAGAGCAGGAAGTCTCCAGGCAGATGCAGGTGTGCCCAGAGAAGCGCGAGCTGCAGGCGGAAGATGCCGACGGGAATATAGAGCAGTGGAAGCATCCAGGCAAGTGTCTTGAGACTTGCCCAGCGGTCCTGGGCGCGCCAGATAGATGCAGATGCCCACCGTTGGAGAAGCCAGGCGATCAGGAGAAGTGGGCCGGTGAACCAGAAAAGAGCGATCATTGGTATGCTGGCCAGGGCACCTCGCCAGTCGAACTCGAGATCCTGTTCATGAGCGTGTCTATGTTGCTGGTTCATACTGCACCATTGTGTACCTTTTTGATGTCCTCTGTCAAGCGGACGGTGTTTTTCCTTGAGATCGCAGGTGCGGAAGATGTTCATCCAGGAGCATAATGCGCAGACGCGCGCGCTCTTTATCGGTGGAGAGATGGCGCTGACGCGCTTCATAGACGGCGCGCCTGGCTTCTGGCTCGCAGAAATACCACACATAGTCATAGGAGCGCAGCAGGCTGGGGAAAATCTCCTCGCGCAGCCGCGGGTAGCTTTTGCGGTTGAGTTCCACTTCAATGGCGATCCGGTTACCAGGCAGGAGCGGAACGCTGGTCAGGATCTGGTCGTCGATATCTCGGATATCCCAGCTGCCCTCTTCTTCAATGGTGATCATGCCGTCGGGCAGATGTGGCAATGCTTGCTCGGCCGGCAGCAGCGAGAAACGGGCTTCAAGCGCTCGCTCGCTGGTCCAGGAGCTCTTGGGTAGGCCGGCACCACCGCGCGCCAGGTAGATGCGCACCTGGTTGATGCAATGCGTATGGCAGCGGCGCTCGTCGCTGTGCTCGTAGAATTTCAGATTGTCAGGGAACGGCGTTTCGCCCAAGGACAAGCCAAGCAGGTGCAGGCCCTGCTCGGTGAGCGTTACCCATCTGGGCGTGCCTTGGAACGGCTGCATACTCATTGCTAATCCCATCGGGATCCAGTGGCGATCCACGATGCGCGTCACTGCGGCCAGGCGCTTCTGATAATCCATCGGCCAGGGCAGCCCGGTTCGTTTGCCTCCTCGTCCTGGACCTGGTCCCCCTTGCTTTTGCTTTTCCGGACGCGGTTCAACGATCGCCGGTTCATATTTTGGCGCCCACCACTCGCCCAGGGTGTCATAGCGACAATAGCGCTGTTGGGCCACCAGTGGCAAGCCTTTCCAGTCTTTCGGCGTGATCTTATACGAGCCGAAATCCGATCGGCGTTTCTCTGGCTCCGGCTCTGGAATCACCTTTCGCCTGGGCATGGTTTTCCTCATTTCTGTGCGGTGTATGGACGTGTATGGAGCTATACATTAATCAGAAACGCTCTGCGTGCCCAACTCGTCGCGGTCCAACTCAATTCACTGGAACGGGATGGAGATCTCTCCCTGGTTTGCTGCTTTGAAAGTGGGAATAGCGTTATAGAGCGCCATACATGGGCGTCTAGTGTAATGCAAGGGCATAAAGAGGGCAGAGAAACGCGTAGAAGAGCGCCCATCGCCGTGGTGGATAAGAGTGCTGCGCTCGCCTGGGCAGCCGATGAAAATGCGGACTTATATATATATTAATTACTGCTAATAGAGAATCCTCTTTATAAAGTACCAAGAAGGATTCTCATCAAGCTTACAAAAGGCTCTCCCAAAACGGAAGAAAGCCTCAGACATCCCATGGTTCCGTCTGGTGCTTTCTGTCCGAGGTTACCCCCTCGTGGATAATCATAACGCCTCTTTTACAATTGATCAATCATAACAGCACAACGCGTACCATCTTCCTGTTTTTGCGTTACAATACCTTTCCCACTGGTGGGAGCCACGAGTCACCGGGCAGATGCTCCAGCAAAAGAGAGAGCCGGGTTGTGTGCTCGGCTCTCTCTTTTGCCGATTTTTGTTAACGCTTATTTGCAAAAATCAGTTAACGCTTTTCTTCTTTGACCCTTTGTGCTTTTCTGGATACAAGGCGTAGTGGTTTTTCACGCGGGCCAGGGTTTTCTCTCGGCGCACAATCTTTGCACAGGGCTTGCAGCGTTCTGGCTTGGCGCCAGGGAGGTGATCTTCCGCAACGGTGCTGCCGCAGCGGGCACAGCGAAACGTGATCGTTTTCAGTGAGACCACGCGGGTATAGGCTGGAGCAGCACCGCTCTCTCTGGCGGCTTCCCTGGCTTCTTTGCTGCCATAGACTTTGTACTCTCGCGCTGGTTGCGCCGCGGGCTGATCCTGCTCAAGCTGGCTCTCCGGAGCGCTGGAGGTTTGCGCGGCCTGGTCGCCTTGGGCGCTCGCGCTGGAGGCGGTGACACGGCTGGAATGTTGCCAGACTCCGTGGCTTATCCCTGGTACCGGGTACGGTTGCCAGCCCGCGTCAATCATCTCGCTCTTCATCATTTCACGGACTTTTGACGCCAGCACCGCCCCTTGTTCACGTTGTCTCGGCCCTGGCTCTTTCCCGCTGACTGTACGATAGGTTGTTTCCAGCACATAACCGCGCGCGGGCTGATCGTCAATTGGTTCTAGATAGGCGTAGGCAATCAAGCCGCGCTCTTGCCAGGATGCCTTGAAGCTTTTGATGCTCCAGTCTGGCTGCAGGTCGTCTATCTCGATGATGGGCTGTGTCTTGCGTGCTTGTACCATTGCTGTGTTTCTCCTGATGAAAGCGTTAACGTATGCTAACAAATAAGCGTTAACAAGAGTATACCCAACGGCGTGATCGGTGTCAAGTTAACGTATTCTAGTAAGTAAGCGTTAACGATTTTTCTTAGCGGGGCTTTTCCACTACCTTGTTATCTCCCCATCAATATCTCTCTTGTTCTCCCTGTCATTCTCCCGATCAGTGCAGAAAGGGAGAATAATCGGGGTTTTACTCTCAAAACTGGCCTCATCAGATCTTCAACGGAGGACAAGAATCAGGGCATGATGGCTGCCTGCTTGTTGCGCCAGTATGATATGCTCAGGTGAGTTTAAGGCATTTAGACATTCAGTAGGGAGGCTTACATGCGTACTATTTCTATCCTCAATTTCAAGGGCGGCACAGGTAAGACATCGCTCAGCACCAATCTTGCTCACGCTCTTGCTCTGCATGGGCACAAGGTGTTGCTCGTCGATTGTGACTTACAGCGCAATGCTAGCAGCATCACCACCGACCTGGAGGCTCCGACGCTTACCCAGGCGAAACGCAGTCAAGCGCCTCAACACCTATGATTATTTACTGTTTGATCATTCGCCGAGCTACTCACCAGTAACTGAGACGGTGCTGCTTGCGTCGAGTGAAATGCTTATCCCTTGCGAGCTGGCCCCCTATGCTGTGACTGGACTGCTTGATATGATTAACAAGCTTACTGATGTTCTTGGTGGCCTGGACCATGAAGTCGGTATCACTGGCATTGTTCCATTCAAACTTGACCAGCGGTATACCATGACCGAGCGCTATCTGGCCTCACTCAAAAAGCGCTTTGCAGAGATGATCATTCACCCAGTACGAACTGATTCGACGATCGCGCGCGCACAAAGTCTTGGGCAGACGGTTTTTGAGTATGACCCGAAAAGCAAAGCGGCTGAAGATTTCAACGCACTCGCCGCATTTGTCACCCAGGCAGAGGGAGTGCGCGTATGAGTCCAAAGAAAGAGATCGGCGACCCGCTGGAGCAGGTAGTTCGCACGGGCAAAATTGGCAGCTCTCCTGGCGTCCAGAAACCTGGAAATCCAGCAACTCAGACTTCTAACAGTCCAGATGTCCAAACTTTAGAGCGTCCAAGTTTCCAGAAGTCTGGAAGTCTAGAAACTCAGACTTCCAGCAGTCCAGCAACTCAGAAGTCCAGAAGTCTAACGGTCCCGGATGCTAGCAACTCAGAAGTCCAAACTTCCAGCAGTCCAGAAGTGAAGCCGGACCGCGTCCAGCGCACCATATATCTCTCGCGTGGACTGGCGAAGTGGATCAAGATCCGCGCGGCCCTGGAAGAACGTGAAATCAGCGCATTGGCTGAAGATGCTTTTCTGCTCTATCGTCGACACGTAGAAAGAGACGAACAATGATCACTGATTCAAAGTCACAAAAACGCAACGTCAAACCAACGTCCATCTATTTCACCCAGGCCCAGCTGCGCAAACTCGATCAACTTGCCTATCAGCACAACGAGCGCAGCGGCCAGCGTATCAACCGCAATGATATTCTTCGCCACCTGGTGGATCGTTGTTCGCTGGAAGACCTTGCGGATCTGCGCGACCTCCAGCAGTAGGCAAGGTAAAAGGGCAGCCAATGACCGAAGAACGCGCACCCTACGATGCTGGCCCGCGAAAAGTAAGGATTAGCCTTACCTCAAAAGATGGACAGGTGCTTGAACCAGCTCATATCACTGACCTGACCGGCGTCCCTCGCCAGCTCTGGAACGTGGTCAGTACTCCTGATTTCGTTCATGTCGCCTGGACATTTAAGCGTGGCGAGGAAACGCTGATCTATGATGTCCAACGCATGGTCGAGCGCCAGCCAACCATGTTTCAACAGCAGCCGCGTGATAAAACGATCATCAAGACCGCTGTTGACGGCTTATTCGTCATCTATACGCTCAACTGTGGGCATACGTACCGCTATGCCTACAGAGATCATGATCTGGCGGTCGATGTCGCCCAGCTGGCCATAGACTACGCCTGTCATTGCGCCCAGTGCGACGAAAGTGGACTTGTCGAAAGGGAGAGTAATTCATGAAGCAACCCAGGAGAAGAAGTAGCAGCCGTTTGACCCCGGCCGATAGGCAAGCGCTCACCATGCTTGATCGGCTCGTTGAAGAAGATCGACGGGTTGAGCAAAAATATAACTTGCCATTCCGCTCACCTCGCCAGGTGGCCACCAGTTTCCAGCCCTGCGCTCATTGCCAGAAAGACATCGCCTGGCTCATCTTTGGCGACTACGCGAAAGACGCTGCTGGCCTGGAAGCATACGCTCGCATGATGGATGATGCGATAAAACACAATGGCCTGATTACCTATGTGATGGCGCCCCCGAGCGATCCGAGCGACCTGGATAGTCCTGCGCTCTTGCTCAAGGTGTATCCTGTGCAGGAAGAGCCCGGTTTCACGACCCCACCAGAGTGGGAGCACCTGATCAGCAGATTGAGCGATGAACATTGTAAACGGTGATAATAGGCCCGGTGACGAGATTTACAACGATAGAGAGAGCCAGGCGCGATCTCCTGCAGGCAAAAAGAGAGAGACTGAAATAATTTCAGTCTCTCTTCTCTTGCTAGAACAGCGTGTCCTGATCGTCAGACGCTGGCTTCTTCAGCTTCTTTTGTTTCGCCGTCTTGCGACGTCGCTCTTCCACCATCTTGCGAATGCTGGGCGCCGACGGCAAATCTTCAGGATAGGGAGCATGCATGGCCTCTATCGCTTTCCTCACCTGGTCGCCAATGAAGTAATGAGCTTGCGCGGCCTCTTCATTGCCCTGGATGTTCTCGTGCAGCAGCTTCTCTTCTGTTTGCACATTCTTAAAGTCGATGGCAGAGAGTTCTGAGCGAGTGATATTGTCGAGGTATTCCTCACCTTCAGGAATATCTTTGATCACCATGAGTTCATCCCTGGTGTGTCGATGCAGGCCGAGGTATCCCGAGTCAATGAAGATGCCAAAGAACTCAGAGTCCACGCCTGAGACAGAGGCAGCTTCGCCCAGGGATTTGTAACTCTCAGAGACTTTCAAGCGAGCGACCAGGCGTTCCTGCTGCTCTTTGTAGAGTTGATGCAGTTCGTTCTGGCGGGTGCTGGCAGCAAAATACGTCTGGGCCGCGGCTATCTCCTCTTTGCGCGGATCCCCATTCATTGCAACGAGATAGCAGGCAAAGCGCGAAAGGTTGTAATCAGTAATCTCTTGGGCTGCACCTTTGCCTTTGACTATCAGCTTCCCGGCGCCGGGAAAGTGATCTGACACCGCATTCCCGGCGCTTTTACATGCGGTCATCGCTCGTTTGATTGCACCCTCAAACCTCTCCCACTTATCATAGCCCAGCAAAGGCTGGAGATTGCGCGCGCTCCAGTATTCGATACCATACACGTTCGTTTGTTTGATCGAGTCGAAATCAGGTGATGTACTCATAGGTCCCTCTCTTCCATCTTACAATGGTTCACCGCTACTCTTTCCAAGCAGCGAACGCTTCTTTGTACGGACGCAAAAGGATAAAATCAGTGTTTGGAACATCCAACTCAAAAATGACTCGGTTAGGAACCGGCTCTCCCAGTTCACGAAACTCACCACTACTGCGCAACAATGCCCGGCCAGCAGGTGTACTTCCGCAAGTGTACACCTTGCGCAGATCTATGCCGCGCGCTCCCCAGTCTTTGAACGTGCTATAGGCCAGCTCGCGCAGCAACGCCTCGCCGTAGAATCTTCTCTTCTCGGGTGGAACACCAGGAGTGGTCATGTAGTCAATGATAATGCAATCCAGCGGCGCGCCTGGCTCAAATTGCTTCACCTGGTCAGGAACAAACAACCACCCACGCTCACCCTGTTTAAATCTCTCAACACCCTCAGGTGTAACTGGCACAACATTGATAGAAGCACCCAGCAACTCGCGATCGTAGAGATACCAGCTGCTTTCAGGGTTGGCCTCGACCAGGCGTTTGCGTGCCCGCTGCGCTTCTGGCAACATTGCCCGGCGCCCATAAATCAAATGAGCCAGATGGATCTCTGCTTCTACATCGGCCAGTGTCGTGGCAGGTCGCAACTCTAAATCTTTGGTGGTATCGAGAAATAGCGCCGCTTCAATCAAATGCGCAGCTCGATCTATATCACGTTTCAGATACAATCCCTGGCCTCGGCCGAGTAACTGGGTCCGTTTAATGCGACCAGACCTCACCCAGTTCTGAAAAGTATGTTCAGTTAATCCCAGCACGCCACGTGCTTGGGCCGCGGTATAGTATTGCTCTGAAACCTTGTCAAGGCTCATACATATCTCCTCTTATACAAAAATCTTGTCACCATTATAACCGCTTTTTACATAACTTTACAATAACACCAACTTTACTACTTGACACACTTTGCTAGCTTATGGTACTCTTGTAAAGAGTAGTTTACATTTATACAACTTTGCATTTTGGACACGTTTGTAAACTTCACAGGAGAAAGCGCAGTGCTCACCATTAATACAAGGTTGCACGAACTTCGCAAAACTCTAACTGATCCGAAGATTTCTCAGGAGATGTTAGCACAGCAGGCGGGCATATCACGACAGTGGTATCACCGACTGGAGACAGGCAAGCAGGCGCAAATCGGTTACACCACGGCGAAGAACCTGCTGCAAGCGATCAATGCGGAGCGACAAACCAGAGGGTTGGAGGCGCTGACCCTCGATGATCTGAGTTTAACCATCGTATAACACGGCGCGCCCGACCAGGGGTTGAAGGCCCTGACCAGGCGCTAGCGCAAACAAGCGAAGAACCCGCTTGTGTGGCCTGCTGACAGTATAGCAAAAGGCATCACGCAAGCATAGCAGTAAGGACAAACAGCTATGCCAACCACGCAAGAATTCTCGATCCTGGTGGATCAAAGCGCGATCTACTTTATCACTCTCATTGTACGGCTTTTCCTGGGGCTGACGATGGTCCTGGCTCTCCTATTCGGCGCGGCCGTCGCCATGATGTACTGCTCTGCCAAGTTGCTCGTCTTCGGGTACTCGATCATGCAGCGGATCACGGCTGAGGCCAGCCAGAAGAAAAATGAGGTGATCTCATGAGCGAAATCACGCAATTTGTTAAAGCGATTGTCGCCCTGATTGTCGGCATTCTGGCCATTGGCATCATCGCCCTGGTGGTGGCCTTTACCGTGGCCAACCCATGGGTTATCGGGGTAGTGCTCATCGGCACCGGGGTTATTGTCGTCATGGGCTTTGTGCTGGTGATCCATATGATCCACAACCAGATTGATAAGCACCAGCACGCTGTGCGCATGCGCGAACTGGAGCGCCAGGACAAGGCCGATCAGATAGCAGGACGCCTGGCTGATCGCGTGCGTTTAGAGCGAGCTGAGTCCGAGCAATTCAGGCTGCAGTGGCAGGCACAGGATCTCTTGACGCTACGCCCTGGCGAGTCACTGGTTGCCCGCCGCGGTGATGGTTATGAACTGGCCTATGCCCCACCTGTAGCACTTCCACCAGGCCGCTATGTTTCGTCGGATCTGGCTGAAGACGACGAGATGCCAACACTACCACCACCGAGGCCACGCACACCAGACGCGCTCTCGCT
>WNFI01320257.1_pt1 | contig 11368 bp, 13 predicted proteins | sample 5400471 | NCBI WGS metagenome assembly WNFI01 (sample SAMN13153348, study PRJNA577476) | soil metagenome | isolation source: 100 cm saprolite on Douglas fir-dominated hillslope | place: USA:California | collected 2013-09-17
GTCGGCCGGAATGGCACCGTCGTCTCTTTCCCGCACTGCGAACAGTTTGTCCGGGTCTCCGTCTTCGGGGACGAATGCCCGCGCGATGGTCCCCGCGAGGTAGCTCCAAGGACTGCCACTCGCTTGCCCTTGCAGTTCTTGCAGCGTTTTGGTTCGTTCTTGAACTGCTTGTCGTGGAAGAACAGCTGTTCACCCGCTGTGAACACGAAATCCGTGCCACAATCTATGCACTTTAAAATCTTATCCTGGTATTCCATTGAAGAGGCGCTCCCATTCCGCGTCCCTGCTCTGCACGGGAGACCCGAATAGGGAAGGATCCGGTTCACATCGTGGGCAGGGGATTTATATCCCCCTCATGCTGACCCCTGGATTCGGCCCGCCATACGGTGTGCACCGCATGGTTACTGCTTTACTATTACTGATTTACTGATTAAGACGACTGCCGGGGAAACTCGAATCCTCGCTTCGAACCGTCTTCGATCTATTTTTAGAGTGCGAGTTTCGAGTGCGAAGAACGGGCCGTCCCCATCAGTGAAACGGCCCGTCTTCCTTAGTCCTGTTCCTTGCGTGCTTTCTTGCGGCTGCGCTTGCGAGCCAGCGCTTCTTTTACTCGCTTCCTCTCGCCGGGCTTCAGGTAAAACGAGTGACGCTTTACTTCCTTAATAATGTCCTCGGTTTGCACCTTCCGCTTAAACCGCCGCAGCGCGTTTTCGAGGGATTCACCCTCTTGAAGTCGAACTTCCGCCAACGGACTACACCCCCCCACTCGCCCAAACTGGACTCGTTAGTTATGGCAAGCATTGCCATCCTAAGTCAAGTGGATTATGAAAGAATTTTCATCTTCCCTCAAAAGTCCAGCCGCATCGACATTTGCATCCGTCGCGGAGCGAATGAGCTTGTCGGCTTCATGAATCCTGTAGGTTGCTGATAATAAGCGGGATAGTAAGCTCCCCCCGCGGATTGCGAGTACTTAACGAACGCTCCCGCCGAATTATAGTAGCCCTTGTCGGTCACTCCATACCTCTGATTGTCGCGATTGAACACATTGAAGGACTCCCCGGTCAATTCCAGGCGATACCGCCCACCCAGATTCATTTTCCTTCCCACCCTCAGATCCATGGTCGCGTAATCCGGACCGAGAAGTGCATTGCGTCCATACTTCGACAAACGGTCATTGCTCGTATTCCCGTCTTGGTTCGGATCGCCCGACACCGTCGCGTTCGCTGGGCGTCCGCTGCCATACGTCATGATCCCCGAGATTTTCCAGTGATTGAACATCGCCGCTAGAACTTTCTGTCCCGCCTCAAACGGATTGGGCTCCTCGATCGCTGAAATCGTCAGCCGCTGTCGCTGATCTGTCACACTCGACGCCCGCTCACTCTTTGTTGAGTATGAGTTCTGGACCGTTGCCGGCGCTCCCGCCACTAGCGCGTCCTGTCCACTGTCGATCGCGTGCGCCCATGTATATGCCAGCCGGAAATACATCCCGCCCGCCATCCGCTTGTGCAGCGACACCGTCATTCCGTGATACACGCTCGAGGACGCGCTCTCAAACTGGTTGATTGCCCCCAGTTGCGATATCGGACGATTCACAGTGTTGATACACGGCGGAAACGGACAACTGATGCTTTGACTCGTCTGCCACGTCGCAAACGACTCCACGTTGTAAAACGCATTTTGAAAATTGGTGCCCGTCGGGTCATAGATCGGATAGCTATAAAAAGTCGGCGGCGGCAGGTTCACGTCTCGTGCCCGGATCATATCCACCCCGTGCACATACAGATAGGACAATGTCCCCGTAACGCCGCCAGCCAGTTCCCGCTCCAGACTCAGGCTTCCCTGCTGCACTCGCGGCGTTTTAAAGGACGGCGAAAACGCCGCAATCTCGCTGGTCGCATATTGTTTCCAGGCATCGGGCAGCGTGCACGAGGCCGGACCCCGAGGACAGTTAACGGCGGCATTCGGATAGGAAGGAAATACCTGCTGTTGGTAGAAATTTGTATTATCCAGGGAAAGAAAGGTATTGGTCAGTCCATTGTTATTCATCACCGCCGACTCATAAATCTGTGGAATGCGAGTATAGAAAATTCCAAAGCCCGCCCGCACCATCAGCGGCCGGTCGTCGCCGATCGCATAACCAATCCCCACCCGCGGCGCAAAATTCTTCTCTTGCAACGGCATTTTCCCCGCCGCCGGCCACAACGGATTACTTACCATCCCCGTCTTCGAAAACGTCTGCACGTCGTAGCGCGCACCCAGGCTCAAGGTGAAGTGTGGCGTCAACCGCACGGTGTCCTGCACGAACCCCGCATAGTCGTTGCTGTTCGGATGCGACACGGGATTCCCGAAATTCTGGATGTAATATCGTGGCACGTTGTGCGCCCATGCCCGCAGCGGCGTCAGCGCCAGCCCTCCGTGCATCGGCACAAACGTGAATGGATTCACCGGTATGTTCTCGTACAAATACTCCCCTCCGTACAGCGACGGAAAGTAGTTGTAGTCCCAGGTCAACATCCCGTCGCCCCCGAACTTCCACTGATTTCGCCCGTGGCTCAGACTCAAAGTCTCCGCCATATGCAGCCGATGTTCCCGCGTCTGCCGCGGCAATATCGACGACTGCCCAAAATTCTGGAGCCAACCGTAGATGCTCGTCCGCACCGCCGTCGTATTGGAAAACGATTGCTGCAGATCACGCGAAAACTGCACCCGCAGATGGCTCGTCAGCCGCGGAGTAACGCCGCTCAGCAAACCCAGCGACCCGCTTTCCGTCGCCACATCCTCTTCCCCATTCCCGCTGACCGCGCTATTCGTAATCGGACTCGCCGGATCGAAGAAGACATTGTTGGTCCCGTAATAACGAGAAGTGCTCAGCCGTGCCGAAAGATGCTGATGCGGCGTCAGGACCCGATCTAGCTTCACAAATCCCGTGTCCCCCAGCAACTTCGCCCGAAACGTCCCGCCCATCGTCGAGAGCTGTGCCGCCGACGCAAACACCAGCGTCTGGTCGCAGGCTTGCCCTCCAATCGCGGGATCGCAGATCTCGTAATCCAAAGGTTTCAGGTCTGTGCCCAACTCCGGCACCACTACTGTCTGACCGTTCTCGAACTGCACCACCGAAGGCACATGAAAGATGTGCTGGTCATATCCCACAAATAAGAACATCTTGTTGCGTTGGATCGGACCCCCGAATGTCCCTCCAAACTGTTGCTGCCGATCGCTCGGATTGAAACCCACAAATGCCGGCTTCGCTCCCCCGAGTGAACTGTCGCGCAAAAAATAGAACGCGGTCCCGTGCCACTGATTCGTGCCCGACTTGGTCACGACATTCACCACCGCGCCTCCAGCCCGCCCCGATTCCGCCCCATAACCGCTCGACGACACGCGGAACTCCTCGACCACCTCGTTCGAAAACTGGTAAGGCGCGCGATACCGTCCCGATGCCTGCGCAAAGAAACCGTTATTGTCGTCGCCCCCATCCACCAGGAAGCTCGTGTTATATCCCCGAATCCCCCCATAAGAAAGGTCGCCGTTCGATCCCGACGTCAACCCTCGCGGATCCTGCGTCACTCCCGGCATCAGCAACAACAGATCCGTGAACCTCCGCCCGTTCAGCGGCAGATCTTTGATCGCCCGCTCATCCAGCAGCGCCGATACCGAGCTCGGATTCATCTCGACCATCCGCGGAGCATCCGCCACCGTGATAGTCTCCTTCGGTCCCGCTACCTTCAGCTTGAACGTCAACTGCGTTGCCACTCCAATCTCGACCCGAATCAGCGGCGAAATCTGCGGCGACATCCCTTCCGCCTCCGCCCGCGCCGAATACTCTCCCGGCGGCAGCAGATCCACCGTGAATCGTCCCGCCGAATCCGTGGCGGAGTGGTAGCGGATTCCCGTGTCCACTCGGATCGCCACGATGTCCGCGGTCGTAATCACCGCTCCCTGGGCGTCCAATACCACGCCCCGCAACGCGCCCGTAGAGGCATCCTGCCCCCGGGCTCCGGAAGCTGCAAGAATGAATTGAAAGAGGAATACCCGGAAGACAACCACCCGAGCAACATTGCAAATCGTAACCAGAAATGACTTGCTGCGGCAGCACATAGCAATCCCCCGTATCCGGACTTCGAAATCGGGAGGGGATTCCAGAGGCCTGTTTCACCACCAGTAACCACCCATTCTCAGTTGGCCCAAATTCAGTACCATCGGCTTTTCCTCTCCATCCTCAGCCCATGTGCAACTCTTTTCACTTGGAGCTCCCCCAAACCAGCGCAAACGATTGATAGTTATGTGCAATCAATCTGGCATTGGGGTTGCATTTTAGGAATACATCGGGCGATACCCTCACCGAAAAGTGAACCGGAACAGAGTAAGTCGGAAAGTAACTTCAGTAACCAGAGGAGCTCGCGCCATGAAAAACCGCAAGAGGAGTCAGAAAGGCTTTTCGCTAATCGAGTTGCTGGTCGTCGTCGCAATCATCCTGATCGTCGCCGCGATCGCCATCCCGAACCTGCTTCAGGCGCGCGTTGCTGCCTCATCGACACCTTGCTCGCCGCGGGCGCCAAGAGCGGATATACCTTCAACTCGACCGGCATCGGTACCGCACCCGCCACCCAATACTTTGCCGTCGGATCACCCATCTCTGGCAGCGGCAACCGCAGCTTCTGCTCGACCGAAGATGGCGCAATCCACTACGATCCGACCGGCGCCGCCATCCCCGATCACGATTCCTGCATCGCCCTAACACCGCTCCAGTAATAACTCTCCGGTAGAGACGGGGCTTGCCCCGTCTCACTCCGCGCCAGGGGACGCGGCAAGCGGCGTCTCTATGGGAAACGGAATAGCCCTTTTCAAATACTTAGTGTGCCGGTGCCGCCGCCGGTGCCGCCGGCTTCGTGCCAAAGTCCACCTTCGGCGTCGCTCGCGAACCCTCCGAAGCCTGGAAGTACGCCGGGTTTTGCTTGAAGCCCGCAAAGCCCGCATACAGGCTGTTCGGGAACTGCAGCACGTAAGTGTTGTAATCCTGCAGCGCGTCGTTATACCGCTTGCGCTCTACCGCGATCCGGTTCTCCGTCCCCGCCAGTTCGTCCTGCAGGCGCAAGAAATTCTCATTCGACTTCAGCTGTGGATAATTCTCGACAACCAGCAGCAGCCGCCCGATCGCTCCATCCAACTGCCCGTTCGCGGCGATCTTATCGGACGGAGTCTGCGCCGATAACAGCGCCGACCGCGCCTTGGCGATGTCTCCGAACACCGTGACTTCCTGCTGCGCATATCCCTTCACCGTCTCCACCAGGTTTGGAATCAAATCCGCGCGCCGCTGCAGGACGATATCCACCTGCGACCATGCCGCCTTCACCGCCTGGTCCTTTGCCACCAAGTTATTTTTCACTCCCACGTACTGTCCAAACAATGCCAGCACGATCACCACCAGCACCACCAATACGATCCAGCCCTTGCTCATATCACTCTCCTGAATACAAAATGTTCTTGCCGGTGGAGCGCCGGGCGCCCCGCCCGGCTCCACCCGACTCTGACGGGCAAGACGCCCGTCGCTCTACCGTAGGACTCATCGCGCCGCCGGATCCAACATCTTGTCCACCGCCGCCGTCACCTGTTCCACCAGCTTCAGATAGCGGGCAAACATCTCATCCACCTTCACGGCTTTCCGATCTTTCTTACGCTCTCTAATATCCAGCAGCTCACCAAACACGCTCGCATCGATCCCAAGCTTAGCCGCCAGCACAGCCGCCACTTCCCTCTTCGAGCAGGATCGTCTTCTCCCGCAGCTCATACTCCACCTGCGCCCGATGCAAACGCATCGGGATCTCCAGCGTCTTCAGAACGTCTTCTCCCCACAGGACCTGATAGTGGCGCCGCATGTCCAAAAACTCGATGGAAAAAACATCCGCCGACCGTCGCATCTCTTCCGCACTCATCAGCAGCGGCGCACGATGCTTCTGCTTTCCCCACCACTCGATCGCTGGAGCCAGCGTCTTAATCGCAGCGAAAGAAGTTTCGCCGAGCACGCACAGCAGATTCACGTCCGAGTAGTCAGCAACGTAATCTCCCGCCGCCGCCGACCCATAAAGAATCACAGCCAGCAGATTCGTTCCCGCCGCCGCGCGCATCCGTTCGACAAACTCGTTAATCAATTTTTCCGGAACCATCGTGACTCTCGCTTTCTAATAACCGCCGAACGACCCGCCGCCACCTGTACTCCCGCCACCGAATCCTCCAAACCCACCGCCACCACCCCCTCCGCCAAAACCACCAAACCCTCCTCCACCGTATCCACCACCTCGACCACTGCTCATGTTGTTCAACAGCATGCCCCATAGGAGTCCCGACCAAAATCCAGATCCACTACTGCCTCGTCCGCCACCGCCGCCCCGGAATAGCGCTCGCAAAATGGAAATGACAATAAAAAAGAGAATGAAGACTACAACCACCGCCCCCACTCCACCGCCAGGTGCAGGTCGCGGGCGTGTCGCAGCCAGAGGAGGCTGCGTGTTCAGCGTCACTCCGGCATCTTTGGCGATGACATTGGCGATTTCGGAGGTCATGAGCGACAGACCTGCCGCATAATCACCGCTGGTCAGGTACGGCACCACTTCCCGACGAAAACCACCTATCTTGCCATCCGGAAGAATCGGTTCCAAACCATACCCAACACTTGCCCCGAACTTACGATCCTGCGTTGCTAGCAGGATCAGCACACCTCGATCGCTCCCCTTCTTCCCAATCCCCCACTTCTGATACAGATCCACTGCATAGCTAAAGACGTCTTCGCCATTCGTAGACTTCACCGTAACTACCGAAATCTGCGCTTGCGCCTTTTGCTCCACCTCATGGCAAAGATCGTTCAGCCGTGCCTGCGTGGCCGCATCTAGAACCCCCGCAAAATCATTGACGTAGTTGCTCGGGTGCAGAGATGCAATGGGCTCGGCGGCAACCAATACCGCCGTTCCCAACACAATCCAGCCAACCGCAAACCAAAAGATCGCCGAAACTTTCGCCAGCCGCTTCATTCGGGAAAATTGTACAGGAGTGCACTCCGCTAGAGGTTAGGGACTGCAACGACTATCGAGCGATTCCCCGCGCACTTAGCCGCGCCGCGGAGCGCGTTTCTTCTTCGTTCCGGTATTCTTTTCCACTCGAAGCTTCCAAGCCGTGCGCAGAGCGCCGGTCAGCACGTCCTCGTTCGCTTTTGCCAGCCGAATGTGGGTACTCCCCATTCGTCCCCATCCACCATGAATGGGCAGGAAAACTTCCGGCAGCTCCTCGACAAATTGTGCTTGCAGCTCCGGTGTGAACATCAAGTTGCCGTAACCCTTGTCCTCCGAGGCGAGCGTGGCGAAGATCCTGCCTCCTACACGAAAATCAGCCGCCCCCATATGCGAACCTTCCTCCGCGCCTTCGAGGCTCAGAGCAATCCTGCGGAAATCTGCTGCTTTCATCTTGAAATACCGTCATGCATTTAACCACAGATTAAAGGCAAGGTCCTATCAAGTCGGAATTGTTTGCTACTGCTGGCGAACCAAGCTACCGTAGGGGATTGACATGCCCGGTAACTTCACACTTGCCGTGACAGCGGTCGTTGCCGTCTGTGCTTACTACGTCTTCGCATGGCTGTTGTTTGGGCGTGACCCAAAGGCCGGCGTTCTGATGGTTTCTTACGAACCTCCTCGGAACCTCTCGCCGGCAATGATTCGCTACGTGTGGAAGGAGCGGTTTGATGACCGAACATTCTGGGCTGGTGTACTGAGTCTCGTTGCCAAAGGGCTTGCAACCATGCACGCGGAGAATGGCGCCACTCAATTGCGACCAACAGAGGCAGCGAACCGGAAGCAGTCTCTCCCTCAGGAAGAGCAGATTTTGCTGAATCGCCTCCTGCGAGACCGCCCTAAAAAGGGCATTGTGATCACAATGCTCGATGCCCGCACATGGAACAATGGGGTGTTGTGGTATTGGCGATAGCCATGATGGCACCCGCCGCCTTCTATTTGTTTTTCCTCGCCATGCGGGCACGTGATGTCTATCGGTCCCTGTGTGAGAAATTCGATGCCACCCTGCTTTGGCGCGGCGCGGGCATTGCCGCTTTCATCGTTTCCTGCACCGCTAGCATCGTTTTAGGCGGCGTCGTTCTTGGAGGTAACTTCGGATGGCCCCTTATTGTCGTCGCCGTCTTCCTAACAATCTTGAACGTCCTTCAGTTGCAGTGGATGAAGGCTCCCACGCAAGTTGGAGGAAGGCTCATGACTGAAATCGAGGGCTTTCGACTTTTCCTGAAATCCGTGGAACGTTTGCCAATGCAACGATCGGAGGCGCCGGGCAATAATGCGGGACTTTACGAAAAGTACTTGCCATACGCCGTAGCACTCGAGGTGGAACAGGCATGGGGCGACCAATTTCTCGCCTTGGCTTCAACCTTCCATCGGAATGCCGGACTCCCCGGAGCAGAGTCATTCTATCTGGGAATGTGGGACGGCAAGCCGGTTGAGATTGTCTACAAGCCAGAACCACCGAAAGGTCGGGCATTCTGACCAGCAATACTGAGTGATCCTGGCTTTTGCTCTGACATCAGCAATCGCTCCGTGATATGTTTTGTGTTTCGCCACTCAAGCCCATGATCCGCTCCTACAAAGGCGTCACTCCTCAGTTCCCCGACACCTGCTACGTCGACGACTCCGCCCAGCTCATCGGCGATGTCATTCTCGGCGAGCACTCCAGCATCTGGATGAACGCTGTCCTCCGCGGCGACGTTCATCAGATTCGTGTCGGCCACTATTCCAACATTCAGGACAACTGCGTCCTCCACGGCATGAAAGAACAATACGGCGTCTACGTTGGCGACTATGTCACCGTAGGCCACAACGCTATCCTCCACGGCTGCACCATTGAAGCCCGCTGCCTCATCGGCATGGGTTCGATCATCCTCAACGGCGCCATCGTCGGATCGGGCTCCATCATCGCCGCTGGCACCCTGCTCCCCGAGAAAACAATTGTCGAGCCGAATTCCCTCTGGATGGGTTCCCCAGGAACATTCCGCCGCCACCTCGACAAGAAAGACGAGGAGACAATCCTTCGCTACGTCGACAACTACCTGGGCTACAAGAAGTCGTACTTGATGGAGAGAAAAAGCTCTTAGCTAGCAGTTCGCAGAGTCGCCTTTCTTGAATCACTTCCGGCGACGCATGCCCGCGCATAACCAATCAAGTAAGTAATCGGCACTCTTCCACTCGAATGTTCGCCGATCTCCCACTGATATTCGCCGGCTGTCAGTTTGTCGACGATCTCACGCAGTTCCTGTGGCCGATATGTCCGAAGGCACGACACCACTCCATCGAACAAAAAGACCAGAGGAATGATCGGAATCAGATACGTCCAGAGCAACCGTGACCAGCGGAAGGGACGAATCCATGGAGTGCAGACGAATGGCATGAGCGCCCAAGGAAACATCAGTCCGATAGTTAAGGGAGCGCGCCGAGTGACTTCAAATATGCCGATGCCTTCGCCGGCATCGACAGCATTTTGGAGTATGGCGCGAGCCTCTTCCAGAGAGAAATGATGAAACGACGTGAACATCGTTCGAAACCCCTTCAATTCAGAAGGAACTTTCATCGCGTCAACCGAGCTCGGATAGTAAGTAATGTTCTCAGAAGCCGCTCCGGCATTTTCGAGTGCCCTAAGGTTTGGGTACTTATCGGTGAGCCAAACGTGCGAAATCTGAAGTCCCGGCGCGCCTCCTTGCAGCTTTCGAGATTGGAGGTTTCGAGAAAACTCTAACCACTGTCCTCCACCCCCTGAACACAAATCGACAACCGAGCAGCCCCCAAGAGAATCAAGCACGCCCTGCAGCAGCGGAGCGATGGGGGCATAGGCCTTTGCGAGATTTAACCCAAACTGAAGCGCATCCGTAATTTCATCTCGAAGAGATGATGGGACCCACGGTTGTTCATGGAGTTCGATGAACTGTACGCGACGCATGGCAACTCGGCCTGCAAGGCTGCGGAAACGCTCCGGTTGCGAAACAGGGTTTCGTATCAGGCATGGTATCAGGCTTTTGTATTTCCACCGGACCGCTTCGCCGAGGAGCCAGATGGAATCCGCATAATTCCGATCTTTTTGCGCGGACTCTTGGCCTTCTCCGAGCTAACCCTGTGTAAGTAGCACGCTTCATGAACAGCCTGCCCGAGCTCATTCGTCTTACTGGTCTCAAGCTTTACGGGTTTGTGGCAAATGACACAGGTTGGATTGGGCATATCGGCCTCCAGGCACAGATGACGTTGTGGCTCATCAGATTCGCACAAGAGACCGACGCCCCGAATAGGTACGGCGGAAGGATGTGTAAAAGAACTCCAAAGCCTAGCACGGAGACAGGGCCTTGTACGTTCGCCAGCGCACAGTTTGGGTGGGTTTACAAAATGAGATTTCCATTGACAATCATCTCCCGCAGGTTCATGCTTGCGGCCTCTCCCGAAACCTGTTGCCTGCGATTCTCCGCAGAAGGTTAGGCACCCAAACAGAGATAGGTACGTAGCCGACCCCGGGCCCCAGATTCCGTGGCACAGGAGGTCTCCCATGACCCGCAAAGACACTCGCAACGCTAGCGTTCTCCGTGGTATCGCTCCAGTCATCGCAGCTCTGACCGTAATGATCGCTCTCGCTGCGCTGGCGCAAACAAAGGGAGCAAGCCAGGCACCTGGGAAATCCCACGCTACGCTCATGCCGGGTAGCCCCGTGCCTTCGAACGCAGGACCGCTGGATTCTGGCACGCCCCTTTTCCTCCCCGCGGTCGAATACGACTCGTACTTCGGGTCCGGATAAATAGCTCGGTGGGCGTATTCCTGGGCAACGGCGACGGAACCTTCCAGGCGGCGGTGAGCTACTACTCCGGCGGTTTTCGTGCGGTCTCGATCGCGGTTGCGGATGTAAACGGGGACGGCAAGCCCGACCTCCTGGTGACCAATGACTGCAGTGACAGTAATTGTGACGGATCGGTAGGAGTGCTGCTGGGCAACGGTGACGGCACCTTCCGTCCGGCAGTGGTATATGGCACAGGCGGGCTGCAGGCCTTTTCAGGGGCGATAGCAGATGTGAACGGCGATGGGAAGCCTGACTTCCTCGTGACAAACACCGGCACAGTAGGCGTCCTGTTAGGAAATGGCGATGGCACCTTCCAGCCAGCGGTCACCTACGACTCGGGCGGTGGGTTTCCCGACTCGATAGCGGTTGCGGATGTAAACGGAGACGGCAAGCCTGACCTGGTGGTGGCGAACCAATGCACCCCTAACTGTAACGGAACGGTAGGCATACTGTTGGGCAACGGCGATGGTACGTTCCAAACAGCGATGACCTACGGCTCTGGCGG
>WNFI01208669.1_pt1 | contig 11367 bp, 15 predicted proteins | sample 5400471 | NCBI WGS metagenome assembly WNFI01 (sample SAMN13153348, study PRJNA577476) | soil metagenome | isolation source: 100 cm saprolite on Douglas fir-dominated hillslope | place: USA:California | collected 2013-09-17
CAGTACGAAAGCCTGCTGGCGCAAGCGAAATCCACCGAAGTCGCCGCCAAGAGCGCTTATGTGAAAGCTCGCACCGCCTTGCAGCGCGCCACCGGAAGCATTCTGACCGAGCATCAGATTTCAGTCAGCTCGGCGCTCCAGACCCACCATTGATCCAGCACCGCATCTAACGCACCGGAGCTGTCGGCAGCGGCACCATCAGTGGCTCAAGAGTTCGGATGGCTTGATCCCTTTCGCGAAGCCGCCGAATTTGAAAGGCAGCGGCTTGTAGTCGCCCACCAGGTCCACATTGGTTTTCTCCGGAGTCTTGTCCTCAATGCCGAGCACCCAACAACACGCGTTGACCAGCAGCCGGCGGAGGCCCTCGTTTTCCAAATCCTGCGCGTCCCCCATCGTGGTCGTGAAGACGCGCGCCGTTTTACCCTGTGCTCCCGTATAGCTCTTCACCCACGCCACCGGCATCATCGGATCGTTCTGCTTGCCTGATGCCGGCGGGTCGTCCGCCCGCATCCCTTCCAGCACCTGACCCAGCATCAGTGGCTGGCTGTCCACCGGCAGCGGCAAGCGAACTTCGTAAACATCGCTTGGCCCCCAGATATCGCCATCGTGAATCCCGCGCAGAATCGGATGGCTCTCCTTCCCTTTTACGACAATTCCCCTCGTGCTCTGCTGCCCGTGGTGCCCATGATGAGCGATCCAGGTTTCGCCCAGCACTTGCCGACCGAAGCCGCCATCCCATTGCTTGCTGTTCCAGCTGTATTTCTCGTACGTCTTGCTGCTCCTGAGCTCGAACGCGTGCGTGGCGGTGCGCATGGCTACAATCGGTCGCCCCGATTCCACGTAGTCAACCACGTGCCGCATCTGTTCGTCTGGCAAGTCGCGGAAGCGGGTGAAAATGATCATCAGGCCCGCCGCGTCCAACGCCTCTAGGCCCGGGATATTATCGCGTCGCTCCGGATTGGTCGTGCCATCCAAGGCGAACAATACGGTGCACCGAAACCCGTGGCGCATAGCCAGAATTTTGGCCAACTGCGGTAACGCTTGCTCCGAGCGGTACTCTTCATCGCCGCTGACGAGTACGATGCGTTTCCCGTTGCCCGGACCGCGAGATCCCTCGATCACCAGGCCAGCGCTCGCTGCCCGCAAGCCGCTGCATACGAATAGCAACAAGATGCAGCCGGCAAGCCCTGCGCGTGCTAGGCCCACACCGAAGCCTTCTCCGCCCAGATGCTGTCCTGATATTTCTGCTGGAACAATTTCGCTAACTCGCCCAACGCGGCGTGATCGTTGGTGGCCTTGTAACGGCTCACGCCCCGCCAGTAAAGCGCCTCAGGCGCAGTCGCGGAGTCGGGATAGTTCTGCGCAATCGCGCCGTATTTCCGCTCGGCGTCGGCCCACTGCTTGTGCATGAAAGCCACACGCGCCAGTCCGAGTTCAAGTTGCGCGCGGAACTCGGCATTCGGCAGGTAGCCTTCAATACGATGCCGTTCGGCGCCGTCGGCGTCGATGATGAGCACCGTCGGGGTCCAGAGCACGCCGAACCGGTGAAACCACGCCGGATGCTCTTTGATGTGCGCCTCGACAGGAATGAACTGGCTCGCGATGAAACGAGCCGTCGCATCGTCGGCATAGGACTCGGCTTCCAGCCGAGCGCATCCGCCTCATGCGGGCGCAGCGCTGAAATCCAGTAACAACGGCCTCTGGCTGGTCTTCGCCTCGGCCAGCGCCGCATCCACGTCCCTGCTCCATTCCACCGGCATAACCAATCTCCCGATCAACTCTCCCGTACGCGCATCATGGTCGTCCCGCATTCACCGTGCCGCGGCTGGTGCTAACTGATCGACCACCAGCAACGCATTCTCCGGCCGCGCCCGGACGCGAGTATCATCCGTTAGGTTCACCCAACGGATCGTTCCCGCCGCATCCACCAGAAATTCGGCGGGACGCGCGATATCCTGCCCATCGGGACCGCCGCGCGGGTGCAGCACGCCGTAGCGGCGAATCACTTCCGCCTTGGCGTCCGAGAGAAATGGATACGTATAGCCCTGGCTGGCGCACAGCTTCCGCGAGTCCTCATTGGAATCGACGCTGACCGCCACGACCTCAACACCACGTGCGTGGAATTCATTGAGACTCCGCTCGAAACCCCGCAACTCGGAGTTGCAGAACGGTTACCAGTTGCCGCGGTAGAAAATCAGCAAAGCGCCTTTGTGCGTCTTGAGCAATTCGGAAAGCGCCACCGGCTTCCCGGCCGCGTCCGGCAGCGTAAACTCGGGCGCGTGCTGGCCAGCGTGCGGCGCATCCGCCGAAGCCGGTAGGCCCTTCGTGAGGACGAGCAAGCCGTAACAAAACAGGCCGATCAGGCTCAGGCTCAGCACGCCCAAAATTACACCGCTGACTTTTCCGCGATACTGCTCCGGCTTGCCGTAGGCCCGTTTCAAGCCGACAGCGAGCAGCCAAATTGCAACGATGAACAGCAGCAGGCTCACCCAGGGAACGTCCCGCGTGATGGGAAACCGGACGAAGTAAAGGATGTAGCTGAAGGCCGAGAATAAAGTAAGCCCGAACCCCGCCCATACCCATGCGTTCCAGTTCCGTTTCATCTCGATGAATCCTCGCCCGGAGCTTCTAGTTTAACCCCGCACCTGCCGATCGTGATTTACAACTCTAAAGCGCGCTCCGTCTGCGCCCCAATCCTTTGGCCCGATAGGCAACCGTGCTCTTAGCCGATTGGCTTCTCTTCATGTGGAAAGCATCGCAGCCGTCTTCGTAATAGCGGTGGATCCTGCCCGCGGACCGGAACCCAAACCGGCGATAGAAGCGCACTCCGTCCTTGTTCGTCGTCCTCACCGTCAACTCCATCCGTCGAATCCCTCGCGTTTCAAGCACCGCGAGAGTGTACTCCATCAGCCGTGTCCCGATGCCCGCCTTCTGGCACTTCGGATCGACCCCAATCGAAACAATCTCCGCCTGCCCCTTGTCCACGCACGTCACCATGTAGCCCGCGATCCGCCGCACTCGGACAGCCACGAAGAACAGGCCGCCACAATCGCGGTGCAGTTCGCGGAACATCCCTCTGGTGTAAGGACCCTCGGCAAACGTCGCGCGCTCGACCGCCAGCACGCGTTCGAGATCGGCGGCGCGAAACGTCCGGATCTGTACTGTACTTTTCTTTGCCAACATCGGTCCGATTGTACCGGAGCGGACAGTGAGCGGCCGCCGGCTCTCACGCAGAATACTTCTCAGCTCTCGCGGCTTGTGCTACTGTAAAAACCAATAACCCCGCGGGAGGATTTCATCGATGCAGGTGACTCGACGCAACTGTTTAAAAGTCGCTGGCGGCGCGGTAGGCGCGGCGTTTGGCGCTGCCGCCGTCCCGGCCCGCTTGTTGGCCGCCCAGGTGTCGTCCAAGTCCGATTCCAGTAAATTGGCCATGCCCGGATTGTTCCGTGGCCGCGTGGTCGCAGTCGAGCATCCTGGTTCCATCGTCGATGGCCGCTATCAGGCCGAACCGGTCCAGCAAATGATGCGCAAGGGCATGACCGATTTGACTGGCGCCGGTGGTTGGGTCGACGCCTGGCGCCTGTTCGTCGAGCCCGGCGACGTGGTCGGGATCAAAGTAAATCCCGTCGGCGGTCCGCTCGTGGTCTCGGCGGCTGAGGTGGTCCGCGAAATCATCGCCGGATTAAACGCCGCCGGCATCAAGAACAAAGACATCGTGGTCTATGACCGTTACCGCGCCCAGTTTCTCAAGGTCGGTTTCGACAAATGGCTGCCCGAAGGCGTGCGCACCTCCAGCGCCGCCGAGGACTACGAAGACGTCCAGCAGGCCATCGAAGGCTACGATCCGGACCACTACATGGACATGGCGCTCACCCTGCCTGGTTATGACATCAATAATCTGACCGCGCGCCGCTCCTACGCCGCGCATTTCATCACCAAGGAAGTGAATAAGCTCATCAACCTGCCGGTGCTCAAGGATCACCAGTCGGCTGGCGTGACGCTCGCGCTCAAGAATCTGTCACACGGCCTGGTGAACAATGTTTGCCGCAGCCACTCCTCGAGCACGCTGAACGCTTGCGGCAGCTTCATCCCGGCGGTGGTTTCAATGCCCGTAATCCGTAACAAAACCGTGCTGCACGTGCTCGATGGGGTCAAGGGTCTGTACCATGGCGGTCCCGGCGCGCGCCCGCAGTTTGTCTGGGAGCACAAAACGATTTACTTCGCGACCGATCCCGTCGCGCTCGATCATATCTGCTGGAAAGCCATCGATGAAAAGCGCCTGGCCATGGGTATGAAAACCATCGCCGACGACCGGCCGGACAAATACAGCACGTTCTGGAACCGGCAGCCGGAGCACGTCGAAATCGCCGGCGCAATGGGCCTCGGCGAGTGGAACGAAGCCAAGATCGACAGCAGGAGAATCAAGCTCTGACGCATTATGACGACCTGGGTCTCCCCGCGGGCGCATCCGAAGAGGAGATTCGGGAAGCTTACCTGAACCTGGTGCGTTTGCTCCACCCGGACATGCAAAACGCGCCGTCCCTGAAACGTTTTGCCGATTTCCAGATGAAGCGTGTAAGCCGCGCCTACGCCGTCCTGTCCGATCGTGAGCGGCGGCGACGCTACGATGCCGAGGTGGCGCGCGGCGGCGACCCAGACACGCCGTTCGCCGTAAAGCGTCGCGCCGGCCGGTGGCGTGCGCGCGCGCTGATTACCATCGGCTGGCTGATCTGCGCCTTTGGGCCGGGTTCGCAACCGGCGAATCCTGCAACATCCGGCGCAAGCGACCGTCAGGCCGACTCCGATCCTGTGCGCGCCGAAATCGCCGCCGCCAAGACCGAGCGCGATCGTGCTCTCGAACGCACTATACATCAGGCCAAGGAGCTGGATTTTCTCTCGAGCTTGATTCTCGCCGCGCCCCCGCGTCCGCCGGCAAATGCCAGCCGCTTCTCCGGCGTCTGGGCGCTCGCCCGGCCCAAAGTAGAAGCAGTGACCTCCGCGTTCTCGCCGGAATCGGTGGATCTCATCGTCAGCGGTCAGGCCGGCAGAATTCAGGGACGCTACCGCGCCCTCTATCCGGGCATGGGCGCCACCGAGCCGCCCATCGTCCGCTTCTACTTCGAAGGTACTTGCAACAATGAAATCGCCAACGCTTCGTGGACTGGCGATGACGGCTCCAAGGGCGAAATCCAGTTGAAGCTCGCCTCCGACAATGGGCTGCAGCTCGTCTGGTCCGTCTCCGACGCCGGCAGCCAGACCGGGCCTGCTACCGGAACCGTGGCGCTGGTGCGCAAGGGCAGCAACTAGTCATCAGCAAGTAATTCTGTGCTGCCAGCGGCAAGTCCGTTATTGGTCCGCCCGTCCGCCAGGTAATTGGGGATCCATGAGGATCGTCCTCTGGCGATCGCACACTTCTTATGTCTGCCGCTGACAGTACAATGATTCTGACGTACCGTAAGTGGCGGCGCCGTGAACGGAATGTATAGGAATTGGGAAACGTGGGAAGGCCAGGTCGTCAACGGAGTATTCCCACTGCGTGAATACTTGGGAGGCGGCGAACAAAGCGCCGTGTTCCTAACGGAGGACGCTCTCCGGGAAAATCAAAAAGCGGCGATCAAACTCGTTCTGGCAGATTCGGAAAATGTGGAACTCCAACTGTCGCGCTGGCACCTGGCCACCGAACTCTCTCATCCGCATTTGCTGGGGTTGTTCAGCATGGGACGCTGCCAGCTTGACGGCATGGAACTGATCTACGTCGTGATGGAGTATGCCGAGGAGAACCTGTCGCAAGTTCTCGTCGAGCGGCCGCTCACATCCGAGGAAGCGCGCGACATGCTGGAGACCGTTCTGGACACCGTTGCCTTCGTTCACACAAAGGGCTTCGTGCACGGCCACATCAAGCCTGCAAATATCATGGCCGTCAATAATCAACTGAAAATCTCGACCGACGGACTCTGCCGCATTGGCGAACCGGGTGAGCTGCGAAATAAATTGGCCGCCTACGATCCCCCCGAGCTCGCCATGGGAGAGATCTTGCCGGCTGGAGACGTCTGGTCGCTCGGCATGACCCTCGTCGAAGTTTTGACGCAGCGTGTGCCCGTTTGGGCGAGGACCGGACACGACGAGCCGACGCTGCCGTCCTCTCTCCCGGCTCCGTTTCTCGATTTAACGCGTCATTGTCTGATGCGCGATCCTCAGCGCCGCTACACGGTGGCTGATCTCGCGGCTGAATTGCGGCAAGCCCCGGTTTCAAGTAGCACTGCCGCGCCGCCAAAGTCATTTGCGAACCGCCGTTATATTGCTCCGGCAGCCGCACTGGCTCTGCTACTGGCGGCGATTCTGGTTGTAGGTCCCAGACTATTCAAGCGTGGCCCCGGCGCTCGGCCGCTTGCTGTCGGTGTTGAACAGCCTGGCCTTCCGTCAAAATCGCTGCCGAATCCTGCAACACCTAAAATTGAGCCGCCCGCCCGCGGAGCCACCGACGAAAAACCCGCTCGTTCGCGTGCCGGGGCCGAGCCCACGCAGTCCAAGGCGAAAGCCGAAACCGGCCCTAGCGCGCCAGGCGCAGTTCTTCACCAGGTCTTGCCGGACGTGCCCCGGAAGGCGAGAGACACGATTAGCGGCAAAGTGAGGGTCGGCGTGAGAGTCCGTGTCGCTCCCTCCGGCAGCGTGACGGCAGCCACCCTCGATCACCCTGGCCCTAGCCGCTATTTCGCCAAGCTGGCCTTGCAAGCAGCGCGGCGTTGGAAATTTGTTCCCGCGAAAGTGGATGGCCGGGATGTCGCCACCGACTGGATCTTGCGATTTGAGTTTGGGAGAAGCGGCACAAAGGTCCTTCCCGCGCAAACGGCTCCTTAGAGCGCAATCCGTTGACGATGGCGCTCGTGGGGAATCGCGAGAACCAATTATCACAAGTTTATTTCTTGCCCCGGCGAAGTCGCGTATCGACGATCCTAGTCTTCTGTATCTAAAATATCTTTACTAATAAAGGGAATGCCTGCATACTTGGAACGGTATGCCGCTTCCCCCCGCAGTCGGACTCGCTTTGGAATAGCCTCTTTGGTCCGACCAACTTTCCAAACCTCGCCATTTTCCGGATTCAGAGAAGTGAGGATGCCGCCATTCTTAATCTGGTACAAAACACCACGGTAAACCACGGGCGACGCGAGCGCGGAGTATGTTTTCTTGTACCGCCAAAGCAGATGCTTTTCCGTCTGTTCGCCCTCTCCGCCAGCTCGCACTGCGATCAAGCCGTGTTCGTTTACGCTTGATCGCACGACGTAGTTCCACTCGTCGGCGGTGATGTACCCATCACCATTGGTGTCAACCCAGCCGAAGTGGTCGCCGTAAAGCGGGTCGGCCGCGAACTCCTCGCGCGAAATTTTTCCGTCCCGGTTCTTGTCGAGCTTTTGGAGTAATTGATCGAACGGAGGATAGGGCGATTGCTCAGAACCCCCGGCAGGCGCGTAAATAATCCCGTTGACGAGTGCGGGAGTCGCAATCGGATAGCGCCCGTGCCCGCCTACCCACCAAAGGTTCGCGCCCGTATCGATCGAATAGCCGTCAATGCGGTCGCTCCCCGAAACGACGAGTTGCGCCGGTCCCTCCTTCGGCGAATACACAACCGGCGTGGAGAAAGCCTCGAACAGTACCGGTCGCTCCTTGCGCCACCGTACCCGTCCGCTGTCCTTGTCGGCCGCCAGTAGAAACGAGCCCTTGGTCTGATCGCACACAAGCAGCAGCAGGTCGCCATGGATTATAGGCGAGGCAGCGATACCGTAAAAGCTTTCAAACGGGCCTAGCGGGCTGCGCCAGCGCTCCTTTCCATCGGAGTCATACGACACCAGCCCGAGGTCGGGAAAGAACACATAGACGTTGGCGCCATCTGTGGCCGGCGTGGGAGTAGCGGTATCGTTTCCCTTGAAGACGTTTTGCGCATGGTTGCGGATGATTTCGCGTCGCCATACTATTTTTCCAGTGATGCGATCCAGACTCAGCGTGACCAGCTTGTCGCCCTCGATCGCTGTCAGCAAGACCCGGTCCTTGGTCACAATCGGCGAGGAACGGCCGAACGGAATCTCGCGCCGCCAAGTGAGGTTCTTATCCAGGCCGAACTCGACCGGCAGTCCCGTCGTTTCCGAAACACCGGTTCCATTGGGCCCGCGAAATCGCGGCCAATCCTGCGCCGAAGCGAGCGGTGGGATTCCTCCGGCCACTATCGTCAGCAATATGATCCGGGAAGCCGCCGTCCGCCAAAGATTCGGCCGGGTTGACAGTGAAGAGGTCATCGCTTATTTCAGTTCGTTGCGCGCAGTGTACCGCAAACGGGCCACCAAAGCGAGACTTCGGAACCGGCGCCCGCGAGCGGCCAGCTTCTTGCGCATGTCCGTTTTGCTACCGGACTCTGAATCTTATTCGTCCACACCAATCCGGATGTAGAAAGCAAGGAGCCACAACAGCAGGAATGTTTCAACTGCAAAGCCGCACAGCAGCGCCGTGGTCAATGTGAAGCAGATGGAGGCGGCCAGGCCTATTAACGAAATGATGGCGCCGAACACCCGAAGGCGATTATTGCCCCTGCTGTGGAACAACAGCAGCGAAGCGACGCAAATGAAGAGTACCGCACCGTTTGCGGCCGCGTACGCAGCGCTCCCGTAGTCTTTCACGGGAATGATGAAGCCGAGAAAGTATACAGCCGTCAGCGAAACTAAAGACTCGAGGACATCAAACACCATGTCGCGCCATGTGCGCGGAGCGTCCGGTCTGTCATTCCGCAATGCAGACATAAAAAAGTACCCAAGGAGCCAAATGAGATAGGCATATCTGACCAGGACGTCGAGCGTGTACTTCGTGTCGTACGCCGGCGCAGCACGCGCAAGAACAGTCCATGGAAAGATTGTCATTGCACGACGTCGCCCCGCTTGTGCACTACGGCGACCACATAACTGCCGGTTAGGCCGACCCGCATAAACCGCCAACGACCAACGTTGTGAGGATGATCCTACAGATTACGAGTATTAGACCACATGTCAGCCGTGGCCGCTGTCCGGTCGAGAAACTGCCGTCCCTGCCATCGCGCATGCTCGCCCACCAATCGCAGCCTCCAACGCGTGAGCTTTTGAATTACCGCTTCTTCGTTTGCTCTAGCGGATGCACGAAGTCGATCAGACCGTCGCGATAGTTCAACGTCACAATCAACTGCCTGAGGATGGGCCAACCGAGCAGGCAGCTTACCTCAACTTCATGGCTTCGATTCATCGAGTTCATATCGTAGGCGACCATGCCGTCGTTGTCCTGTGTGAAATGCCCGAATTGCAGCCGCACACTGCTGGCCACTAAGACTTTCTTCACTTCTCCGCTGACGCCCTTGAGCCGGATAGTGTCATCTGCTCCCACGTGCGTCGTCTTTCGCGCCAGTTCCTCGTTGATCAGGTTTACCGAAGCCCCGGTATCGACGCCGAACCAGACCATCCGTCTTTCGTTTACGACGGTCTGCACCAGGAGCAGGTGACCGGTTCGACGGGCCATTACCGAGGCCGGAGTCGCTTCCAATAGCTGTCGGTCGTGAGCTTCCCAATCCTCGTTGCCATCTGGGTACGGCGGGAGCGGGGTCAGTTCTATTAGGCTTCCAGGAAGGTTTAACAATCCGCAACTGCTCGACGATGCCGACCTTTGTGGATTGGTCGCCTGCATCTCCAATGCCCAGCATGTGAGCCGTGGAAACCGAAACAATACCAGCGCGTCCCGCGGCCGCGGGGTTCAGAAGGATTCCACTAGCGCCGGTATCTAACTCCAGCAAGACCGGCCTGTGGCCGTTGAACGAAACCGCAAGGCCCATGCCATTCGATCCGCGCTGCGGATCGTGCCTCAAGACCTGCAGCTTGATGCGATACGGCCGGTACTCTGATACCAGCGCCGTGCTCTTGCTCTTGTCGTTTTTTTTGAAGAACTCCAGGCTGTCGCGGATTGCATTGAGGCGGTGAAGATCTTCGTTGCGAGCCAGATCCAGGAACTTCTCGAGCAGCAGTGCACGATCCTAGTCGCCCGGGAGAGTTGCGGAATATCCGCGAATGATATCCGGGTCGTTCGGATCCAACTCGTAAGCCTTCACGAAACACGAACGGGCACTATTGCGGTGGAATGATGCGCGGTGCACCAAGGCGGCTCCAAGAAAGCACCGCGCGCAGTGTTGGTCTAACGCGATGCCGCTAAGATACAGCTTGTACGCGTCGTCGAAGTTCCCCATGCGGTAAACAACATCTCCGAACGCAGCGCGAATATCTGCCCGGCCCGGAACAGTGTTCTGCGCAGTTTTGCCCGCTTGGAAGGCATCGTGAAACCTTTCGGCTCGCAAGAGCGACCGCACCAGCCCGACTTGCGACTCGCCATCTTGGGAGTTCGCGGTCACAAGACCCTGGTAGTCCTCCGCCGCCTCATCGAACTTCCCAGCTAAGTAGAGTTTGTCGGCCTCAGTGCGGTCGGCGCCGCCCGCCCAACCTGCGCCACAGACGAGCAGCAGCAGGAGACACAATCTGTCATTCATCTGAAACGCTTACTCGGTAGTGTATCCGAGTCGCGAGCGATAAACATCTGGTAAGTCTCCGGTGACGGAAACCAGACGGCCGCTCACCGACACGGCCGCCTGGCGCGGAAGCGTGAACCCTTAGCCCCCCAACAGCTTCGACGCGCCTCTATCCAGAAACCACTCCACATCCTTACCATCGCGCATGCCGATCTGCGCCGGATATTTCATCGGATCGAAGGACTCCTCAAAAACCGCGCGCACCGCGTTGACCTTGTCTTCCCCCGTCACCAGCAACGCCGTGTGATGCGCGGCTAACAGCACCCCCCGGCAGCAATCTGATGCGCCACTGCGACAGCTTCTCCACATCCTACAGAGCCTTCTTCTCACCCCTGGCTTCAAATAGGGCCATCTTCGCCAACGCGTTGGTGGATTGGTCGATATTGATGCCTAGGTCACGTAGACTTGCAATCACACCGAGCAAAGAGATCGCCAATGAGTTCCCACGCCCTTCAGTCATCGTGCTCGCGTGCAATAGTAGCGCGTTGAGACCGGCTATGCACTGGTCGGCCACGGCATGAAAGTCATTAGGATGCCCCTTCATCATCCGGAAGGGCGATGATCGGATCGAGTCCTTATCGTTGGTCGACCATGCGAGTTCGGAACATTGACCAAACGATAAGTAAGCGTATTCACGGCGGGCGATTTCAAGGAATCGCTTCAATATGTCGTAGGCTGATGCCAACCATGTCTCATCGTCCGTTTCGGTAAACGTCCACGCGAGTAACGGAGGGCCGAGCCAGACAGTCGCGGAATTCGCAGGTCCCCCAGCCCACGGATAA
>WNFI01396447.1_pt1 | contig 11367 bp, 9 predicted proteins | sample 5400471 | NCBI WGS metagenome assembly WNFI01 (sample SAMN13153348, study PRJNA577476) | soil metagenome | isolation source: 100 cm saprolite on Douglas fir-dominated hillslope | place: USA:California | collected 2013-09-17
GCTTTGCCCACCACGATTGCGTTGTGATTTTTTCCTCCTTTCATAATGCTTTCATAGTCGGTCAGGATCAGGTCATTCTTCGCTCTGTTCCGATTGTGGCAATTCAAACATTTTTCATTGAGGATGGGCTGGATCACATCTCGGAATACGATAGCGCTATCCGCGTTCTCCACTTGAGCAATTGCGGACTGCCGGGTGTGAATGGGCCCGGTCAAAAACCCCTTGCCATGCGTAATTTCCGACCCCAAGTGCCCGGTTAAAACAAGGACCACCGTAGTCACTCCCAACCCGGCGTAATAGTAAGCGCGTGGCTTTTCTTTCAACCATACCAGCAACGCCGCAAAGAGTGAAACGGCAGTGCCTGTCCATTTATGCCGGATTACCTCTACTCCCAGGTAGGTTCCTTCTTTATAGAGAAAGAAACCAAGCAACGCGGTGATGGCAGCGGTCACGGCAAATAAATAGAAAACATACGACGTAATACTCAGAGCAGCCGGATGCCGGAAGTCTTTTTGCTTTGTCAGCCACTCCAGAATAATTCCCACGAAGAGTAAAACAAGCGGAAAATGCAGAACCAGGGGATGCATCCTTCCGGTAACCTGCAGAATCAGGGGTACGTGAACCTTATCCTCAACTAATAAAAGAAAAATTAGAAGGACATTTAAGAAGTAAACAACACGCAGCGTAAGCTGTCTGAATCGAATCATCGGCAAGATTCACATTCGTCAGGTGAGGATGCCTTTTACGACATGGCCGCTTACATCGGTAAGGCGGTAGCGTCTGCCCTGGTGTTTGTAAATAAGCTTCTCATGGTCATAGCCAAACAAGTTAAGGACAGTGGCCTGAAAATCATGAACATGAACCGGATCTTTGACAATATTATATCCCAATTCATCTGTCTCCCCATAGACGATTCCAGGTTTGACCCCACCGCCTGCCATCCATATGCTAAAGCAGCGCGGATGATGATCGCGGCCATAACTATCAGTCTTAAATTCACCCTGGCAATAATTCGTGCGTCCGAATTCGCCACCCCAGATCACCAGCGTTTCATCCAGCATACCACGGTTCTTCAAATCTTGTATCAAGGCAGCTGAAGCCTGATCGACACTTTTTGTACAGTTACGGGTCCTATCGGGCAAATCCTGATGCGCATCCCAGCCCATGTGATAAAGTTGAATGAATCGAACGCCTCTCTCGGAAAGACGCCTTGCCAGAAGGCAGTTCGCAGCAAAGGTGCCGGGCTGCAACGAATCGGGACCATATAGTTTAAAAGAGCTTTCCGGTTCATCAGAAAAGTTCATCACTTCAGGCACCGACGTTTGCATCCTGTACGCCATTTCATACTGTGCTATTCGCGTTGTAATTTCAGGATCACCGAACTCCTCCTCCTGAATGCGATTGAGTGATGCTATATGTTCAAGCATTTTACCCCGGCTTTGCTTGTCGGTGCCAGGGGGATTTTGAAGATACAGTACGGGGTCCTTTCCGGATTGCAAGTGTACGCCCTGATGAATCGAGTCGAGAAAACCATTTCCCCAATTCCGGGAAGCAAGAGGCTGAATATCTCCCGGTCCGCGTGACAATAAGACGCAGAAAGCGGGTAGATTCTTATTTTCACTTCCCAATCCATAACTGAGCCACGATCCCATGGCGGGTCTTCCCGGCTGTTGATTGCCGGTTTGGAAAAAGGAGACCGCCGGATCATGATTGATGGCTTCGGTATGCATGCTTCGGATGATGCATATATCATCCACAATGTTGGAGGTAAACGGAAGGAGTTCGCCCAGCCAGGCTCCGCTTTTGCCGTGCTGATGAAAATCGGTAAAGGAACCCATCAGCGGCAGCGATTTTTGTGAAGCGGTCATTCCCGTAAGCCGTTGGCCATTGCGCACGGAGGGGGGCAACTCGTCACCCTGCATTTTGCGCAGCAACGGTTTATAATCAAAAAGTTCCAATTGGGATGGCGCTCCACTCTGAAATAAATAAATTACACGCTTGGCCTTTGGCGCGAAATGGGTGACACCGAAGGGTAACGACTCCTCATCCTCTTTCTTACCGCTGAATAAGTCCGGTACCAGCAGCGAGCCCAATGCAAGGCTGCCGATGCCGATACTTGCGCTGGAAAGAAAAGTACGACGATTAATGTTTAAAGAATGTCGTAAGAATTCGTTGTTCATACCGTTTCTTTAAGATTTACTGATGGCCTCGTCCAGATTATAAATCATGCTTACAACATGCATCATCGCTGCGCACGCTATTACGTCCAGGTTTTTGTTCTGTGGATAAGCGCCCACCTGCAGGTATTTCCTTGCTTCCGCAGGAGTAGCGCTGTACCGTTCAAATTCTTCTTCATAACCCTGGAGGAGAATTTCGATTTCATGTTTTTCCGGCTGTCGGTCAATGATTTTCCGGAATGCCAGCGTTACTTTTTTCTCGGTTGAAAGAGACTGATCCGCTACCAGCGTTGATCCGAGTACCCTGGCTGCTTCTAACACCTGGGGATCATTTAACATGTTGAGGGCCTGAAGGGGTGTGCTGGTACGGACTCTGCTCACTTCACAAAATTCCTTTATAGAAGCATCAAAGATCAGCATAGACGGCGGTGGAATCGTTTTTCTCCAATACGTGTACAGGCTCCGTCGGTATAATTTGTCACCCGTATCAGGGATATAAACTGATTCACCCCGACCGGGACCGGAGGCGATAGCTTCCCATAACCCTTCCGGCTGATAGGGTTTTACGCTGGGGCCTCCCAGCTCGTCGTTCAATAGCCCGCTGGAAAACAGAATATTGTCTCGTATCATTTCCGAATTCATGCGATAGCGGGAACTTCGGGCAAGGTAAATATTGTCAGGATCAATTTCGTGGAGATGCTTGTTGGAAGCGGATGACTGCTTGTAGGTCGAGGACATCACCATCATCTTCAGTAGTTGTTTGATGTCCCATCCACGTTCCCTGAAGTCTACGGCAAGATAATCCAGGAGTTCCGGGTGGGAGGGCAACCTTCCCTGATTGCCAAAATTATCGGAACTCGCTACGATACCTCTGCCAAAAATTTCCTGCCACAGCCGGTTTACGATTACTCTCGCGGTTAGCGGATTTTGGGGAACAAATAGCCATTTTGTGAGGCCCAGGCGATTGGATCCATATTTGGCCGGATCATACTGCAGTATGGCAGCGGGAGCGCTGGAGGATACCTCAACGTTAGTCGGAGCATCATAAACCCCGCGTGACAGAACAAACGTTTTACGCGGTTGATCGTCACGCATGACCATCACTTTGACCGTATCCTTTGTGCCGATGGTTTTCTTGTTTACAAAAGCCAGAATGTTGTTAACCTCGGTCAGCGTGATGCCGATATTCGGTTTGGGAAATTCCCCATAGTTTATAAGTCCTTTTTCGTTAGCCTGGTTGAAAAAAGAATACATCGAATAGAAATCTTTTTGAGAAATCGGGTCATACTTGTGATCATGACAGCGACTGCATTCTACGGTGATGCCGAGAAAGGCTTTCCCAAAGGTGTTGGTTCGATCCACGACATATTCTGTACGGTATTCTTCGGGGATTGCACCACCTTCCTGCGTTATTTTATGATTGCGATTAAATCCCGTTGCAAGAATTTGCTCGAGCGTCGCAGAAGGTAAAAGGTCACCGGCGAGTTGCCAGGTTACAAACTGGTCGTACGGCAAATTTTTGTTGAACGCATGAATCACCCAGTCCCTCCAGGGCCACATCACTCTGGGTAAATCATCCTGATAACCATGAGAATCTCCGTAGCGACTTACGTCCAGCCAGTAATTTGCCCATCGTTCACCGTAGGCAGTCGATGCCAGGCATTCGTCTACCACCTTTTCGTAGGCCTGTGGTGAGTCATCTGCCAGAAACGCATCAACTTGTTTGACGGTGGGCGGCAATCCGGTAAGATCAAAGCGTACCCGCCGGATGAGCCGTTCCTTATCGGCCTCCTTGCTGGGTTCCAGATTCATTTCCTGAAGCTTAGCCAGTATGAAATGATCAATGGCGTTCATACCCCAACCTTTTACGTCAGGCACTTCCGGTTTTACTGGCGGGATAAACGCCCAATGCTTTTTATATTTTGCCCCTTGCTCGATCCATTTTTTGAGAATGTTTTTCTCCTTTTCCGTGAGCACCAGGTTGGATTCCGCCGGAGGCATGTGGAATAAGGGATCGTCAGAAAAAACCCTCTTCACCAGGAAACTTTCCTCCGCATTGCCCTTAACGATAGCAAAATGGCGGGGGTCGGATTTGAGGGCCTTAAAAGCACCCTCTTCCGTGTCCAGGCGGAAGTCGGCTTGCCTCTTTTTGACATCCGGTCCATGGCAGGCAAAGCATTTGTCGGAAAGGATCGGCTTGACATGATAATTGAAATCAATTTGCCCGTTATTCGCTGCCAAGCTGGATTTGTTTCCCTGGTTTTCCGAACAGGCCTGCCAGATTGCAGCGCTTAGCAATGGTAAAACGACCGCCCACCCTCTTATTTTCATCCTTCTGATTTTAGACACCCAAAATCGTCATCGTGCTAATTTAGCGAAAGCCTTAACAAAACTCAACTTCAATTTTTTCCCTGTCAACGGTACAATCTCTGATGTATTGAACTCTAAACCTGCGAATTGATTTACCAGCATTTGTTTACTAATTTTAGCAATAACGACACGCGTATTTTTGATCAGGGCAGTTGCAAACGATCCTTCTGCACAAAATGAAAGAGTTTTTTAAAAAAAGAAAAGGAAATGACACTGGAACAAATCAAGCAAGCTATCCGGGGTGAATGGATAAGTATCGCACCTGAGATCAGACCGAGCCTGGCAAAAAATGCAGACGGCAGTATGAGGCCGTTCTACCTGACACGTGCGTTTACCTATTTATCTGGCGATGGATTTGAACTTATTGTTATAAACTTAGCCGATCCGTATGGCAAAACGCCGTTGGTAAAAATTAGCATTAAAGGTCATATGAAATGGCGTGGCGAGCATCCCATTAAAGAGGGTGCCCAAAAAGTAGATTTTATTGCAGACAGCGCGTACGAAGTAACACCTTTGATTCAAGGCTTCGCAGATGCTATGAACCAGGTAGCCAGTAAAGGATTCGATAAATGGGAAATGAATAAAATGCAAAGTGTTATGGGCAAGGCTTTTGTACCCTTTGGACTTGCGGAAGGGCAGATTTTTGCAGAGTGCGACTTGATTTACCTGCATAAGGACATGCTATTTTGGGGTGCAAGAAATGTGGATGGGCGCGGCTTTGACAAAGAGGAGAACAGACCAACTAATTTGCAAATTCCGTTGGTTAGAAAGAATCAATAAGCGCTATTCATTTTTTAACGTCTCAATAGGATTGATACGCGCAGCGGAGAACGACTGATAGCTGATGGTAAGCAAGGCGATCAGTAAAGCACCCAGCGCGGCGGTAGCAAATACCCAAAGATCAATCGATGTCCGATAAGCAAAGCTACCGAGCCAATGGTCTACTATAAAATAAGCAGCGGGAGATGCCAGTATAATGGCAAGGAGTATCAGCCTCGTAAACTCCGATGAGAATAAGAACATGAGCTCATGGACTTTGGCGCCAAGTACTTTTCTGATGCCTAACTCCTTCATTCGCTGCTCTGCTGAAAAGGCAGACAGACCATATAACCCCAGGCTGGCAATGATCACAGCCAGAATGGTGAACAGGCTTAGTACCTTACCCATCCTTCGTTCCGCCCGGAACGTATTTTCAAATTCCCGGTCCATAAAGCTGTATTCAAACGGAACCGATCCGTCCATCTTACCCATTTCAGCCCTTACCTTCTCTATTACCAATTGGAGATCATTTGCATTTTGGACCGACGCGGGATTGAGCCTCATCGATAAATAGGAGGATCCGTCTCCGAAGTTCCAGAACAAATCGTTTTGATAGTGAATAATCATTAACGGGTCGATTTTTTGCCGGACGCTGTTAAAGTTGAAATTTTTAACTACTCCGATCACTTCTAATTTTTTCTCCTCACCGAAGGCCTGGATCACAAACTTTCCTATCGGAGAATCGGTTGCATACGTTTCCCGGGTGCCCCAGCCCAGGACCCGCACTGCCTCTTCATTGAGGATGACACCATATTTATCGTTGACACGATCCGCATCAAAATTTCTGCCTGCCAGAAATTCGACTCCGAGCAATGTCACATAGCTGCCATCAGCCCGAAGATTAGTGATCTCGGTCACCGGGTTATCCCTTAGAAGAGGTTCTGACACAAATGCCCGGTAGCGCTCGCCTTCCCAAACATAGGGTGGAATGCTGAACGATTTGCCGACGTGTGTGAACGCCGTATTCCCTTCCAAACGCGTCCTAAGTACTTCGGCATTGGCGCCCAGTTGCTCGATATTATGAATTTGCAGAACATTCTCCCTGGTAAAACCAACGTCCATGGTAGACGTGTAGGTTAGTTGTTTCTGTACGAAGAAGGTGCAAATAATCAGTGCTATGGAAACCGTAAACTGAAACACCACCAGCACATTTCTGATTCCCTTTCGTTTGAACCCGGTACTTATTTTTCCTTTTAGTGTCTCAATCGGTCTGAACGAAGACAGATAAAAAGCAGGGTAACTTCCGGCCGTCACGCCAAGTGTAAACATGAAAAGTACGATTGCTGCGAGGAAATACGGATTGGCAAAATGCGGGATCAACGCCAGCTGTCTCTCCGCAATGCTATTGAAGCCGGGTAGTGAAAATTGTACGAGAAGAAATGCACAGATCGTACTCACAGTAACGTAGAGAAGGGATTCAACAATAAATTGTTTGATCAGCATATTCCTTTGCGAACCCAATACTTTCCTAACACCTACCTCTTTTGTTCTGTTGGACGATCGTGCTGTGGAGAGATTCATGAAATTAATACTGGAAAGCGCAAGCACTACTATTCCAATGCCGCTGAATAGGGCAACAAACTGAGGATTACCCGATGGACCGAATCGGTGTCGGTTGGGGGTTTTGGCAAGATATATTTCTCTCAGCGGCTGGAGATATAGTTTCCATTGCTTTCCTGCGGTGTACTCACTGAATGTCTGATTGAAAATGCGTTCGGTTGTGGCCGCTGCCCATTTGGGTGGTATGGCCTGGATTTTTTTTGTTAATGCCTGGATATCGGTTCCGTCCCTTACCAAACCATATGTTGAAAATGCGGTCCAGATCCATTTCCAGTTATATGTCTTCATTTCCGGAAAACTTGCAAGTGAAACCAGGATATCAAACTGCAGGTGCGACCGCACGGGTATGTCTGCCAAAATACCTCGTATGGTATATGCTGTCCAGGATCCATTTTTTTCTTTTACCTCTACCATTTTCCCCAGGGCATCTTCACCCCCGAAATAGCGCTTCGCGGTCTTTCGCGTAATGACCATGCTCATGGGATCTTTCAAGGCAGTAGCAGGATCGCCATAGAGAAATTCAAAAGAGAACACCTTAAAGAAATTCTCCTCCGCGCCAAAATGCCGTATTTCTGTAAATAGGGTGGTTTTCTCTTTGCCGGGATGAACACGAACTACCTGATCGCCAATACTCAACATACGAGTGACCTGTTCGAACTCAGGGGCATCTTCTCTAAGCGCTTCGGCTACATTCGGACCGGTAGAAGCAAATTGTTCGTCCCAGTTAGTCCAGATCATCGGTTGGTTGATCCGGTAAATCCGGTCGCCTTTGTCATAGAAAGTGTCATACGAAGTTTCGTCATATACATACAGTCCGATCATCAGACTGGTAGCAATACCTATGGTAAGCCCGATCACGTTGAGAATGGAGAATTGCCTTTGCCGGATTGCACTTCGCCACGCAACTTTGAACATGTTTATGATCATACCATTGCTGTTTTTGTGTTTAATTCCCAAAGACGAAAACCCGATCAACAGATGAAATGCATCGACCCAATACATCAGCCGCGCCAAAAATTTACCACTGGTTAAAACCCGTTCTTCGTGTATTTCCTCCAGATCACCAAGAAACTCTTCCTGGTATCGGTGACTCACAAACCGGGCGACCAGCCAATTGGCCATCTTCGGAGGAGTGTGCTTTCTCTGATTTCGCATCTTATATGCTGAAGTTGAGTTGTGGAATGAGTCCCCACATTTTCTGACGAACCGCCTGTGCCGCCCGGAGATAACTCATCCCTGTTCTTGTTACCCTGAAAAGACGTTTTCTTCTGTCTCCCCGTTTGTCCGTATTGCCGCCCATTTCCGATTTAAGCAGTCCTTTGTCCTGAAGGCGGTAGAGCGTAATGTGCACGGCTCCCAGTAAAATTGTTCTTCCGGAGTGTTTTTCCACTTCTTTTTTTACTGATATTCCGTAGGCTTCGCCGTCAAGAATGCACACCGCCAGAAGGACTAATTCTTCAAATTCTCCAATTCCTTTGTTTTTCATAACCGGATATACAATGTATAATATACAAAATTATAACTAATAGAAGATAAAACGAGAGAATCCGGATAAGGTTTCACATCCGTTGTTTTTCAAGGGTAAAAATAGTGGACGGAGATACGGCAGAGGTAAGACGTGGCGGGCCAGTCTTCGCTGATTCGTTATTCCGATCTCAGACTTCGCACCGGATTTGCAATCGCTGCCTTGATGGCCTGGTAACTAACGGTCAGCAGCGTGATAACCAGCGAACCGAGTGCAGCAGCGAAGAAGAGATACCACGACAGATCTGTGCGGTAGCTGTAATTCTGCAACCATCCATTCATGAGATACCATGCGACCGGAATGGCGATCACGGAGGAGATCAGGACAAGCACAACAAAATCCTTCGAAAGCCTGGCGGTAATATATTTTGATCCGTGTCCATTATTATTTTGTTGTCTTGCTCCCAATTTGTTTACCTAATTTTTCGTATTCGATGTCATTCGGTTCCCAAAGTTCTATTTTGTTTCCCTCCACATCAATAATGTGAACAAATTTTCCGTATTCAACCGTTTCTATTTTGTCGGCAATTGTCACGCCTTCCTTTTTAAGCTCTTCTACAAGTGCTTCCAGATTTTCAACCCGGTAGTTTATCATAAAGTCTCTTGTCGAAGGCGCAAAGTATTTTGTTGTTTCGGCAAACGGACTCCAATTGGTAAATCCCTTTTTAGTGCTGTCCGCACCTTGCCACCATTCAAATACGGCCCCGTATTCGTTCGTATTTAAGCCAAGATGTTTTTGATACCATTCTTTCATTTTGTTGGTGTCTTTGCATTTAAAAAAGATGCCACCAATACCTGTTACTCTTTTCATAATTTTCTGGTCGTTAGATTGTTTTGTCAGGATTGTCTTACATGCGAAACCAAAACAGAATGATGTCGCGATTGATAATAGTATTAATTTCGTCTTCATTTTGTCTGAATTTGTAATGTAGGTTTGGGGCGTCTGGTACCATTACCGCTAACTATATATACCCGTTACCTATACATCCTATATCATCCTGCCAATACGTGCATATAGCCCCCGGGAAATACTGCTTTTTGTCCACCATTTTCAGAGATCAAGGGGATCCAAAGGAATCCTGATCTGGCCTGAATATAACTCAAATCGGTAGGCCGTTCAAGTTACGGCAAACATTGAAATCCTTGCTAACAGCAAACCTTCTGTGAGCATCCGCGAGATCTGCGGGAGGAAGATCATGATCAAGTGCATTAGCTTCTATGATTCCCTACATTTGATCTCAGTAAGGATTAATAACCACTTAGAATCGCACTTATGGAACATAAAGCGCTATCCATCCGGCCTTTTATAGGGGCAAAAGATTTTGAACTCTCAAGAAGGTTTTACAGCGACCTGGGATTTGAGGAAGTAATCCTAACACCAACGATGTCCTTATTTAAAACGGGGCAACTCGGATTTTATTTACAAGACGCTTACGTGCAGGATTGGGTAGACAATACCATGATCTTTCTTGAAGTAGAGAATGTTACAAGGTTTTGGGATGAACTTCTCGGTTTAAATCTACCTGCTAAATACAACGATGTAAAATTAACCCCAATACGGGTAGATCACTGGGGCCGGGAATGTTTCTTGCACGATCCATCCGGCGTCCTTTGGCACTTTGGAGAGTTTTCCAAATAGGGATGTGTGTCACGCAAAACTTTTCGATATAACATCCCGGATTAACCTGCTTTTACGCGCTGCATTTAAAACACCATTAAGGAGCCATTCGTTGTGCATCACCTGCCGGATGAAATGGTTTTTACGGTGCCGCGACCAGAATTTGCGATACACCTGTGCGTCATATTGCTTCATATAGGCTGCAGAAAAATTATTTTCGCTAAAACATTTTTTAGCCTGCCATCCGGCATACCGCCCGGATACGATGGCCTGGCCGATGCCTTCACCGGACAAGGGATCTATGAGCGATGCCGCATCTCCGCACAACATAAAACGATCACCGCTCATGGGAACCTTCCGGGATCCTAATGGCAGACCAAATCCTTCGATCTTCCCGATGCGTTCTGCATTTTTGAAACGGTCACGGACGGAGGGGATTTCGTCCAGAACGTTTTGAAGGGACGTGCGCAAATCCATCTTTCGCCTCGAGATCACAGCCGACAGAACACCCAGACCGACATTCGCCAGGTTATTTTTGACAGGAAAGATCCAGAAGTATCCCGGCAGAAGATCTTTTATCAGGTGGATCTCAAAGGTATCATGAGGGATACCGGATACGTTGCTGTAATAAGCCCGAACCGCACCGCAATGATGATCCGGATCAGGTCTTGTACCGGTTATTTTTCTGTTTACAACAGAATGAGCCCCATCGCACCCGATCACCATGCTGCCTTTAAATTCCGTATTGCAGGCCATGACAGTTACCCCATCGCTAGTGATCGTTATATCACGTATGGTATGATTTAAAAAAAATGCGGTGTCGTTTTGCGCAGAGGCCTTTTCAAAAAGAAAATTGTCCCAGTCAATTCTTCTTGAAATAAATCCGGTTTGGCTAAAGCGGAGGTCGAATGCTTTTTGATTGGGCGCTACAAGGCGGCAGGTATTCACATTGATTCTTTCGGTAAAATCTTCCAGGCTTCTGGTCAACGAGCTGTTAATGGTAGCCAGCACTTTTGGTACATAGGCAGCCACCGCATCGCCACAGGTCTTGTCGCGTGGAAAACTGTTTTTTTCAAGAACGGCAACCCGTAAACCTGAATCGGCCAGCGACAAGGCACACGTGCATCCCGCAGGACCTGCTCCGCAAATGATCACGTCAAATTCTTTCGCGCCAGCGTCAAACATACTCCCCGGATTCCAAAAATGAAATTTACAATGATAGTGACGTACTAATCAGTTCAAACTTCTAAAGCCCCTTGGTGCCGTCCCTGTTCTGGATTTGAAAAGTTTCGTAAAATG
>WNFI01007302.1_pt1 | contig 11365 bp, 12 predicted proteins | sample 5400471 | NCBI WGS metagenome assembly WNFI01 (sample SAMN13153348, study PRJNA577476) | soil metagenome | isolation source: 100 cm saprolite on Douglas fir-dominated hillslope | place: USA:California | collected 2013-09-17
ATCGAAAAAGATCGGCCGCCCGGTCACGATCGCCGCTGAGCACTTCGTTGGCCTCAAGCTGCCGACTGCATTGCTGGAAGCGATCGACGCGTGGGCGACCGACCACAAGGCGTCGAGGTCAGAGACTATCCGGAGGCTCTGCGAGGCGGGGCTCAAGACCGGCGACCGCGGCCGTCGCTAGAGAGGAGGATCGCTCATGACGAGGTCGGTTTTGTTAGGCGCAAGCCCGAATGCCGATAAACACTGATCGGGCGCGAGAGTCGTCCCGCCGCCCGCAAAGCGCAAAGTCGAAAGCTTGGATTAAGGCCGCGGCTAATTAGACTCAGGAAGCAGATGGATGAGAAACGATTGTTCATAAGACTTTTGATCAACTGTAAAGATAACCTTGTGAATCCCCAATTCATCGATTTGAAAAGGAGTAAACCTTATGACGGACATCGCGGCCACATTCGCTAACTTAGTCAAAACGGTTATTGGTGAACTTGCAATTACAGCGCCGCTCGGCTTCACAATTTTAATTGTTTGTTGAAATGTACCCTCGCCACCTTTAATCCAAAAAGCAAATGTCAGAGACGAAAGCATAGTCGGCAGATTTGTTGAGTTCGTGAGACCTATGTCCCCACCAATAAAAACACCCAGAAACGATAATTTGTTGCCCAGCTCCTGCCTGACATCCTCACAAAGGATGAGAATGACTTCGTTTTCAGTCGGCGGTGTCATGCGTCAAGCGATCCCGATGGTTCCAGTGGTGGAAGTAGTGGAAGGAATTGAGAATTGCAGATGCATTTGGGCTTTTGGTATTTGAGACATGGTGACAACCGCCGACGTGGATACGAACGCTGACGCAGGAGTGATCGCAGAAATTGCAGATGTTACAGCGGTTGCGAAGTCCCTAGCAGGAACGGGTAGCCCAAACCGCAAAATCTTCAACCACTCCGCCAAACTTGGCGGTTCATGCATGTACATCCACGCAAGCAAGATTGATGCCGGCAGCAAAACGATAGCTGCCAAGAGCATTACCAGGGCCAACGCCTCCACAAATTCAAACATTTTATGCTCCGTAGGTGAAGATTATCGTATTAGATGCAAAAACGAAAACTGCAATAAAGGCCGATGTAAAAATCAAGCCCAAAGGTGACACGGTGTACTTCCGCCTGCGCTTATCGTAATAATCCAACAGTTTACGCTCGATTAAAAAAGCAGTGACAACCCATAAGATCAGATTCACGATCAGCAAAACGAAGGAAATTGCTACCAAATGCATCTTCAGTTCTGGGAGCTTCACAAAAGGCCCAAATTCCTTTGCATGAACGCCCATTGCCACATCAAAAACGACAAACACGAGGATGATGTCAGACGTGGCGCTGTGCGGAAGTCCAGATAGCCATCTAACCACAGCATTGCCGATCACCACCAAGAGCGGCACGATAAGCACCACAATCCAGAATGAAAGGTGCTCCAAGGCAAGCCCCCGCGCTCTCTCAAATGATTAAAGCACATTGCTCCGTTCCCGCCTAGTCGATAGGCGGGCCGGTCTGTGGTACCCGCCGCTGCGCCCCACACGTCGCCTGCGCGTTTGTTCGCGGCCGGGAGCGCACAAGAGAAAAAGCCAGGTCTGGGGGTGCCGTCAAGCCGCCCGTCCAGAGGCTTTGCGGACCTCGGGGCTACGGTGGTGGCTTTGCCGGCGAAGACGCACGTACGGGCTCCGGAGGGGCAAATTGAGCGCGCGCCCTATCTGCCACCTGACCGCGGACCTTCCTCCCCTGTGGAAAATCCCAAAGTGTGGCGTGGCGAGTTACAAATTTTTTCGTGCCGTCGGAGTGTGTCCGAATAACGTTATTGTTGTCATCGGCTTACGAGAACAATGCGCACTCTGATGCAGCGTATCCCCAGATAGCTTCCGTGCCGGGCGGATGCCGTGACGGAGGAGTTGGTACGCGATCGCGCGCCTGTCCGATCTGGTCGGCTCGTACCTGTTAGCGAGCATTGTTTCCGTCGTCGCCTTCGGCCTTGCACACGTGCCGATGTGGGGATGGGCGCCAGCCGCTACCACGATCGTCTCCGGTGGCATTCTGACGGTCGTGTACCTGTGGCGCCAGGATATCCTTGCCTTGATCCTCGCCCATATCGCGACGGATCTTTATGGGATCGTGCTGGCACCACATCTCGCACGCGGTGTGGCAAACTGACCGACGCTCTGCCGAGGCCCTCGGTGTCATTACCTTGGCAGGACCGCCGGGTATTGCCCGTGTCCGAGATAGGTCACGGACGGCGGTACCGGTCCCCTGACTGAGGGTCAGGTGAGGTCCACCGCGAAACGTTGGAGCTGATCTACAAGATCACAGGGTATTCAGAAAATTGATCAGATCCTTCTTCTGCCGGTCGCTGAATCCTATGCCGAACCGCTCGTCGTAAAAATTAACCGCGTCTGAGAGCGTCGCCGCTGAGCCGTTGTGAAAGTACGGCGCGCGCGCCGCCAATCCGCGCAGGATCGGTCCCTTGACCTTGCCGATGTCGGCGCACTTGCCGGAAATCATTGCGCGGCCCGGATCTGTCACCGCAAAGGTCTGTCCCACATGTGGACCTTGATTGCATTGCAGGGTAAAGACCGGCAATCCCGAAATATTGAGCGCCGGGGGACTATCGGCGCCGACATTGGCGATGCCGATGTTCAGGGGCGCCTTGACCGAATGATTGCCGACATTGGGCGTATCGTGACAGGTGCCGCAGAATCCTGCAATGCTAGGCAGCTTGAGGACATCATTGAGGCCTGCGACCCCCGTAATGTTGATCTGAGTGGTGTTGAACACCTCCTCGCCGCGCGCCACCGACATGCGATATTGTGCTTCGTCGCCATCGGACTTGAGCCCCAGCCACGGCTTATACAAATCGAAAATATTGGGGTCGAAGGGTAGGCCGGTGGGATTTAATCCCACCGGATCATTCACCCCGACGAAGAATTTAGCAAGCTGGAGCGACAGCGCGATCGGTCCGCCGGTTGCGTTGTTCGCGCGCAGGCTGCCTGCGTCATCATCGAAAATCTGGGCGGTGAAAATACCGGTCTCGAAGTCGACGATCTGCTTTTGCTGGTCGGCCGTGGGCGCTGCCGTGGCTTGCGCATGGATGAGGGTTGCGTCGATGCTCTGCTGCGCAAGGCTTGGCTCGCGTCCATCCCACATGATCGCGGTCAAAAAGCCGAGATTGGTGGAAGGCAGTGGGCGGCGATACATCGACACGATTCCTGTCGTTGGCGACGTGAGTCCGGTGGCCGGGTTGGTCGTGCAACCATAGGGATCGTCCACGGAAGCAATCGAGAACTCCAAGTTCGGCGCCGACGGCATCGGCAAACCAATGCGAATCAAGCCTTTGTCTATGAGCAACTTGTAGGCTCGGCGCTTGGCCTTGAGCGTCGATACGTCGTCGGTCGGACAGGTCGCGCCATCAACCAGCCGAAAGATCGGATCGGTGCCAGCGCTGGCGGCGAAGCGGGCGCGCACGTCCGCCGCACTGATGGTCCACCCGGTCTGCGGCTGATGGCACGTGAAGCACGTGCGCCCGTTTGTTCCTAAATTCTGGAAAAACGCATTGTTTGCAGTGATGGTGGCAACGCCCGGTTGGAATGTGCCAATGCGGCCGCCGGGATCGTCGTCTACATCCAGCTTGTTGATGATGGGCGGTGTCGGTTGGGAACCTTGGTCCCGATCTTTGTGGACGCGCATCTGTTGCGCGTGATCGATCGCGCCTCGCGCCCACTCGCGTGTTTCGCTTGGCACGGCGTTTCGGGCATTTTGCGCCGACGCAGGTGGTGCGGTTTGAAGCCAGAGCAGCGCAATTGTCGCAACGGGCAATCTGAATGATTTGAATAATGAAGGATTAGAATGAGCTTTGCGCATTTTTAGTCCTCTCGCTCTTGAAATGGCGGACGGTGCCGGCTGCCAACCTAGACAATGCGGCGTTTCAGAACGGATCTCTGTAGTATTGGTTTGGAAGTGCCTTATCGCTTCTCGACATGAGTTCGGACGGGGATATCGCGGCGTTTGAAGGTTGAACTCCCGCGGCTGTCACCGATTCGGTTGCGACCGGACCAAATCTCATCCAGATCCCGATGAGTGCGATTATGAGCGCGGTCGTTACAGAGACAGCGATTGCTTTGCGCATCATGACCTCGTGTCGGAGCTGCTCAAGTCCGCGCTGCCGCGGTTTTTTGGTCCGTCCGCCTCCCGACTTGTGAGCCACCTCACACTTGCTGCGAAGCACGCTTGATAAGATAGAATTGGTTGTACTTGGCCGTGTCGCTGCCTTCGAGCGTGGGACATGTCCTGTCATCAAATGTGAATTTGACTTCTTGATCGAATGTACCGGCGCGATAAACCGCTCTTGGATCTCACGGACTAATGGCAGCTTTCTACGCCTTGTCCCCTTGGCTGTCTTGGCGCCGTGCGCACAACAAATTTGCCGATTGCGCACAGTGCATCACGAGCAGCTCAGTCGGTATGTCGTGGTTAGGCGCGTGAAATGGAGATCGAGGTGTCACCGACGCCATCTCGCCTTCTGCGCATCTCGACCGAGATGTTCCCCGAGCGAGAGCGGTTCTCCGCGTTCCGCGAGGAGTTTGCGCGGCGGATTTTGGCCATGGATGTGATCGACCAAAGTGGCGGGTGCCCGCGCATCGACCTCACCTTCATGCCACTTGGCCCCGTTGCCGTTGGGGCCCTCGCCGCCACGCCGGCGGAGTTCATCCGTCACGAACATCACCTGAAGGACAGCAATGACGATTTCCACTTGGAGATTATCGAGACAGGCCCGGTCCAATTCGCACACGCCGGGGAGGAACGCACCTATGACAGCGGCTCGGCCTGTTTTATTGATCAGGCGCGGCCGATGCGAGGATTTGGGCCACGTTACGGCAGCATCAGAAATATTACAGTGCAGGCTGCCGCACTTAAAACCCTGGTAGCCCATCCGGAAGATCTGGCAGGTCACGCGGTGCATCCGGGACCGGCCCTTCGCCTCCTCGACGGTTACCTGCGATCGCTCACGTCCCTCGAAGATCCCCCTTCACCTGAATTGGCCCCCATTATCGGCGTTCATCTCCTGGATCTCGTGGCCGCAACGCTCGGGCCGACCGCCGAAGCCAAGGAGGTCGTTGCGAACCGTGGTCTGAGGGCTGCCCGGCTGCGGGCGATCCTGGCGGAGATTGGGCGACGCTCGGGCGATCCCGATTTTGATCTCGACACCGTCGCCGGTGCGTTGGGCTTGTCGCGGCGATATGTCCAGCGACTGCTCGAGGAGACGGGAAGGTCGTTCACCGCGCACCTTGTGGAACGCCGGCTCGAGCGCGCCTTCGCAATGTTGACGGACCGGCGCTACCTCCATTTGGCGATCATCGATATCGCCTTTGCGGCCGGCTTTGGTGACGTTTCTCATTTCAATCGCATGTTCCGCCGGCGCTTCGGCGAGACGCCATTTGGCGCGCGCGCTGCGGCGATCGTGCTGGAGCGGAAGTGATCCCGCGGCGATGCTCCAATCGCGCTGCACCATCACAGGCGAAGTCGTGTCCCTCCGGTATGTTGACGTGCCGCTCAGCTTCTGATGGCCGAACGAAATTTTGAAAGTTTCACGGTTGGCAGGATGTCGCCTGTGGGTCAGACTCAGCCACGCCGGCCACCTCTCTTGCGCGCGAATGCGCGGCCGTTGCTCCTCAGTAAGCGGACCATTTCGGTCCGGTCGGATCGGGGCAGCCACGGGCCAATTGCGGAAATCACCCACGACCCTTTAACCACACAGTATCGTTCGGTCTACACGACGCGAACATGTTGCGTTGCGTTGGCCCCCTCGTCCCAGTTGTCATCGCTTGGTGCTCGTTTCCTTCGGTCGCGGCGGTAGCGGTGCATATTTGACAAATTCGAGTCCCGGATAATTTTGCCGGCAGTAAGCAACCAGTTCGTCAATGAACTGTTCCGCATAGGGCGCCAAGTAACGGTGCCGATGCTAGGCGACGGTCATCCATCCTCCGATCGGTACACCACGGTGCATGAGCGGTAAGACACGAACAGAGCGAGGCGCGATACGCACATTTGACGGCACGATTGCGACATCGTTCCCGGTTCTTGCCAGCGCCAGCAGAGTATGAGGCGCAGCGCTTTCGAGGATCACGCGAGGTTTGATACGTGCGACATGACAGGCGGTGTCGAACCAGCCGCGAGAAGCGAAATCCCGTCGCAGCAGCAGAAGGGACTCATTCGCCAACTCGGTGATCTCCAACACCTTCTTGCTCGCCAGACGATGTTTCGGCGAGACGGCCGCAAGCACATAAGCCGGCGCAAGCAGCCGCCTGCCGAACTCCTCGTCACCGGCTATCATAAGCGCCAGGTGAACATCGCCACGTTCCAAGCGTTCCGGGATACGGGCGCCGCCGTCCTCGATGAGGTCGACTTCCACGGAGGGATGACCGCGTCGAAAACGTGGCAGGAAATCCGCAAGCACGTTTTCGATATTCTGTGTGCTGCCGCCGACTCGCAGTGTCTCGGCTTAGTGGCATCATTCCGCAGCCCGCGATTCGCCCCGGCGACACGAGAGCGCAATTGTCAAAACCGCTGCGGATCAACTCCGAAGCGGCTTTCACGTCGGCCGCTGTGCTGTGGCCTCAAAAATTCTGGGTTCTAATTGTGAACTAGCTCCGGTGCTATGCTGGTTTGGCGGCCGGTGCCAGGCGCATCCTTCAAGGCGACCGGGCTGAGCAGCAGCCACGACCGAAGGCGGCCGCACAGTTGCCGCGACCCGATCAGTTCGACACGGTCGGCGCGCACCGCGGCATCCAGCGTGAGTTTGCCGAACCAGATCGCGATCATTGTCCGGATGTCAGTCGTGAAGTAAATGTCGACCGGAAATCCGGGATCAGTCGGGCAAAGGTCGACGGCGCCGCGGTCGTTCACAACCCACCAGTGACGCTTGGTCGGGGGAATGTCGGTGAACTCGAATTTCACCACCACTCGATCGATGCCGAACACGTTCGGATCGACCCGCCGGCGGATGTTCCAGACGAGAACCGTCACATCCAACTCGTCCTCGCCCAGCGGATCCTGCGCGTAGCGCACGCCCCATTCGCCTAGCTGAATAATCACCGGGGCGAGCGCCTGGCCGGCTTCGGTGAGATGCCACTGGTGCCCGCGCGGGACAAGCGCGCGGCGCTCGACAACGCCGACCCGCTCCAACTCCTTCAGGCGTGCCGACAGCAGCGTCTGCGACATGAGTGGCACGCCGCGCCGGATGTCGCTGAAACGCGTGCTCCCGGCGAGCAGTTCGTGAATGACGAGCGGGGTCCAGCGCTCGGCGACGATCTCCGCCGCCTTGGCTATCGGGCAGAACTGGCCATATCGCATCATGGCTGCACCTTCCTTGCCATCGCCTCTCGGCATCATAGCGCAAGCGCGCTTCCGCGCCGCTCCAGATTCTGGAGCGGCTGCGGGCTCCACATACTGGACTAGCCCCCCGCGTGGCGATTTCCCACCATGGTCCCATCGATCGCTACGTCGCGGTCGATCACCGGATAAGGAGGGAGCGATGTTCCAGAGAACCCTGCTGCTTGCCCTTGCCTGCCTGGGCGCGGCGGTCGCTTCGGCCCGCGCCGACGTGATCACCGATTGGAATGAGAAGGCGGTCGCCTTTGTCAAACGCAGGCTGCCGCCGCCGCAGGCGCATCGCGCAACCGCGATGATGCACGTGGCGATGTTCGACGCGGTCAATTCGATCGAGCGCCGCTACCGGCCGTATCTCACCCAATTGCCAGCTGCACCGGCGAGCTCGCGGGAAGCCGCTGCCGTGGCGGCGGCCGGAACCGTGCTGGTTAGCCTATATCCCGCCGCCGCGGGCGAGTTGAAGACCGCTCTCGACGCCTATCTCGCCACCATCCCGGATGGCCCGGCCAAAGTCGAGGGAACAAAGCTCGGCGAAGCGGTGGCGGCAAAAGTTCTAGAAGCGCGAGCCAAGGATGGGTCCGACGCCCCGGACGATTACCGGCCCAGGACGTCGCCCGGGGTCTATGTTCCCACGCCGCCGACGCTCGCCCCGATGTGGCCGAAGGTGAAGCCGTTCGCGATGACCAGTCCGTCGCAATTCCGCCCGGAGCCGCCGATCTCGCTCGCCAGCGAGCAATGGGCCGCCGATCTCAACGAGATCAAAGGCTATGGCAGCAAGACGAGCGCCAAGCGCACGGCGCGGCAGACTGAGGATGCGCGTTTCTGGCTTATGACCGGGCCACAGGCCTACGATCCGATCGTGCGCCAACTCGTCGCTGCGAGGAAGATGAGCCTGATCGACAGCGCCCGATTCATGGCGCTTACCTCGGTGGCCGCCGCCGACGCGCTGATCGCAGTGCTGGACGCAAAGTATCACTACAATTTCTGGCGTCCGGTCACCGCTATCCGTAACGGCGATCTCCACGGGAATCCCGCGGTCGAGCGGGATGCAACCTGGCAGCCGATCGACAACACGCCGATGCATCCGGAATATCCGTGCGCCCACTGTATCGTGGCGACCGCGGTCGCCGACGTGGGGGAAGCTGTCTTCGGCACGGCTGATGTGCCGGAATTCTCGATGACCAGCCTCACCGCACCGGGAGTAACCCACCGCTGGACCAATCTGCGGGCCCTGTCCGATGAAATCTCGGAAGCGCGTATTTGGGCGGGCTTCCATTACCATTTTTCGATCCACGTCGGACAGGACATGGGGCACAAAATCGGACGGTATGTAGTCCAAAATATAATGCAGCCACTAAATCTCGTTGAGACCCGCTGAGGGTGCAATCGGGCTGATGCTGGACTCTTTGCGGACACCGCCAATCCAGTGGCTATAACTCAGCCGCTTGCGATGTTTGGTCCGCATATTGAGGCGAGGTCGTGCCTTAGGCGGTGCACGTCTCAATCTTCAGGGAGCAAACCAATGCAAGGGCTTGATCGCAGAGCAGTGCTGGGCTTCGGCGTTGTCGCCTGTACTCTTGTCTTTCCAGGAGGAGCGACGGCACAAACCTACGGACCAACAGCAGGCAAGGAACTCGCGCCCGGCGTCAGACAAATCGACCTCGGCGAGCGCGAGTCGTTGATTCCGGCCTACAAAAAGGTGCTGCTGCGTGACGTCGTCATAGCGCCGGGGGCTCAAACTCCAGAGCGGGAGATGATGAATGACATGCTGTGCCACATGACCGAGGGCGAACTTGCGGTGGTTCAAAATAAAAAACAGTTTACGGTCAAGAAGGGCGACGTGTGGACCTGCGCCAAAGGCATCAGCACAGAAGGGACGCAGAATAAGGGAAATACAGTCGCAATCATGCGAATTATAGACTTGCTGACTGCGTGATAGGTGGCTGCAGGAACAAATGGCTAGCGGGCGAAAATCGACCCTGAAGTGCTGACATTCTCATCTCTCTGTCCAACACCATTTCAGGAAGCGAAAGGACTAAAAATGCGTGGCTCTTATTTCAATCCTTCACTATTCAACGCATTCAGATTACCCGTTGCGGCATTTGTACCGCTCTGGCTTCTAACCGGCGCTGCATCATTTGCCTCAGCACAAAATGCCCGCAACGCCGCGGCAAGCGAAACAGGCGAGTGGGCGCAAGGCGCGATCGATCATGCGCAACAGATGCGCATCCATAAAGATTCCGACCAAGGTTCGCAGCCGACACCGCCCATCATCAAGAAGCTCGATATCGACGACGATCCCGGGGGGCGCATTGCAACATTCCAGCCGGGCGTTGCCACGATCACCGCAAACAATGCGTTCTTCCAGAATTTGGGAACAAACGGACGTACGTGCGACACCTGCCATCAGAAGCAGAACGGCTGGACCGTCAGCGCCGCGGACGTGCGCGACCGCTTCGCTGACAGCGCCGGAACCGATCCGATTTTTCGCCTGGTTGATGGCGCCACCTGTCCGACCGACAACGTCTCAACGCTCGGCGCCAAGCGCCGCGCCTACAAGTTGCTTCTGGACAAAGGCTTGATCCGTATCGGCTTGCCGCTGCCGTCGGCGCCGAATCTGGAGTTCTCGGTCGCTTCCGTGGCCGATCCCTATGGCTGCACCACCAACCCGGCCACCGGCCTCACGTCGCCAACGACGGGAATTGTGTCGATGTATCGCCGCCCCCTGCCGTCGACCAATCTCGGCTTCCTAACCACGATCATGTGGGATGGACGCGAGTCCAACCTCGCGCAACAGGGCATCGATGCGACCCTCATCCACGCACAAGCCACCGCGGCGCCGACGGCCGACCAGCAGAAGCAAATCGTCGATTTCGAGACTGGTATTTTCACTGCGCAGATTTTCGACGACGAGGCTGGCAGCCTGCACGCGCGCGGCGCAACCGGTGGACCGATCGCGCTCTCGCTCCAACTCTCCAAATTCTTTGTCGGGGTGAACGATCCGGTGGGATTAAACCCGACCGGCCTGCCCTTCGACCCCAATATTTTCGACTTGTATAAGCCGTGGCTGGGGCTCAGGTCCGATAGCGACGAAGCGCAATCTCGCCTGTCGGTTGCGCGCGGCGAGGAGGTGTTCAACACCACGAAGATCAACATCACGGGTGTCACAGGCCTCAATGACGTCCTCAACCTGCCGAGCATTGAGGGAGTCTGCGGCACCTGCCACGACAGCCCCAATGTGGGCAACCATTCGGTCAAAGCGCCCTTGAACATCGGCGTGGCCAATGCCGGCGCCAATAGTCCTCCGGCGCTCGATATTGCGGGATTGGCGGTCTTCACCCTGCAATGCAATCGCGGTCCGCTCGCGGGGCAGACTTTCGTAGTGACCGATCCGGGCCGCGCCCTGATTTCCGGCAAGTGCGCCGACATCGGCAAGGTCAAGGGACCCATCCTGCGCGGCCTGGCCGCCCGCGCGCCGTACTTTCACAACGGCTCTGCGGCGACACTGACGGACGCGGTGAATTTTTACGACCAGCGGTTCGGCATTGGATTCACCGAACGGCAAAAGACGGATCTGGTCAATTTTCTCAATACGCTGTGATGTTCGTGGTGATCTCCCTCAGTGCCGGCGCGGCAGCTATGGGTCATCTTCGACCGTCGTGCATGATCTCCGCTGACGGCAGCTTATCCCCCGTTAGCTTCCGTGCCCGGCGAATATTGGTCACGGAAGAGATGGGCGGAAGTCACGTCGCTGGTCATGCACCACGGAAGTTGGTGGCATTGCAACATCACCGACATCTATCTTACCGGTGCCATGTCCGCACCTGCAATGCAACGCACGTTCGAGCAGTCGACCGCTCTCACCTTGGCCCTCGCGGCTGCGTGCATGACGGTCCCGGCGGCCGTACTCGCCGCAGACCTAGGCCCTCGCGGATAAGTCGCCAGCC
>WNFI01055977.1_pt1 | contig 11365 bp, 11 predicted proteins | sample 5400471 | NCBI WGS metagenome assembly WNFI01 (sample SAMN13153348, study PRJNA577476) | soil metagenome | isolation source: 100 cm saprolite on Douglas fir-dominated hillslope | place: USA:California | collected 2013-09-17
TGCGTGCGAAGACGGTGAAAGTTGATCGCAAGACAAGTAGCCGGGGCAAGGCCGGTACCAAGACCGCCTCTCCACGGAAGGCCGGCAAGGACTCCTCCAAGAACGCCTCCAAGGACGCCCTGCAATTCGCGCCGAATTTCACCGCCTATGTGATGCCGCCTGATGTCGTGTGCCTCTATTCGGAGGACCGGAAATTCTTTCTGCACGGCGAACTCTATTGCGCACTGGCAAATGCGATCGCGAAAGGTGGCAAAAGCGCGAAAGACCTCTTGCGCGACCTGCAGCCGCAATTCCCTTCCGACAAGATCGAGGAGGCCGTGAGGCGGCTGACCGAGCGGCGCTACGTGCCGACGGCCACCTATGATTCGACAGGCGCAGTCGCGGGCTATTGGGCCAGCCTCGGGCTGCCGCCGGAAGTGGCCGAGAAAAATCTCGGCAATTGCAAGGTGCGCGTCGAATCATTCGATGTGGCCGGCGCCAAGGAACTCACCGCCGCTTTGGGCGAGCTCGGCGTTCGCGTGGTGCCGCGTTCGCCGGATCTCACCATCACGCTGGTGAACGACTATCTCGAACGGCGTCTGGCGGAATTGAATCAGCAACGTGTCGCGGACAAGACACCCTGGCTGCTGGTACAGCCCTCCGGCGTCTTTCCGTTGGTCGGGCCGGTATTCAAGCCCGGCGAGAGCGCGTGCTGGACCTGCCTGTTCGACCGCATGATCAGGAATCGGGAAGTCAAAGGCTTCCTCGACCGCGGACAGGCGCGGCCGGTCGCCATTTCGCCGCTCGCGCGCAACCCGATGGGGCAAGGCGCGATCCAGTTCGCCGCCGTTGAGATTGCCAAAGCGATCGCGTCCGGCTTCCGCACCGATCTGAGCAACCACATCGCAAGCTTCGACCTGATGGGCGCGACCATCGCCAAGCATTACGTCGCGCATCGGCCACAATGCCCGACCTGCGGAGCCAAGAAGTTGCAGAACCCGCGAAGGGCGCCGCAGCCGATCGAGTTGGCCGAGGGCAACAAGCTGGTCATGACCAGCGGCGGCTATCGCACCGTGTCGTCGCGGACCACGGTCTCCCGTTTCCGCAAGCATGTGAGCCCGCTCACCGGCGTTGTCACACGGCTCGAGCGGATCGAGGCGGACCTGCCGATGAACACCAATTTTTTCGCTCAGCACAACTTCTCCGGGCCGGCCCACAGCGTCGACCAGCTTCGCTCGGGCTTGAGCGGTGGCAGCTTCGGGAAGGGTTCGACCGCCGAGCAGAGCGAAGCCAGCGCGCTGATGGAAGCGATCGAGCGCTATTCGGGAATCTTCCAGGGCGACGAAATCCGGATGACGCGACGGTTCGTCGATTTCGAGCCGGGCGAAGCGATGCTTCCCAACGACGTCCAGCTTTTCAGCCAGGCGCAATTCGACACGCGACACATTCCCCAGTCGGACGATTCGCATCCGGTGCCGGAGCCGCTTGATCCCCAGGAAAAAACCGAGTGGTCGCCGGCCTGGTCGTTGCGCGACCGGCGCTTCAAATATTTTCCGACCGGCCTGCTGTATGTCTTCTATCACGGCTTTCATACCGATTCCAACGGCTGCGCGGCGGGCAATACCCGCGAGGAAGCCATCGTCCAGGGCTTTCTGGAGCTCGAGATCTGGGTGCTCGACATCACCAACGATATCGGCATTCCGACCTATGTCGCGATCATGCATTGGATGAAGGACGGCCAGGAAAACATCGAGTTCGGTTCGGGCGCGCATTTCGACAAGCGCATCGCGGTGCTGCGCGCGCTGACCGAGCTCAGCCAATTCCTCTCCATCGGCATGATGGGCGGCGCCAGCGGCGAGAAGCCGAGCCTCGATGGCGTCACGCCGCTGAAGCTTGAGAACTATCCGTTCCTGATCCCGAGCGCGAACCCGATCCTGCCGCCGGCGCCGGGCCTCACGCTTCACGACAATACCCGCGACCAGGTCAACGCCTGCGTAGAAATCGCAAACCGCGCCGGCATGGACTTCCTCGTCCTCGATCAGACCCGGCCCGACGTCGAAGTCCCCGTCGTCCGGGTGCTGGTGCCCGGACTGCGGCATTTCTACAAGCGCTTCGGGCCGGGCCGGCTCTATGACATTCCGGTCAAGCTCGGCCTGTTGGACAAGCCGCTGGCGGAAGAAGAATTGACGCCATTTCTGCCTCACACCTGAGGAGACCGAAAGGCGTGAGCGCGCTTCGACCAAAGACAAAGGCACGCCGAAAGATCGTACCGCCCGTGCTTTCCGCCAGGTTGAACGCGCGCTTCACGCTTCAGGCGCAGGCGGATGGCCGTGTCACCGCCGGCTTCGAGGACTATGCAGTCGAATTGGGCACGCTCAGCGCGAATGCGATGAAGCTCGCGCGGGGTCTTCGCACGGGCCTCCCCCTCGCCTCGTTTTCGGCCCAAGGCAGCCCCGTCGAACGGGAAGTCGATCTCCTGATCCGGCGTCTTGCCCGACACGGCCTTCTCGAATACCGCCTTGCCCACGCCCGCAGCGATGAGGATATCGTCGTCATCGAACCGCAGACGGCCGATTACTGGCCGCAACTCGCGAAGCTTGCCGCGAGCGACAGTGTCGCCTTGTCCCGATTCGCTTATCTGCGGCGGCGCGGCAACGACATGGTGCTGGAATCGCCGCGCGCCAGCGCGCTGTTTCGGATTTGCGATCCCGGGCTCGCATCGGCACTCATCGCGCTAACGTCCCCGCAGAAGATCAGCAAGCTCAGGCAGCAGAAGCTTTTTCCGGTCAGCGAACTGCTCGCGTTGCTGCTGGATTGCCAAATCGTGTTCAAGCTTGGAGCTATGCGCGATCAAGGTCTTCGCGCCAGCGAGGGCGACGAACATCTGGTGGTCTGGGATTTCCACGATCTCCTGTTTCATGTCCACAGCACCGATGGCCGGCAGGCCAATCCGCTCGGTGGCCGCTATCCCTATGTCGACACCATCGCGCCGCCGCCGGCCGTGCGGCCGCCCTGGCCGGGCAAGGCTATCGACTTGCAGACCTACGCGGCCGCGCAGCCGGACAAGAAGTCGCCATTCGCGAAGCTCCTGCGTGAGCGTCGCTCGGCGCGAGACTTCGACGAACAGAAACCGATCACGCTGGCCGAGCTGGCCGGCTTTCTCGAGGGCGCCGCGCGGGTGCTGTCGAAATGGAGCAGCCCGCTCGACTTTGGCGACGGCAGCTTCGGCCCCGACATCGACTACACGACGCGGCCCTACCCTTCCGCCGGCAGCGCCTATGAGCTTGAACTCTATCTCGCGGTTACCCATTGCGATGGCCTCGCGCAGGGCTTCTATCATTACGATGCCGACCGCCATGCGCTGGTCCCGATCGAGGTGCGCGCGCAAGCGCTGGAAGCCATGATCGGCGCCGCCAGTTATGCCATGGATGCGCCCGGCACGCCGCAGATCCTGCTCACGATCGCCGCGCGCTTCAACCGGATCGCCTGGAAATACAGCGCGATCAGCTATTCGCTGATCCTGCGAGACGTCGGCGTGCTGCTGCAAACGCTATATCTGACGGCAGCCGATCTCGGCCTTGGCGGATGCGCGGTCGGAACCAGCAACATCGATCTGTTCGCGAAGATGACGGGACTCGAATTTCACGTCGAGGGCCCGGTCGGCCAGTTCGCGCTCGGTCGCCCCAGCGCCATTGAAACGTCCGCTAACATCCCTATTTCTCGGCCGCGCCATTGACCTCAGTTAAATAGCTATCATTCTTTCGAAAGGGACGCCGCCGGTTACCCGATGGCGCGCTACAGCCGTTGAAAGGACAGCCATGCCAAACCATTTCCACGCGGTCGTCTGGATCGATCACAGCCAAGCCCGGGTTTTTCACATCGGCCTGACCGGCGAGGACGAAGTGACGCTGCACCCGCATCTGGAGACAAAACATCTCCACCACAAGGCCAACTCAATCGGCAGCGGCCACGCAGCGCCGGACAGGGAGTTCCTGACGCAGGTTACGAGCGCGCTCGCCGATGCCGGCGAAATCCTGATCATCGGGCCCGCCGACGCAAAGACCGAGCTTGCCAAATATCTGCGCGAGAAACACCACGCCATCGGCGAGCGGATTGTGGCGGTGGAAGCCGCCGATCACCCGAGCGATCGCGAAATCGTCGCCTACGCCAAGAAACATTTCAAAATGGCGCCGGCGAGGATCACCACACGCGACTGACGAGGGTTACGGTCGGTCACTGTTTTCGCGGATGCTTCCCTAACTTTATCCGCTAACTCTCGGACGCTCGCACACGAGCATCCGAGAGGTTTCTTAGCATATCAGCCCGAATGGGATTTAGGACTGTTCCAACGCTCAGGCCGCCTCGGCGTTGACGGCGCTGGTTGCGATCTTGCTCAGCGTGTCGTCGGTCTTTTTCTCTTCCGAAAGTGTCGCATCGAGAAGCTTGACGGCTTCCTTGTTGCCAAGCTTGGTCGCCCATGCCTTCAGCGTGCCATAGCGCGAAATCTCGTAATGCTCGACCGCCTGCGCGGCCGCCAGCAGGCCCGCGTCGAGCGCCGGGGCGCCCTTGTAGTCGTCCATGATCTCCTTGCCCTCATCGAGGATGCCCTCGATCGCGTCGCACTTCTTGCCGCGCGCGGGCTTCTCGATCAGTTCGAAGATCTGCTCCAGCCGCTCGATCTGACCTTCGGTCTCCTCGTGATGCTTTTCGAAGGCCTGGCGAAGCTGGTCCGACTGGGCAGCCTTCGCCATCTTGGGCAGGGATTTATAGATTTGTTTTTCGGCGTAATAGATATCCTTCAAAGTGTCGTGGAAAAGGTCTTTGAGGTCTTTTTCGGCCATGAAGTTGCTCCCGCAGGGTTGGCGTGTGTGTCAGGCGAGTGGCAACACGGCTTCGTGAGGGTTGTTCCTAAATTGATGAAAGAAGACCTAGATTGCGACAAATGGCGGCAGGTCGTCATTCTTCCACCGACAACGAGATCGACACCTTGAGACAGGTCTGTTCGTCCCGCTGCACGTCGACGACGACCACCCTGGCGCTGCCGCTCATGAACGCGTCACGCGCGATCGACGCGCCGGTCTCCACCGCTTCCTTTCGGACTTCCTCCCTGTCCTGAAATTCCTGTCCCTCCTCATCCCTGATGAGGCGACCGTTTTCCCGGATGTGAAAGTGATATCGCGTCATTGGCCGGCCTATTGAGATGGAGAAAGATGAAGGTAACGGTCGTCGAAGTGGGCCAGTTCCTCCAGCTTGTTCTCGTTCAGAACGGTGACATGGCCGCGGTGAAATTCGAGTACGCCGTCCTCGCGCAATTGCTTGATGATCCGATTGGCGTGGATCGGCGTGATACCCATGGCCTCGCCGATCTGCTCCTGGGTCAGCGGCATTTCGACGCGATCGCCCTGTTCGCGGCCGATGACCTTCAACCGCTCCCGCAACTCCACCACGATATGCGCCAGCCGGCTCGCCGCGGGGCGCTGGCCGACATTGACAATCCATTCCCTGAACATCGCCGCGTCGATCAGCGTATCCCGCCAAAGCACCTCCACGACGTTCGGTCGCTGCCGGACGAGCACCTTCAACGCTGCGTGCGGAATGAAGCCCAGCCTGCATTCCGTGAGGGTCACGAGATCGTGGTCCAGCACGTGCAGATAAAGGCTCTGCAAATCCGGAATCTCGCCTGGGATATGGATCGAAAGGATCTGGCGCCGGCCTTCGAACGTGTTCTTTGAACGAATGCAAAATCCCTCGGCCAACAGGCAGCACGCAGTCGGCCGCTCGCCGTCCCGAACGATGTACTGGCCTGGCGCATAGGTCTTCAGGTCGATCGGCAGTGAGCGGATGGTTGAGATGTCCTGCTCGTCAATGGCCGAAATCGTCTGCAGCCGGCGAATGAGCACGTGCGAGGTCGTATTCGAAATCAAGCTTCGCTCCAAAAAGCGGTGGCGCCGACCAGCGTTGTCGAACGTCGGTGGAACATCTCCGGTTCCCACGGACAAGTCGTCGTGAAGGGCTCCAGTTCCAACAAAAGTTAAGGACATCCATTCCGAAGCGGTGCGAGCGTACTTGCAGGAGAATTGCAATGAAGCGTACCAGGAACCGAAAACGACCGGCGATGTCCTTTCAGGAGCGGCTGATGCGGTTTGCCGCGCAGGCGCGGGAGGCGGCCAGCCAGTTGCCGCCCGGCGCGGACCGCGACCAGCTTGCACAGCGGGCGCTCGAAAACGAGACCGCCGCCAAGATTGACAGATGGCTGTCGTCGCCAGGGCTCAGAACCCCGAAGTGAACCCGCCTCAGGACAACGGAGATTCCGTCACGTTCAGGATGGCGTCGACGCCCTGGCGCAATGGTCGCGGCGTGTCCTTCTCCGCGGAAAGGCCGAAGGCAAGCAGCGAGCGCCCGGTGACCGCATAGGCATGGCCGAACGGAAACGCACCGAGCCTCTCCTCGGGCTGGTTGGTATCGATCAGGCAGACCCAGCTCTTGCCTTCGGGGACCGCGGGCAAGGTGAAATTCACGACGTCGAAATGGGCGTTGTAGACCAGCAGCAAGGTTGCGTCCGATCCGCGTCGCTTGATCCCGCTTTCCTGGGCGCGCCCGTCGAGCAGCATGCCGAAGCAGCGCGCATTAGCATCCTGCCATTGCTCGATGGTCATTTCCTCGCCGGACGGCGACAGCCAAGCGACATCCTTGACGTCAAGCTCCTCGTTGTGGGTACCAATGACGAAACGGCTGCGGTGCAGGATTGGAAACGCCTTTCGCGTGGCGATCAGCTTGCGGGTGAATTCGCGCAGGGCCCGGCCGTGTCCCGTGATGCCGAGCCAGTTGAGCCAGGAAATTTCGTTGTCCTGCGCATAGGCGTTGTTGTTGCCGTTCTGGCTGTGACCGAACTCGTCGCCCGCCAGCAACATCGGCGTGCCGTGCGACAGCATCATGGTTGCCAGCAGATTGCGCTTCTGCCGTTCGCGGAGCGCTACGACCTCGGCATCGTCGGTCGGACCTTCCACGCCGTGATTCCAGGAGTGATTGTTGGAATGCCCGTCGCGATTGCCCTCGCCGTTCGCCTCGTTGTGCTTCTCGTCATAGGAGACGAGGTCGTTGAGATTGAAGCCGTCATGCGCGGTGACGAAATTCACGCTGGCCCAGGACTTGCGGCCGCGCTTGTTGAAGAGATCGCCGGAGCCGGAAATCCGCTTGGCGAAATCGGGCACCACGCCCTCATCGCCCTTCCAGAAGCTGCGCACGGTATCGCGGAACTTGTCGTTCCATTCGGCCCAGCCGGGCGGAAACTGCCCGACCTGATAACCGCCGGGACCGATGTCCCAAGGCTCGGCGATCAGCTTGACACTCGACAGCACGGGATCCTGGCGACAGGTATCGAGAAAGCCGCCGCCCTCGTCGAAGCCATAGGGTTCGCGCGCCAAAATCGTAGCAAGATCGAAGCGGAAGCCGTCGACCCGCATCTCGGTCGCCCAGTAGCGCAAGGAGTCGGCCACCATCTGCAGCACGCGCTGGTGCGACAGGTTCACGGTGTTTCCGGTGCCGGTGTCGTTGATGTAGTAGCGCTGCTGATCGGGCAGCAGGCGGTAATAGCTCGCATTGTCGATCCCCTTGAACGACAGCGTCGGGCCAAGCTCATTGCCTTCGGCGGTGTGGTTGTAGACCACGTCGAGGATCACCTCGATGCCATGGGCGTGAAACTGATTGACCATCGCCTTGAATTCGCTGGCCAACGCCGAGCGAGCGCAGATAGGCGGGCACATTCGGATTGGCGAGGCCGGCGAAGGTGCCGCGGTCGGCCTCCGGCACCAGCGGATGCAGCCTGGTGAAACCCCTGACATGCATCTCGTAGAAGACGGTACGCTCCCAGGGCGTCTCGGGCTTGCGCGCGCTGCCCCAGGTGAAGGCGGGATCGATCACCCGGCACTTCCGCATCAAAGCTGCGCTGTCGCGCTCGTCGAACGACTTGTCCTTGTCGGGATGGTCGAGCTGGTAGCCGAACAGTTCCGGCCCCCAGCGCAATTCGCCGACCAGTTGCTTGGCATACGGGTCGAGCAGCAGCTTGTTCGGGTTGAAGCGGTGCCCCGAATCCGGCTCGTAGGGGCCATGGACGCGGTAGCCATAGACCGTGCCGGGCCGCGCCGTCGGCAGATAGCCGTGCCAGACTTCATCGGTATATTCGGGAAGTTCGATCCGTTCGAGTTCGGTTTCGCCGCTGTCGTCGAACAGGCAGAGCTCGACCTTGGTGGCGTGAGCGGAAAACAGCGCGAAATTGACGCCCAACCCGTCCCAGGTCGCGCCCAACGGAAACGGCTTGCCTTCGGTGACCGTCGAGCGACGAAATTCGGAAGCAGCTTTCGACAGAGCGTCCGCTGCCGGCGACAATGTATCCATGAAAACCCCCAACCCTTCGCAGGTGCAAACGCCGGACGGGCACCTGGGTTCCCTTGCATGGGAGGTGATGCAGAAAAGAGCCCGCGCCGCGTACGTCTACCGGGCATTAACCATTTGGACGGTTTCGCGGCCTTAAACTGTCCTGCAGCGAATCATCCGATTCGGAGGGATGGAAGATGGCACCGAACTGCCTGAAATGTGCCGTGCGGCGTGAACTGGTCGCGGTGACGCCCGCTCCGCATCGATACGAAATCGGCACCTACCGCTGCCCGGTCTGCGCCTCGACCGAGCGTCTGGCGCAACGCTCCCGCATGGTCAGCCTATCGGTCAAGTGGCACGTGAGAGACGGCCAGACCGAAGCCGACGGGGCGGCCAGCGCAAAGCCCAAAATAACGTGCAAAGAGGCCAGCGCGGCCTAGGGGCTGGCTAGTCGATGCTGATGCCGCTGGCCTTGATCAGCACGGCCCATTTGGCGATTTCGCTCTGCACGAAGCCATCGAGATAGGCCGGTGTCGCCCGCTCCTCGGCAACCAGCTTGAGGCCGACGGCATCGAGCTTTTCCCGCACGGTCTGCGTCTTCATGGTCTCGACCATGGCCTGGTTGAGCTTGCTCGCGATCGCATCCGGCGTGCCCTTGGGCAGGAAGAACGCGTTCCAGGTATAGGCCTTGACGTCAAAGCCCTGCTCTTTCGCGGTCGGAACATCGGGCAGCGCGGCTGAACGGGTGTCGTCCAGCACCGCGATCGCCTTGACCGTTCCGCCGTCGATCTGGGGCTTCGCCGTCGTGACGATGTCGCAGAGATAGTCGACCCGGCCGCTGGCAAGGTCCTGCATGGCCGGATTGGAGCCGCGATACGGGATATGGGTGACGTTCAATCCCGTCACCGAGTTCATCAGCGCGCATCCCAGATGGATCGCCGAGCCGGTTCCGGCGGACGCGAACTGCATCTTGTCGGCATTCGCCTTGGCGTAGGCGACGAACTCCTGCATCGACCTGGCCGGCAGGTCCTTGCGCACCACGAGCACCAGCGGCGCTTCAAGAATCAGCCCGACGCTTCTGAAATCCTTGGTCGAATCGTAGGCCGGCTTCTTGTAGAGCGTCTGGTTCTGCGCCTGCGTACCGACGGTGCCGAGCAGGAAGGTGTAGCCATCGGGCTGGGCTTTCGCGACCCGGTCGGCGCCATTCATGCCGCCGGCGCCTCCGACATTCTCGACGATGACGGATTGTCCGAGAATTTCACCCATTCGCTGCGCGAACAGCCGCGCGGGCACGTCGTTCGGTCCGCCCGGCGCGAACGGATTGACCATGGTCAGTGCACGCGTCGGCCAGGCCTGCGTATGCGCCGGGCTGCCTCCGAACACGCAGGCGGCAGTCAAACAAGCAAACAGAACCTTTCGCATTACGCCCTCACCCCACCCTCGATCGATGGCGGCAAATCACGCCGCAAGAACGCTCTGAATCTGATGACGGATCGCTTCCTTCTCGGCCGCCTCGGTCGCAGCCGTCAGCGGCAGGTCGACCGCGATATTAGCGGGGCGCTTCAACACCACGATCCGGTCGCCGATATCGAGCGCCTCGTTGATCGAATGGGTCACGAAAACCGCCGTCTTGCCGTTTTCCTTCACCAATCGCACGAACTCGGCCCGCAGCGCCCGCGCGGTCATCTCGTCGAGCGCCGAGAACGGCTCGTCGCACAGCAGGATATTGGCATCGGTGGCGAACGCGCGCGCGATCGATACGCGCTGCCGCATGCCGCCCGACAGCGCGTGCGGATGGTCGTTCTCATGGCCGCGCAGGCCAAGCCTCGCCAACCAATGCATCGCGGTCTCCTTGCGCTGCCCGGCCGGCACGTCCAGCATTTCCAGGCCGAGCTCGACGTTCTGGACCGCGGTTCGCCATGGCAACAGCCGGTCGTTCTGGAACACGATCGCGATCTTGCCGCGGAACGAATCGAAATCGCTGAAGGGATTGCGGCCGTCGACCGTCACGGTGCCCGACGTCGGCTCCGTCAGGCCCGCGATCATGTTGAAGATCGTCGACTTGCCGCAGCCGGTCTTGCCGAGCAGCGCCAGCAATTGTCCCGGCGCGACCTCGAGATCGAGCCGGTCCACGGCGACATAGGCCGGCGCCGCGCGTTTCTTGCTGAACGACTTCGAGACCTGCGCGAGATGGATGATGGGGGTTGCCGCGATCATAGGCTTCGCTCCGAAACCGCGCGATAGCGGAATGCGATGTTCTCGATCAGGGTCAGGACGGCCTGCGCGATCAGCACGAAGAAGACCAGTTGCAGCGTCCAGGCCAGCGCGCCCGCCATGTCGAACACCTGCTGCTGTTGCAGCAGTTCATAGCCGACCCCGCCGGTGGCGCCGACCAGTTCGGCGACCACGACGACGCGGGATGCATTGCCCAGATTGACTTTCCAGGCGGTCAGGATGTCCGGCAGGATCGCAGGGATGATCATGGTGCGAAAAAGCTTGGCCCGGGTCGGACGAAAGCTCATCACCATCTCCATGAGATCGCGCGACATCGCCTGCAGCGCGCTCAACACCTGGAAGGTGAAGGCCGGCAATGTCGTCATCACCATGATGAAGAAGATTCGCGGCTCGATGCCGTGAAACCAGATAATCGCGAACACCACCCATGACAGCGCCGGAATGCCCTGAAACAGCGTCAGGATCGGCGACAGAAAATCGTTGACCGCGCGCGAGCGCGCCATCATCACGGCGAACGCCGCGCCTACGATGAAGGCTCCGGCAAGGCCTGCCAGAATGCGCCCAACTGTCGCGAGCACGTCGCTGAACTGGCTCCAGCTTACGAAAATGTCGAAACAGCGCTTGAAAACGTCGCCCAGCGACGGAACCAGGAACGGCGGAAAAAACCGCGAAGCGAATTGCCAGAGGCCTGCGACCCCCGCGACCGGCAGGACATAGGAAAACGCGCGCCGGCCAAGGCCCGCGTTCCAGCCCGCCGTCTTCAGTGATGACTCGGCCT
>WNFI01294205.1_pt1 | contig 11365 bp, 9 predicted proteins | sample 5400471 | NCBI WGS metagenome assembly WNFI01 (sample SAMN13153348, study PRJNA577476) | soil metagenome | isolation source: 100 cm saprolite on Douglas fir-dominated hillslope | place: USA:California | collected 2013-09-17
TGGGCCCGCAGTCTCGCGCTCGAGAGGAGGTTGGTGGTCCGGCCGAAGTCGGTGATGAGCTGGCTGACGGCGGCGCCCGTGGCCACGCGCTCATAGATGGTCGGGTTGGTGAGGCCCCCCGCGCTGATAGTGCTGTTCTCGTGGGCATCTGCCGCCGTAGCGTAGATGGCCCCGCTGGGCAGGAGAGCGGAGCGCGTCTCGCGGGTGACTTCGTCTGCGGCCAGGGCGTTCAGGCGGGCCACCGACATCTGCGGGTTGCTGCGGAGGGCCAGGTCCTCCGCCTCCTTTAGGGACAGCCGGAGGGGGGCGGGCACGCCCACGGAGACGGCGGTCTGGGCGGCATGGAGGGGAAGGCGGGCCAAGAGAACAATCGCGACGAGGGCTCCCCGCCTCTTCACGCGAGACCGCCCGGAGAAGGGGCCTCTTCGCGTTGATGACAGATCAAGTAGGCCGCGGGAACGAGGTACACCGTAACCACCAAGGAAGCGAGCAGGCCGCCGATGATCGCGCGCGCGAGGGGCGCATAGGCCTCGGCCCCCACGCCCAGCTTCATGGCCATGGGGAGGAGCCCGAGGACGGTGGCGAAGGAGGTCATGAGGACCGGCCGGAGCCGGATACGGCAGGCGAGGGCGAGGGCCCGCCCCAGCGGCAGTCCCTCCCGGCGCAGGCGGCGGCCGAATTCCACGATGAGGATGCTGTTGGAGACGACGATGCCGACCATCATCACCACCCCCATGAGAGACATGACGTTGAGCGTGGTTCCGGTGCCCAGGAGGATGAGGAGGACCCCCGTCAGCCCGGGGGGGATGGCGAGCAGGATGATGAAAGGATCCAGGAAGGACTCGAACTGGGCCACCAAGATGAGGTACACGAGGATCACGGACAGGATCAACCCGCCCCCGAAGCTCCGGAAGGACGCACGCATGCCGTGCACCGACCCGCGCAGGTCCACCCGGATCCCCTCCGGCAGCCGGATGCCGCTCACGACCCGATCCACAGCCGTCGCCAATCGACCCAGGTCTTCGGAAGCGGGCGCCACGTAGACGTCGATGGCACGTCGGAGCTGATAGTGGTCGACTTCGGTGGGGGACTCGAAGGGCGCGATCTTGGTGACCGCGTCTAGCTGGGTGGGGGACGCCGTGCCCGCCGATCGTATCGGGATCTGCCGGAGATCACCCAAGGAGCGGACCGCGTTCTCGCGGTACTGGACGGTCAGGAAGTAGTCGTTGCCACTCTTGGGATCCACCCAGTAGCTGGGGGCGATCATCTGATTGGAGCTTAGGGCGGTGATGACGTTGTTCACAACCTCCCGCTGGGATAGGCCAAGCAGGCTCGCTCTCTCCCGGTCGATGTCGAGACGGAGGGCGGGGTAGTCCAGATCCTGGGGGATCAGCACATCGCTCACCCCGGGGACCTTGCGCACCTGTCCGGCCACGTCCACCGCCACCCGGTAGGCCTTTTCCATGTCCAGCCCGCTGACCTGGACGTCGATGGGCGCGGGCAGCCCCATGTTGAGGACGCCGTCGACGCGCCCCCCGGACTGGAAATAGGTGCTCAGCTCCGGCAACTCCCGCTGCAGCTTTGCCCGCACCCGGTTCATGTACTCGTAGCTGCCGAGCCGGTGGCCCTCCTCGAGGCTCACCTGCACGAAGGCTGTGTGCTGCGCGGAGTTGGGGGTGTAGATGGCCGAAAAGTCAGGGGTGACCCCGATGTTGGAGACGATCATGCTCCGCTCCTCCGGGGGCACGACCTGGCGGATCTTCTCCTCCACCCGCTCTACGTAGCGCTCGGTCAGCTCGAGGCGGGTCCCGGAGGGGGCCTTGAGGTTGATGACGAACTGGCCAGGGTCGGTGCGGGGAAAGAAGGCCACCCCGAGCAGGGGGAACGCGCACAGGCTGAGGAGGGAGACGCCGGCGAGAACGGCCACGGTGGCGCGGGGCCGCGCGAGGGCCAGGGCCAGGGTGTGGTCGTAGCGCCGGAGCAGCATCTCGAAGTAGCGGTTGAAGCCGGCCACTACCTTCCCGAAAAGGGTTGTCGACGCGGGCACCTCGTGCTCGTGAGAGAGGTGGGGGGCCTGGATCAGATGGGCGCAGAAAAGCGGCACCACCGTCATGGCCACGAGGTAGGAGGCGAAGAGGGAAAGCGCCACGGCCACGGCCAGGGCCATGAACAAGAAGCGGCTGACTCCATAGAGGAAGACGACGGGGAAGAACACCACCACCGTGGTCAGGGTGGCGGCCAGCACGGGCAGAGCGACCTCCTGGCCCCCTCTCTCCGCGGCCGCTCTGGGCGGCTCCTTCAGCTCGAGGTGGCGGAAGATGTTCTCCAGCACCACCACGGAGTTGTCGATGAGGCGGGAGAAGGCGAGGGCCAACCCGCCCAGGACCATGGTGTTGACGGTTCCCCCCCCTGCGGCGATGGCCATCAAAGCCGCGAGGGCGGACAGCGGGATGGACAGGAAGACGGCCGCGGTGGCGCGCAAGCTCCCCAGGAAGAGCAGGATCATGACCCCGGTCAGCACCAGGCCGATCGCGCCCTCGTGGATGAGGTTCTCGATGGCTCTCTTGACGAAGATCGACTGGTCGAAGACCACGCTGGAGAGCAACTGCTTGGGCACGTCGGTGAGCTCGGCCACCGCCCGCTTGATGCCGTCCACCACCGCGATGGTGTTGGTGTCTCCCCCTTGTTTGAGCACCGGCAGGTAGACCGACCGCTGCCCGTCGATGCGAACGATGTTGGTCTGGATCTGCTGCGCGTCCTGTGCCTCGCCCACGTCTTGCACGAGCACGGAGGCCCCGTTCAAAGTCTTCACGGGGAGGCGGTTGATCTCCTCCGTACTGGGGAGCTGGCTGTTGGTATAGAGGTTGTAGTCGACGGCGCCGATGCGTACGTCCCCCGCGGGCAGGATGAGGTTGTTGTCGTTGACGGTGCGGACCACGTCCATCAAGCTGAGCTGGTGGGCCTCCAGCTTGAGGGGGTCCACGTACACCATGATCTGGCGAAGGCGTCCCCCGAAGGGCGGGGGCACGGAGGCACCATCCACGTGGGCCACCTGGTTTCGCACCCCATACGCGCCCAGGTCGCGGAGCTGCGTCTCGTTCAGCCCCTGCCCCTTGAGGGTGATGAGGCAGACGGGGAGGCTGGACGCGTCGAACTTCAGGACCACGGGGGGAAGGGTGCCCGGGGGCAGCCTTCGGAGGTTGGCCATGGCCAGGTTGGTGATGACGCTCACGGAGGCGTTGGGATCAGTGCCGGGCTGAAAGAACACCTTGATGAGGCTGACCCCGGGAAGCGACCGGGACTCGATGTGGTCGATCCCGCTCCCCAGGGTGAAGAAGCGCTCGAAGCGTCCGGTGATGTCGGTCTCGATTTGCTCGGGCGGCATCCCCGAGTAGAAGGTGGCCACCACCACCACTGGGATGTTGATGGGGGGGAAGAGGTCCACCGGCATGCGCGCGACGGTGGTGGCCCCCACAATGGCGACCGCCAGACAAACAACGACCAAGAGGTAGGGGTACCGGAGCGCGAAGCCCGACACTAGGGGGTGCCCTCGCCGGTCCTCTCGTCCTCGGGGGCAAGCTCCTGCGGCGTGACCGGGTCTCCGATACGGAACTGGCTCCGGCTGCCGATCACCACCCGGTCACCCTCCTTGAGTCCGGAGAGCACCTCGATACGGCGCGTCCCTTCGAGGCCGAGCTTGACCTGCCGCTCTTCGAGGCGGTTCTCGGCCCCCACCACGAGCACCCGGGCCTCCGACCCGGTCCGGGCCAGGGCTTGCAGAGGTATCGTGAGCACCTTGTCCCTCTGGGCAAGCACAAGGTCCGCCTCCGCATACATTCCGGGGACCACCGACCCGTCGGGGTTCTCCACATCGATCTCGGTCCGCATGGTTCGGGTCTCCGCGTCCAAGGCGTTCGCGAAGCGGGCCACCCGGCCCTCGAACGCGCGGCCCAGCGTCGGGACCCGGACCCGCACCACCATCCCCGGGTGGATCTGGGGCACCACCGACTCAGGGACCGGCAGCACCAAGCGGAGCTTCGAGATTTCTGCGACCCGGACCACGGGCATGGCCTGCGTGTTCGAGGCCGTGCCCGCCTGAATCAAGGAGCCTGTGTCCGCGTACCGGCGGGTGACCATGCCCGCAAACGGGGCGGTGATGCGGGAGTAATCGGAGAGGGCGCTCACCCGCTGGGCCTCGGCCCGCGCCACCTGGAGTTGGTTCTGGTCCTCAGAGAGGGCGGCCCGAGCGATCTGGGTCTGGGCCTCGGCCTGCTGGTCCCGGGCCATGGCCTCGTCCAACTCCTGCAGTGCGATGAGACCGGCCCGGGCCTGCGATGCCTCCTTCAGCCGGGCATAGGCGGAGTGGGCGGCCACGCGGGCCGACTCCGACTTCTCGAGCTCGCTCTGCGCGCGGCGGACCGAATCCTCGCTCCGTCGAATGGAGGCGTCTGCCCCCTGGACCTGGGCGCTAAGCTCCGGCACCTCCAGGACGGCCAGGATCCGGCCCTTCTCCACCCGGTCTCCCACGTCCACGGAGATGGTGCGGATGTAACCGGCCACCTTCGCGTGGAGGTCGACTTCCTGAAAAGGCCGGAACTCCCCGGAGAGGGTGAGGCTGGTGGAAAGGGGGGTCCGTTCGACACGCATCGTCGCCACCGACGGGGGGAGGTCGCTCGGGCCGCTGCCCCTGCCGGCCCGGCCCGACCAGGCGAGGAGGCCGGTGGCGAGGATCAGGGCCGGCGCGAGCATCACGAAGTGCCTTTTCGTCGCTCTGAACGGCATGAGAGCACGCTCCGGGGGGAAACGGCAGCGGCTAAGATACCACGGCGCGCACAGCTGCCCCAGCGTGTTCGCCCGGCCACTGCTGCCGTCGAGGGCCGGATCCATCTAAGAACTCGTGGGTTACGAGCGAGATCGACCGGCGACATCCGAGCCGCCGTCGTGTTCCGGCCGAAGGCGAGTTTACAGGGCCGTAACACGTTCGTCACGCCGGCGCGGCCTTCGTCCAACAGGCTTGGGCGACTGTGGGCCGAGGGCAAGGGACCCCTCCGGGGTTCCCCACGTCCAAGGGAACAGGAGGGGCCGGAGGAGGTTCTCCACCCAGTGCTTGTGGGTCGGCACGCGGCTGACGCGTAAAGAGAGGTGGCGCTCGACAGGCGTCAGGCGAGGCAGCGCCAGTTCCGGACTCCCTTCAAACCCTGAGAGGCTCGCAATTTCACAGAGAATTAACCCGGACGAAACGGCCTGTTTGCACGCGCCGGTTACGGTTACGAGAGCCGCCCCGGGCCGACCGTCCGCTTGAGCACGGAGAACAGCAAGATGAAGAACGCCATTGGGTTCGCGGCCGCCGCCACGCTTCTCGCCGCTGCCGTAGCGGCGCAGACGATCCAGATCGACGGAGCGGGAGCAACCTTCCCGAATCCCATCTACTCGAAGTGGTTCTCGGAGTACAACAAGCTCCACCCCGACGTTCAGATCAACTATCAGTCCATCGGCTCCGGAGGTGGGATCCGGCAGCTCACCAACCAGACCGTGTTCTTCGGGGCCACCGATGGACCAATGACGGACGAGCAGCTCAAGGCCGCTCCGGGGCCGGTCCTCCACTTCCCGACCGTGCTGGGGGCGGTAGCGCCCATCTACAACATCCCGGGCGTGAGCACGGAGCTGAGGTTCTCCGGGGCCACCCTCGCCGACATCTACCTCGGGAAGATCACGAAGTGGAACGACAAGGCGGTCGCGGCCGACAATCCGGGGGTCAAGCTGCCTGCGAACGATATCGCGGTCGTTCACCGCTCCGACGGCTCGGGGACGACCTACATCTTCGTTGACTACCTCGCCAAGGCGTCGCCGGGGTGGAAGACTAAGGTCGGCGTGAATACTTCCGTGAACTGGCCGGTGGGAGTGGGGGGAAAGGGCAACGAGGGTGTCGCCGGCCTCGTGACCCAGACCCCGAACGCCATCGGCTACGTTGAGCTCATCTATGCCCTTCAGAACAAGATCGCCTTCGGTTCCGTGAAGAGCCACGACGGTGAATGGGTCAAGGCGACCCTCCAGTCCGTCACCGCCGCCGCCGCCGCGGTCGAGGGGAAGATGCCCGCCGACTTCCGCGTATCGATCACGGACGGCGTGGGCAAGGGCGTATACCCCCTTTCCTCCTTCACCTGGCTCCTCTTCTACGAGAACCCAACGGATAAGGCGAAGGCAAAGGTCATGGTGGACCTCATGAAATGGGGGCTCAGCGAGGGACAGAAGTACTGCGCCGACCTCGGCTATGCGCCTCTTCCCGCCAGTGTTGTGAAGTTGGAGATCGCCGCCCTGGCGAAGATCAAGTAGGCAAGGGATCCCATGTCCAGGAACCCGTCCCGAACGGCGGCCCGCGGCGATGTGGGCTTCCGTCTCGGGACGGGTGCCTTCGCCGCCCTGATCTGCCTGATAGTGGTCGGGATCGGGATCGTCCTCGCCAGCCAGTCCTGGCTCTCCATCGAGAAGTTTGGCCTCGGTTTCTGGCGGGGAACCACGTGGGACCCCGTGGCCGGCGAGTTCGGCGCCTTTCCCTTCATCTGGGGGACCCTCTACTCGTCGCTTCTGGCCCTCCTGATCTCCGCGCCCATCGCCCTCGGAATCGCCGTGTTCCTGTCCGAGCTCTCGCCCCCCGCGCTGAAGCAGCCGCTCATCTTCCTGACCGAGCTCTTGGCCGCGGTTCCCTCCATCGTCTATGGGCTCTGGGGCATCTTCGTCCTCGTTCCTCTGGTTCGGAAACTGGAGGTCCTCTCGCCCGAGTGGCTTCGGCGAGTGCCCTTCTTCAGCGGCCCCCCCCTAGGCGTGGGCATGCTCGCCGCGGGCCTCGTGCTGGCGGTGATGGTGATCCCCTTCATCGCCTCCGTGGCACGGGAGATCCTGAAGGCGGTGCCCGTCACGCAAAGAGAAGCCGCCTATGCGCTCGGGGCCACGCGCTGGGAAGCCATCCGCATGGCGCTGTATTATGGGCGCACCGGGATCATGGGTGCCGTCATGCTCGGCCTGGGACGGGCCCTGGGCGAGACCATGGCGGTGACCATGGTCATCGGCAACAATCCCCAGGTGTCCTTGTCCCTCTTCGCCCCCCAGTACACCATGGCCGCCGTGATCGCCAACGAGTTCACGGAGGCCGCAGGCGAGCTCTACCTCGACGCGCTGGTGGAAATCGGGCTCGTGCTCTTCACTATCACCATCATCATCAATGTGCTTTCTCAGCTCCTCATCTGGAGCGTCAGCGACCAGCGCGTGCCCCGGCGAGTGGTGCCCAAGCCGAAGCCGGCGCTGGCGGCCTGAACCATGGCCATCGGGGTCACCTTTCACGATCGGCGACGCAAGATCGTCTCCCGCTTGGTGGAGGTCGCCTGCGCGGGGTCGGTCCTGGTCGCCCTCACCCCCCTGGCCCTCGTCCTTTACTTCGTGCTCAGCCAGGGCCTGCCTGCCCTCAACTTGGGGTTCTTCACCAACATGCCCAAACCCGTGGGCGAGCCCGGGGGGGGCATGGCCAACGCAATGCTGGGCACGCTCATCCTGCTCGGCTTGGCGGGGGCGCTGGCGGTACCGGTGGGGATCGCCTGTGCCGTCTACCTCGCGGAGTACCCGAAGGCGCGTCTTGCCCGGGCCGCCACCTTCGCGGCCGACATCCTGAACGGAGTGCCCTCGATCGTGATTGGCATCTTCGCCTATGTGTTCGCGGTCCTCCCCTTCCGGCGCTTCTCCGCCCTGGCCGGGGGCTTCGCTCTGGGCGTAATGATGATCCCGATCGTGGTCCGAACGACGGAGGAGTTACTCGCTCTGGTGCCCCCGAACCTGCGCGAGGGGGCCTTGGCTCTCGGGGCCACGCGGGGGCGGGCGACCTGGAGCGTGATCCTGCCCGCGGCTCTTCCCGGCGTCGTGACCGGCGTGCTGGTGGCCCTTGCGCGTGTGGCGGGGGAGACCGCCCCCCTCCTCTTCACCTCCTTCAACAATCAATTCTGGTCCGTGCGGCTGGACAAGCCCATCGCCTCCCTCACTGTGCAGATCTTCACATACGCCATCTCCCCCTATGAGGACTGGCACCGCCAGGCCTGGGCGGGGGCCACCGTGCTCATCGGAGCGATGCTGGTCTTCTCGGTGCTGGCGCGGACGGTGACGCGTAGGCTGGAGAGGATGCACCGGCCATGAGTTCACCGGAGGTGTCCATGTCGTCCGACGCTCCCGCCGCCGCGGAGGCTGGGATTCGGATAAAGACGGAGGTGAAGCCCACGAGCGGCCGCGCCCCGGAAGCGCGCGTCGCAATCGAGATTCAGGGGGTGGGGATCGCGTACGGGGACAACCAGGTGGTCCACGACGTCACCATGGACATCCCCGAGCAGCGCGTCACCGCCTTCATCGGCCCCTCCGGCTGCGGGAAGTCGACCCTTCTCCGGTGTCTCAACCGGATGAATGACCTCATCGATAGCGCGCGCGTGATGGGAAAGATCCGGGTCAAGGGCCAGGACATCTATGCCCCCGGGACGGATGTCATCGACATCCGGCGCCGGATCGGCATGGTCTTTCAGAAGTCGAACCCCTTCCCGAAGTCGATTTTCGAGAACGTAGTCTACGGGCTGCGCATCGTGGGAGTGCGGGACCGGGCGCGGCTCGACGAGGCCTGCGAGCGGAGCCTGCGGGGCGCCGCTCTCTGGGAAGAGGTCAAGGACCGGCTGAAAGACAGCGCGCTCAGCCTCTCGGGCGGTCAGCAGCAGCGCGTTTGCATCGCGCGGGCCATCGCGGTGGAGCCCGAGATCCTGCTCATGGACGAACCCTGCTCCGCCCTCGATCCCATCGCCACGCTCAAGATCGAGGAGCTCATTTACGGCCTCAAGGAGAAATACACGATCGTAATCGTGACCCACAACCTCCAGCAGGCGGCAAGGGTTTCGGACCGGACGGCTTTCTTCTGGCTCGGTCGGCTGGTGGAGTACGGCACCACCTCCGACGTCTTCACCAAGCCGAGGGAGAAACTGACCGAGGACTACATCACCGGCCGGTTCGGTTAGAGACAGAGGCGCCGATGGAACGACATCATTTCGAGGAAGAGCTGCAGAGCCTGAAGAACCGCCTCCTGACCATGGGGGCGCTGGTGGAGGAGCGGGTCCACCAGGCGGTGAGGGCCCTCATCGACCGCCAGCTGGAGGAGGCGGAGCAGGTCATCCGCTCCGACCAGGACGTCAACACGCTGCAGATCGAGATCGACGACCGCTGCCTGAAGCTCCTGGCCCTCCAGCAGCCCATCGCCACCGACCTCCGCCTCATCACCGCGGCCATGAAGATCAACGCCGATCTCGAGCGCATCGGCGACCAGGCCGTGAACGTCGCGGAGAACGTGATCAAGCTTCTCCCCCAGGCGCCCCTGAAGCCCCTCATCGACATCCCCCGCATGGCGGAGCTGGCGGAGAAGATGACCCGGGACGCCCTCGACGCCTTCGTGCGCAAGGACCCGGAGCTGGCCCGGAACGTGCTCCAGCGAGACGACGAAGTGGACAACCTCAAGGACCAGGTCTTCCGAGAGCTCCTGACCTACATGATGGCCGACCCGGGAACGATCCAGAGGGCTCTGGCCCTCATCCTCATCAGCCGCAACCTGGAGCGGATCGCCGACCACGCCACCAACATCGCGGAGGACGTGATCTTCCTGGTGGAGGCCAAGGACGTTCGTCACCACCATCAAGAGGAGCAACCAAAGTGAAGGCAGAGCGAGCCGGGGAACGGACGGGGGAACGGCCGGGCCGGGTGGCGCCCGCCTCCGGCCCGTCGGCGGACAGCCGTCCCCGCGTACTCCTCATCGAGGACGACGGTGACATCGCGGAGGCCATTGGCTACCAGCTGGAGAAGGTCGGTCTCCGCGTCAAGGTCGCCCGCACGGGGGAGGAAGGCCTGGAAGGCGCGCGCCGGGGCGTGGACCTCGTGCTATTGGACCTCAACCTGCCCGGCATGGACGGCCTCGAGGTCTGCCGGATGATCCGCCGCCAGACCACGACCGCCCACGTCCCCATCATCATCGTGTCCGCCCGGGCGGAGGAGGTGGACCGGGTGCTTGGCCTGGAGATGGGGGCCGATGACTACGTGGTCAAGCCCTTCAGCCTCAAGGAGCTGGCCGCCCGTTGCCGCGTCGCCCTGCGCCGGGCAAGCGGAGGGGGCGAGCCGCCCCAGGGCTACCGGGACGAAAACTTCGAGGTGGAGTTCGACGCCTACGTCTTGCGTTACCGCGGCCAGGAGATCCGGCTCACCCGCAAGGAGTTCGAGCTCTTCCGCTCCCTGTTGGAGAGGCCGGGCCGGGTACTCACCCGCGAGCGCCTGCTGGAGCGGGTGTGGGGCTACGAGAGCGACGTGGAAACCCGCAGCATCGACGCCCATATCCGCCGCCTGCGGCTGAAGCTGGGGCCCGCCCGAAACCACATCGAGACCGTGGTGGGGCTGGGCTACCGCTTCGTCAAGTAGCCAAGAGCCGGCGCGACCAATCCGCTGGATGCGGGGCTTGACCCTCGCTTGACCCCGGGACCATACTCCGCCCGAGGCGGGGCGCCATGCCGCTTCCCCCTCTCCAAACAGGAGGCCAGAATGAAGCCCTCCCGCTTCGGCCTGGGCACGCTCGCCGCGCTCGCCCTCGCCTCGTCCCTCTTCGCCCAGTCGCAAGCCATGAACGGCACGATCGAGGGCGTCGTGCGCGACGCCACCGGTGCCGTCCTGGCGGGGGTCACGGTCACCGTGACCAGCGTCGACACCGGCACGCAGCGGACCCCCGTCACCGACGCCAGCGGCACTTACCGCGCCCTGCTCCTCCCCCTCGGGAGCTACCGGGTGAAGGCGGAGCTCGGGGGGTTCAAGACCGTAGAGCGGACGGGCATCTCCCTGAGCGCGGGCCAGACCGCGGTCATCGACTTCGCCCTCGAAGTGGGCGGGGTCAGCGAGGTGGTGTCCGTTTCCGCCGAGGCCCCCGTGGCCGAGCCCGGCAAGATCGACCTCGGCCGGGTGATCACGGAGAACGAGGTCAAGAACCTGCCCCTCGTGTCCCGCAACCCCTACAACTTTGCTTTCTTGCAGGCCAACGTCACCGGCTACGAGAACACCGAGTTCGGCGTCCCCCGCATCAACGCCAACGGGACGCAAATGCACACCAACTACCAGCTCGACGGGAACACCAACACCGAGAAGGACCGGGCGGGGTTGCGGTTGCTTCCCATCTCGGAGGTGGTGGTGCGCGAGGTCCAGGTCATCACGAGCGGGTTCGCCCCCGAGTTCGGCCAGACCACGGGCATGGTCTACAACGCGGTCACGCCCTCGGGGACCAACCGCGTCCAGGGTTCGGTCGGCTACCGCTATCGGCGGG
>WNFI01353157.1_pt1 | contig 11364 bp, 19 predicted proteins | sample 5400471 | NCBI WGS metagenome assembly WNFI01 (sample SAMN13153348, study PRJNA577476) | soil metagenome | isolation source: 100 cm saprolite on Douglas fir-dominated hillslope | place: USA:California | collected 2013-09-17
TCCAAGATTGGGGCGGAACGGCCTTCACCTGGACTGACACCAAGGGTAATCCGGTTGCTGGAACAACTGTTTGGTCCATCGGTCCGAAAGAAGATGATCACTTTGCTCCGAGCACGGCTTCCTTCATGGTCAACTACCGAGTGGAAGACCTCCACGCCTTGGTCAAAGTCTTAAGGGAAGAAGGCTGCAACGTGCTCGAGAAAATTGACGAAGCCGAGTACGGGAAGTTTGCCTGGGTCATTGATCCAGAGGGAAACAAGGTCGAGCTATGGCAGCCGCCCGAAGGCCAATGAGCAGGCTCGTTACTCACGGAGCGAACTGCGGCCTAACAACGCGTTCGAGCGATCCGTGCTAGTGTCATCGCGGCGCGCCGCGAGCGCCCGGGTACATTGTGCGCCCGCCGAGCGCACCAACCGTCGGCGCGCGGCCGCCGAACGCGAGCGTTAGATGCGCGATGTGGACCTTCCACACCCGTCACGACAGCAGTACTGGCGCCATATGCGCGTGTGTCCATGAGCATGGTATACCCATGCGATGTACTGGCTTGTTTGAGGCATGGCATAAGAGCTCGGAGTTCCGACAACACTGGGTTGCCTTTATGCGCAGCGTTCCGTTCAAGGCATATTGCTGGGAGAATCCACCGATCACAGTCGCGACCAAGAACCGCTATAACGAATGCGTGTTTATGGAAAGTCCGGCTCTCTCAAGCGTTGTCGCGGACATCGAGCCGTTCTCTGAAGAGTTGAGGGGAAAGCAAGGCTCCGTGTCCTTCCCGAATCTCGGTGGAGATGCACTCCTTGTCGTACCATGCCCCGTGGACAAGCACACGGATTACGCACATATTGCTGCGTTCATGCGCACAGCGTCAGAAGATCAGGCCGCACAGTTCTGGCAGGAAGTTGGAAATGCTTTGACGGAACATCTCACTTCCAAATCCACGTGGCTAAGCACAGCTGGCCTCGGTGTCTCGTGGGTGCACGTTCGTCTTGACTCTCGGCCAAAGTACTATCAATACCGTCTGTACGCGGAGTCCTCCCACTGGAGTGTTTGCAATTGAGGCAGCGCGCATCTAACAACGTGTTAGAGCGGCCGGTGAGGCCGTACGCGCAGGGGCGCGTACGGCGCGTCAGACATTTGGCGCTGTCCGCACGCCTCGGAGCGCCGCGGCCGGCCGCTCAACACGAGCGTTAGGTGCTGCTGTGAAGTTCGCACAGATTATTGTCTTCAGTTTGGCCTTGACGCTGCACACCAATATTGCCAGCGCCGATAGTGGCCCCGAGGTTCCAGCGGTTGCACCCCTATGCGACGTTCTTGCCAATCCCGGTGGCTTTGATCACAAACTCGTGCAGGTTTCAGGCGAAGTGAGCCGTGGCTTCGAAGACTTTATGCTCAGCGACACCTCATGTAAGTCCAAGAACCTCATGTGGCTTGAAATTGGTGGTACGGTTGGCTCCGAGGTTGTGTACTGCTGTGGTGATAACAACATTAGGTCGCACCGTAAGAGTGCGCTGGTTGTAGAAGGGATCACAACGATCCTGGTAATGGACAAGAATTTTGTTAGTTTTCAGTCCCTCACCAGCTCGCAGTCCCAGTACGCCTGCGCTGTCGTTACTCTTTTGGGCAGATACTTCTCTGGCCGAGAGACTCAAACGCCCACAGGTAAATACTGGATGGGTTACGGGCACTTTGGAATGGCTAGTCTCTTAGTGATTCAGCAGGTGATTTCCGTTGCACCGTGCAGCACCACTTAACTACGCGTTCGAGCGGTCCGCCGGGCATCATCGCGTGCGCGCCGCGAGCGCCCGTGAATATTGTGCGCCCGCAATGCGCGTCCCCCGCCGGCGCGCAACCGCTCAACGCGAGCGTTATTTGGCAAGGAGAACGTCAGTGAAATATGCTGCGGTCGCCCTTTCTTTTGCGCTGTCAGGGTGTGCCTCCTATGTCACGCCGGGCGGCCCTGTAAGTCTTGAGGCAATCAATCGCTTCGACATTGCTGAGGTGGCATCAAGAAAGCCGGCCGCAAACTTTCCTGCCACAATCGCGATCGTTCGGGTTCAGGCGCCGCAGTACAGGTCATACACGTCTGATGCAATCGGCAAAGGCAGCTTCAGTGTTGTCCCAACGCAGGAGTTACTGACTGAGGAACAACTTCAGTCACTCTCTCACTGGCCCTCCGTAACTGCAGTCGTGCCGATCAGCCGGCTTCTTTTACCCGCGGTCCTAAACTCAGTTGATGACCTAAGATTGGCTGCCGCGAAGCTTCAGGCCGACGTCGTGCTCGTATACACGATTGATACGACCTTTCGTGTTCAGGGCAGGGCCTACGGGCCACTCAGCGTGATCTCACTGGGCCTCGCACCAGATCGGGACGCGTACATCACCTCTACGGCTTCCGCCATTTTCACCGACGTACGGACTGGCTATACCTACGGAGTCGCAGAGGCAACCACTAAGGCCTCAGGCCTAACAAACGCCTGGGGGTCGCGAGCCACCATCGATAGGAAGCGACTGGAGGCGGAGCAGCAAGCATTTGCGGCCCTGATTTTAGAGTCTGAGAAAACATGGAAGGGCATTGCAGATCGTAGTCGCTAGCATTGCCACATAACAACCGCAGCGAGCGCTGCGTGATCGATAAAGTGCCAAGCTCAAGCGTGGGTGCCCGCGGCGCTCGTGCGGAGCGTTAGGCGGCAGCTTGCACAACATTTCAATCGATTGTGGTCGCGGCTCTACTCCACGTAGGGGAGATCGCCCATGGGACTAGCCATGTCCGCCGCCGTGTTCTACATCATGGTGTCGGTGTTTGCCCGCGAGCTAGTAAATTCCGCACGGTGGAAGGTCATTACGCTCGCGTTTTTATTCACCTTCCTCTTCATGTTGGGTAGTGGGGCAAATTCGGTACTGGAGCAGGCCCTTATTTGCGCAGGAATTTGTGCCGCGGCCACGGCAGCGCTTAGGTATTGGCTTGGGGCAACTTGGCAGCAGTCACTTAAGATATCCGGTTCGTTTGTCGGACTTACCGTGGCCTGGTCGTTTGCGCTAGCTTGGCTCCTTGCGCCGAAGGCACCGTAGCCGCCTAACAACCGGTTCGACCGCGAGAGCGGCGCCGCCGGCTTCGGAAAGGTCAGGAGAGGGTCGATGATCGGAATAAAGGAGCTTCGTTTCGAATCGCGGGCGCCGCGCCGGGGTCAACCGGAGCGTTAGGTGGCCAGCTAGCGCTCTGCGATGATTGCCGCCAGCTCTCGATTCGAGGTCCCAAGTGCCAAAAGCGACTTCACCAGCAAATCGAGCGAGACGGTCGGGTCGCCCGCCTCCATCTTGGCTACTCTAGACTGACTTGACCTTAGGGTCTTTGCCAGCTGTGTTTGTGTTACGCCCCGGAAGTGACGCCGCGACTTCAGGCCGACAGCAAGTTTCAACCGCAGCTCAATGTAGAGTTCTGCTCCAGGGCTCAGCTCGGGGAAGTCAGTGGCATTTCCGACCTTCCAGCCCTTTGCAGCGAGCCTCTTCTTCTTACTTTCCCGCATGGTCATACTCTTTTAGGCGCCGGCGGCATGTTTCAATGACTGTCTTGGGGGTCTGCGGGGTCTTCTTAGCGAAGACCTCTGCAATCACACTGGCATTAACGTCAATGCGGTATATCAGCCGCCAATTGCTCGACATATCATTTATTCGTAACTCATGGCATCGTGGACCAATGCTGGGCATGGGCCTCGATTGTGGCATTGTGAGCGCATCACTACGCTGCGGGCGTCTTGGCAAGAAGCCTGCCTCGAGGCGCCCCGCCTGGGAAAACGGAGGGGTCTTGACCTCGCCGTGCAGCCAAGCCAAGGGCTTATCTTTCAGGCTCACGAGCCCAGTAGATGTCAGAACAGACATAATCGCAAATGGCAACTTAACAACCTGTTCGATCGCGGCAGCGGCACTGTCAACTTCGGTTGGGTTGGAGGAAGGTCGATGATCGGGATAAACGAGCTCTGTTCTGCGCGGCGGGCGACGCGCCGCGGTCAGCCGGAGCGTTAGGCGAGCACCATGACCACTGGCGACCAAAACATTGCCACCCTGGTCTTCCCGAATGAATACATGCGTCAACTCAACAGTGTCGTTGGCCTCACCGCGGAAAACGTCATATTCCTTAAGCGGAAGTTCGTCTCAAGGAGTGGTTGGGAGCTCGAACGGCACCCGCTTAGTGAGTTAACTGGCATCTTGTATTCCCAATCTGTGCCAATCATGCGCATCGTAGGAGGAGCGCTGTTGGTCGCGCTCATAGGCGCGGTTCTCTACCTGTTGGGAGTTTATTGGGATAGTTTAGAGCCCGGCCAGAGAATCCCGGTCGGTGCAATTGCGCTTGCAGGCATTTTCGGGCTCAAACTCCTCTTCGGTGCTCGGCAGCACAAGCTTGTATTTCTGCTCCGATCAGGCACCAAACTTACGTGGAAATCCAAAGCTGGAGACTTCAACCTAATTAAGCCAGCTGTGGAAGGCATAGTGGCTTTTGCGAAGCAGAGGGCACTGCTACTTGTGCCCGGTGAGCACCGTTGATGGGCTCGCCTAACAACGCGTTGGAGCGGCCCGGGACAGGCCACACTTCGGCGCGCGGCCAGCGCGCTATTCATTTTGCACCGTCCGCGCTCTTGAACGCGCGCCGGCCGGCCGCTCAACGCGGACGTTAGCCATCAAGACACATCACCACTAAAGGACGAGCATGCGCTACATCATCACGACTCTGGCTCTTTCGGTTCTGCTTCATTCACCCCGCTCCTTTGCACAGGATGCACCGCAACAGCATCAACCCACACCTGGGGACATGGCGAAGATCATGGACGCGACCTTTGGCGCCATGGTGCCAATGATCGCGAAGATGACGGAGGTAATGATTGAGGCCCAATTGAAAATCGCCGTACTCCCGGATACCGCTGATCGCATTGCGACGTTCAAGAAGAATTTGTACGACTCGCTGGTGAAGAGAGGCTTCAACGCGAATCAGGCGATGCAGATAGTTGTTGCCACGAGCGTGCCATCCGCAACTCCGGCGATGAAGTGATGGCTAACAACGCGTTCGAACGGCCGGCGAAATGCTCCACTTCTACGCGCGGCCAGCGCGTTATTCATCTTGCGCCGTCCGCGCGCTACCGGGCGCTGTGGCCGGCCGCTCAACGCGAGCGTTAGGTTGCCAGGAGGTCACATGCCACGCGTCTTAATTCTCATCACCGCGCTGGTAGCACTGTCGGGGTGTCAATCTTCACCGCAGCGTGCATCCGCCGGGCTCTATTCCGGCGGCGATGGATTAACCATGGGCACTGCCGTGATAATCAATGCCGCAAATGATGCGGAGGGTACTCATGCGGTTTACGCTTGGCTTCGAGGGCACTCATCGGGTAGTAAAGTGAAGAGGCAGTCTCTTGTCACTGAGGCCGGACGCGCCTACGACGTCATGGAAATGGTGGCGACCGATGGTTCCGAGCAAAGCTATTTTTTCGATATATCGAAGTCATTTGGGAAATGGTGAGGAGATTGCTGGCAACGTACCAACCGGTTCGACCGCGACTGCGGCGCCATAAGCTTCTGAAGGATCAGAGGAAGATTGATCATCGGGATAAAGGAATTTCGTTCTGCTCTGCGGGGGCCGCGGCGCCGTCAACCGGAGCGTTAGGTTGCGTTATCACATTTGTCCGGTCTGTGGTACACCTTGGTTAAGGGGTTTCGTTAAATGGCAACGGAAAGAATTATTGTGGTTCGTCGTTTTCGCACCGGCTCCGTGTTTAGGATTACCGCCGCGGGAATTTTCTTTTCCCTGATTCCGTTCTTTATCCTAATGGGTGTGCTCGCCCTGTTTGGCCTGAGCACGCTCAAATGGAACGACGCCCCTGTGCTTGGGGTTCGAGGGTTTCTTGTGTCGCCGTTAATGGGACTATTTGCTGCATCGCTCTTCACTGCATTTGGCGGCGTTGGTATGGCGTTCGGCCTTTGGCTTTACTCCAAGCTCAAACCTTTGACACTTCGGTACTTGGAGGATGACGCCAGTCCGCCGTTGCCCACGGCAGCCGGTCATGATCAGAACGCAACCTAACTACGCGATCGACCGGCCCGTGATGGAAAGCACTTCGGCGCGCGTCCGGCGCATTTGTCATTCTGCGCCGTCCGCGCGCTTGAGCGCGCTGCGGCCGGCCGCTCAACGCGAGCGTTAGGCGACCCGAGCCAGGAAGTAGCACTTATGACCCCTCGCGACGGGAAGTTTGTAAAGCGCTGGGCGACTATCAGAGCACGGGGCCGATTGCGTTACATATTGGTGTCGGGAGTGATCTCCTGGGGCGTGCCGATGTTCTTCGTAATGACGTTTGTTGTCAGTAGACCACCGCATCTGACGGCCGAGGTGCTGACCACTCTAGGTGGTGTATGGGCGGCGGGAGGGTTTGGCTTCGGTGCGAGCACTTGGTTTGTCCTTGAGAGACGCTATAACGGACTGGTCTCACGCAATGAAGGTAGGGTCAGTGATGGGGTCGCCTAACTACGCGTTGGAGCGGCCCGTGACACGCTTCACTTCGGAGCGCGGCCAGCGCGTCAGTCAGTTTGCGCCGTCCGCGCGCCTGAGGGCGCGGCAGCCAGCCGCTCAACGCGAGGGTTAGGCGACTTGTGCACCCCACCATGATTCGACCGGCGAAACAGGCCGATGACGATGCCATCTGGAGTATCTTCCACGCTGTCGTAGCATCCGGCGACACGTATGTGTTCGATCCGCATATGCCCCGTGAGCAAGCTCTGGCGTACTGGCTTCGGTCCGACACTCATACTTACGTCGCAGAGATTGAGGGCCAGGTAGTGGGCACCTACATCCTCAAGGCTAACCAACCTGGTCTCGGCTCCCATGTCGCAAACGCCGGCTTCATGGTCTCACCGATGGCTCGCGGCACAGGCGTCGGAAGGCGCATGGGCGAGCATTGCCTTGTCGAAGCGCGCCGGCTCGGTTTTCGCGCGATGCAGTTTAACCTGGTAGTTTCCACGAACGAAGGAGCGGTGAGGCTGTGGCAGTAGCTTGGCTTTCAGATTATTGGCACCGTACCGGAAGCTTTTCGACACTCTCGACAAGGCTTTGTCGACGCTTACGTGATGTACCGGTCGCTCCAATGAAGTCGCCTGACAACGCGTTCGAGCGGCCGCTCAACGCGAGCTTTAGACTGCAACGCAGTCACATGCGACGCGACGGAGCCATTCTGACTTTTGCGAACGTACTAAGTTGCGTCGCGCAATCCTACATGGGGCTCTTCGCTGCCAGCCTGATGTTTAAGTCAGCGTTTCACTCGGTCGAAGTACCACTCGCGGCGAAGTTCGGGGTGGCTGGGTCAGTAGCCGTCATTCTGTCGGGGGGCGCACTCTTTGGCGTACTACGAAGCGTTGTGCCGGCTGCCGCCGCGTGGATTGTGGTCGGTGTATTTGCGTCGCGTTTTACGGAGACGCTGTCGATGGCTTTCGAGAACGAACAATGGATCCTTTGCACTGCCTTGATTGGGCTTTTGATTGGCCTTTGCGTCTTCGGAAGCGTCGTCTTTACGCGAGCCGCTGCGAGAAGTGCCTCAAATTGCTTCAGTCCCGTCTAACTATCGGTTGGTGCGGCCGTGAGGGATAATCTGCCTCGTACGTGCCTTGCGGCTGACGGCCGCTCAACCTGAGCGTTGGAGCGCATTGACGTGGCGTCAGTCTTTACCCACCCCGTCGTACCCCTTGCCCTTGCAATCGCAATGGGGAGGTCCCGGGTAAGCCTGCCCTTGGTGGCCGTTGGCATGGCCGCTTCGGTCCTGCCCGACCTCGACGTCATCGGACTTCGCCTCGGGATCCCTTACGGCAGCGACTTCGGTCACCGCGGGTTCAGTCACTCGTTAGTCTTTGCCGCGGCCGTTGCCCTGCTGGCCACCTCACGCGCTGCCTGGTGGCACGCGTCTCGGGCTGTGACCTTCCTTTTTGTGTTCCTATCATGCGCCTCGCATGGCCTACTGGACATGCTGACTACTGCGGGGAGGGGCGTCGAATACTTTTGGCCGTTCTCCACCCACCGCTACTTCTTACCCGTGAGGGTCATAGAGTCCTCGTCCCTGAGCATTACGCGGTTCTTTCAGGTCACCGGTGGCAGGGTGTTGCATTCAGAGCTACTCTGGGTGTGGGTCCCTTGTCTTTCCGCTGCGTTCATCGCGAGGGCGATCAGGAAAAGCAATGCGCTCTGACAACGCGTTCGAGTGGCCCGTGACACGCTTCGCTTCGGCGCGCGTCCGGCGCACCCGCCATATTGCGCCAGCCACGCGCTTGAAAGCGCGTCAGCTGGCCGCTCAACGCGAGCGTTAGGCAGCACCGTGGCTAGACCTACGCGCGCATACTACGAGGCGGCGGTGCGCTTGGCGGAGGAGAGGCTTACTCCGTTGCGGTCCCTTAGCTATGAAAGGGCTTTGGCTCTGCCGGAAGTGCAGAGTGAGGACGTATTGGTGGCCGGACAGAAGGTCAGCTTCACCCTGTCCCGCGATGTCAGCTCCCGTCAGCTTGAAGGCTGTGTCATGGTCGTGGCGCTGGTTGCGCTTCCACGGTGGTTCGGACGAGGGACGCACCGCACGGAGCGAGGCATTGTGTTTTCTCCGAATGCCCAACCGCGAGAGGCCACGGCACTGGAATTGCAGAAGAGTGGGGGTTAGCTCTCGTGCTGCCTAACAACGCGTTCGAGCGGCCCGTGACATGCTTTACTTCGGCGCGCGGCGAGCGCGAAATTCAGTTTGCGCGGTCCGCGCGCCTGAAGGCGCGGCGGCCGGCCGTTCAACGCGAGCGTTAGGTATCCATGGCAAGCGTCATCCATATTTTCACTGCCCCGGCAAGGGGAGCGCCAATGGAGCCGCGGCAGTATGTCGCAGCACTGACAGACGGCGGGCTCGACGGCGATCGCTATGCCGACTCGGCGAACCGTCGTGGCCCTGAATATCAGGTCACTCTCATTGAGAGCGAAAACATTGCGGCGTTTTCTGAGCTCGTGGACGTACCGTTTACAGCGGACATGCCCCGGCGCAACATTGTAACGCAGGGGGTCAGCCTCAATGATCTCTGTGGCAAGAGGTTCAAGGTTGGCGGCGCCACTCTCGAGGGCCTTGAGCTGTGTGAACCCTGCGCCTTATTCGCGAAGCGAACGCACCGCGAGGTCCTGAAGTACTTCCCACGGAAAGGTGGCCTTCGAGCTCGGATAGTCGAGGGTGGGGAGATTCACGTTGGGGATTCTGTTGTGGTAGACGCCTAACAGCCGGTTCGACCCCAAGGCCGGCGCCAACAGCTTCGGAAGAGTCAGTGGGGGGGTCGATGATCAAAATGAACGAGCTTCGGTCCATTCCGCGGGCACCGCGCCGCGGTAGACCTGCGCGTGAGGCGGCGAAGAGGCACGGGAAGCGATAGAGTGACCTATCTAATACGTCGGCTACTGTTCGCTGATCGCGCGCGGTGCGCGCAAATAGCCACTTTGGCTCGGGTCATAGCGCTGTTGATCCCGGCGACCCTGTGCGGATGCGCGGCGCAACCTCAATATGGCAGCTCGTACTATGATCAACGAGCGGTAGTCGCCTATAGGGGGAAGGACTTCGTGACCGCACGCGAGCAGTGGTCCAAGGCCTTGGCATTGGACAGTAATAGCGTTCGGGCACTAAATAACCTCGGATACTTGCTCTATTACGGTATGGGTGGGAGTCAAGACCAGGATCGCGCCGTCACGATGTGGACTCGCGCTGCGCACATGGGCCACTCAGAATCGCAGTGGCATCTGGGCATTGCCTATAAGGACGGTACCGCAGCGCCTCAAAGCAATATCGAGGCGTACGCATGGTATCGGTGCGCCATTGCGAGTGCCGCAGCCGCGTCGGATCGTGGTAAAGAGATTGTAGAAAACCGAATAAGTCACGATGCTCAGGTATGGCTCAATGATCTCAGCTCCCAAATGTCGCCAGACCAGTTAGTGTTGGCGGAGCAACTTGCCAAACAGTACATTGATCGCTATGCAGGAAGATAGGTTTACACCTAGGAATTGCGTGCGCTGGTATTACGACAGCGAGGCTCCCGGGCCCTAACAATCGCATGGAGCGTCGCATGAACAATAGAGTGCCAAACTCACGCGTGAGTGGCCGCGGCGCTCAGGCGGAACGTTAGACGGTCGGAGGTGCCTCATGGCGACCAAGCTCTTTGCTCGAAACGTCTGCAGCACGCTGCGGTTGGCGATGCTTGCTGCAATGACCTTCGCGATCGTCTCATGTGGTGGTGGGCAGAGCACCGCCGCGTCGCAAGTAGACGAAAATGCGTTCATTCAGCTGGCCCAGCAGGCCACCTGCGCCGATATAAAGAATAGACTTTACGAGGTCGATCAACTCTTGGTGCTGAGCGATCGTGCGGGCAGCTGCCCGGACGCAAGTTTTGGTCAGGTACTATATGGAAGGACTATCAACGACGTGTATTGCACGAATCAGGACTCAATAGCTGGTCCGGTCAAGCGCTGCGATGCGGTTGTCTATCAGAGCATGTTCGACACCATGATCAGCAACCTCGCGCAACCGGATCTGGGCCTCGGGCCAATGCATAGCATCAAGGTATTGCTGTAGTGACATTGGCTTCGGTCCAATTGCATTTTATGCCGAGTCGGCCCTAACAACCGCATGGAGCGCCGCGTGATCCATAAGGTTCCAAGTTCTTGCGTGAGGGCCGGCGCCGCCCATGCGGAGCGTTAGCTGTCACACGAGAAGAGCAATTGCTTTATGCCACTGCACATCGGAATCGTTGGATGTTCAGCAGAAGGTGCTTCCCTATGCTATCGAACGATGTGCTCCGAGGGACCGCGCCTGCTTGGTCCGCACGCACATCCGGAAGTATCCATGCATACACCGAGCTTTGCCGGGTATGTTGACTGCCTTGATCGCGGCGATCTTCGTGGTGTCGCCGACCTGATGCTGGAGTCAGCACGAAAACTAGCGTCGATCGGTGCCGCCTTCCTAATATGCCCAGATAATACGATTCACTCGGCCTTTAGCCTCGTAGAGCCGAACTCGCCTTGCCCCTGGTTGCACATCGCTGCAGTCGTAGCCGACGAGGCTGTCTCCCGCGGGTTCCGACGCGTTGGCCTGACGGGCACACGATGGCTCGTAGAAAGTTCCGTTTACCCCGAACTGTTTACCTCCAGGGGACTCGAGATCGTACGTCCTAGCGAAGCCGAGCGGCAGGAAATTCATCGTATCATCATGAGCGAGTTGGTCGCCGGGGTCTTTTTGCCAGGCGCTGTCGCCTTCCTTCAGGGAGTCATCCGACAGTTGGCCAGTCATGGCTGTGACTCAGTCGCCCTTGCTTGTACAGAAATCCCCCTCATCA
>WNFI01612952.1_pt1 | contig 11363 bp, 10 predicted proteins | sample 5400471 | NCBI WGS metagenome assembly WNFI01 (sample SAMN13153348, study PRJNA577476) | soil metagenome | isolation source: 100 cm saprolite on Douglas fir-dominated hillslope | place: USA:California | collected 2013-09-17
AACTGGCGGCTGGCGACTGCTCTGACGATGCAAACTCCGGTGATCACTTCATGCACCCGGCCTGATAGCATCCGCAACATGCGCACCGCGTCGGTTGTATCCCGTGGTTTGCCCAGAATTTTGTCGTCCACTACGACAATCGTGTCGGCTCCAAGGACGTATTCATCCGGACGGCTGCGGGAAACGGCCAGCGCCTTTTCTTGGGCCAGACGTTCTGCGTAAGCGCGGGGCAACTCGCCAGGAAGGGGAGTTTCGTCAATATCCGCCGGCTGCACGCTGAACGGAATTCCGGCAATTCGCAGAAGTTCCTGACGTCGCGGCGAAGCCGAAGCGAGAACGAGCATGAACTCTAATTTTACTGGCAACTGGCTACCGGCAACTGCCTTCACCGGCTGCCGACTACTCCCCGCACCGATTCGATCAGCTTAGCTGAATCGTAACCAACGCCATCTTTGAACACAATCTCCACATTTTCGATGTCCTCAATCTTCTGCGACGGATCGCCCTTGATCACCACCAGGTCCGCCTGCTTCCCGGGCGCAATGCTTCCGATGCGGTTCGATTCTCCCAGATATTGCGCTCCGTTCCACGTCGCAATGTGAATCGCCTTCAGGGGCGTGAATCCGGCCTCCACTAAAAGCTCCACTTCGCGCTGATCCCCGAAGCCCGCGATGATTCCGCCCATGCCGGTGGGGTCCAACCCAGCCAGCAGCAAACCTCCGGCTTGTACGAAAGTATGCTCGAATTCCATTTCCTTTTTGAATGCGGCCGGCCAGGGCGATGTCTCACTGCCATATTCCTTCCGCAATAGGGCGGCATCGCTGGAGCGGACTCTTCTCTCCAGAAGCAAAGTACGCGCATCAGGAGACAGCGCCTCCAGCAAACGCGGCTGAAGTGTCGGACGTCCCGGAAAACTTCCCATCTCGAACACCGGCAGCGTTGACGTCACGGCAACATGACGCTGCACCAGATCGACGATCATGTCGTGCGCAGGCCCTGCATTCAAATCCAGTTTCGCCGTGAGGATAGGATTTTCTTCCGTTGTGCATTCCCCTGCCTTCTTAGCGGGATCGAATTCCGAATCCACCAGCAGTCCATGCTCGAGATCGTCAATTCCCAGCACGGCGGCTTCACGAAAGCCAATCGAACACAAGTGCCCGGTCACTTTCGCGCCGCGTTTGTGGGCTGCCGTGATCGCGGCCGCCAGCTCCGCGGGCGTTATGAACATGTAGGCCTTGAAATTGTCGACGCCTTCATCCATCCAATAGTTGACGGTCTTGGTCGCGTCGTCGGGCCCGGTAAGCTGGTGCAGTTGCAACGCCCACGAGCCCGCACCCTCCAGATACGGCCCCGTGACGTGCATTTTGGGTCCGGGCATTTGCCCCGCGTCGATTTTTTTCTTGATCTCCAGATCGGTGTAGGGTTCGAGCGACCCTGTCGTACGGATCGTGGTTACGCCCCCGGCAAGATACAACCGTGGGAAGCTGTAGCCCATCTCGCCGAAGATGCCGTCGCCCGCCGGGTAGAACATGTGTTCATGCATGCCCACCAGGCCTGGAATCACGGTGTAGCCGTGCATATCCAGCACCTGCGCGTCCTTCGGCACGCTCGCCGAGGAAGCGTCGCCCACCGACTCGATCTTTCCCTTGCTGAGAACGATCGCCTGATCTTCGCGCGGGGCAGAGCCGGTGCCATCAATCACGCGCACATGAGTGAGGACCACAACGGGCGCGTCCACTTTCACGAACTCGTGCACCTGCGGGGAAGGAGATTGGCCTACGAGGACACCAGAGGAGAGCAAACAGCAACCGACCACAAAAATAAGCCTTCGCATACATGACACCTCGAGTGGAGGTAACTAGTTGGCAGATTGTAACGGATCGAGGAGTTACGAGCGAGCAAAGAGCGCCTAGCTGCGGACGAGTTCAAACCGATTCCCAAATGGATCTTGGATATGGCAGCGGCTCACTCCTGGGATATCATCCTGCTCGTTCACTTCAATTCCCGAGCCCCGCAATCGTCGCAGAAGCGCCGCATAGTCACGGCAGCGCAAAGCTGGATGTGCCTTCTTTGCGGGACGGAAGTCGCTTTCGACTCCGAGATGGAGTTGCACGCCGCCACTCGCAAACCAGCATCCGCCGCGTTTGGCGAGTTCCGGTGGCTTAGGCAGTTCCAGCATTCCCAACAGCTCTCCGTAAAAAGCTCGAGCTTTCTGTTCTCCGCCGGCAGGCATCGCGAGTTGAACATGATCGATCGCCGTAAATGGCTCACCACTCATACTGACATGCTAGCTCAGAAGCAGAAACGGAGAACGCCTTCCCACCTGCTAAAATCGAAGATTAGCCACTAGATCTTATCCACTTACTCATGGACGCAGCTTTCCTCCGCAACTTTGCGATCATCGCGCATATCGACCACGGCAAGTCCACGCTGGCGGATCGCCTTCTGGAAATGACGGGCTCTCTTACCGCGCGCGAAATGCAGGCGCAGGTGCTCGATTCCATGGACCTGGAGCGCGAGCGCGGCATCACCATCAAAGCCCACGCGGTTCGAATGATGTACACCGCGCAGGATGGCAACACGTATCAGCTAAACCTGATCGACACTCCCGGCCACGTGGATTTTTCCTACGAAGTCTCCCGCTCTCTGGCCTCATGTGAGGGTGCGCTTCTCGTGGTCGATGCCTCGCAGGGCGTCGAAGCTCAGACACTGGCCAATTCCTACCTCGCGATCAATCACGGCCTCGAAATTATTCCCGTGATCAACAAGATCGACCTGCAAAGTGCCGACATTCCCCGTACAAAAGAAATGATCGAAAGCGCCGTCGGTCTCGATGCCACAGATGCCGTTCTGATCAGCGCCAAGACCGGGCAGGGCGTAGCTGACGTATTGGAAGCGATTGTGAAGCGAGTGCCGCCACCGAAGGGAAGCGCCGACAACCGGCTCCAGGCGCTGGTTTTCGACTCCTGGTTCGATCCTTACCGCGGCGTCGTTGTGCTCACCCGCGTCTTTCAGTGCACTCTGAAAAAAGGCGATCGCATTCGCCTCTCGTGGAACGGCAGCACCTTCGACGCCGAAACTCTCGGCGTGCTCACGCCCAAGCCGGTCGAAGTCGACGAACTGAAGGCCGGCGAAGTCGGCTTCATCATCGCCAACATCAAGAACGTTGCCGACACCAAAATCGGCGACACCATCACGCACGACGACAATCCCGCCATCGAAGCTCTCCCTGGCTTCGAAGAAATCAAGCCCATGGTTTTCGCGGGACTCTACACCGTCGACTCGCACGAACACACCCGCCTGCGCGAAGCGCTGGAAAAACTGCGCCTGAACGATTCTTCATTCTTCTTCGAGCCCGAAAGTTCGGTCGCCCTGGGATTCGGCTTCCGCTGCGGCTTTCTCGGACTGCTCCACATGGAAATTATTCAGGAGCGCCTCGAACGTGAGTTCTCGCTCGAACTCATCACCACCGCCCCCGGTGTGCGCTACAAAATCTACAAAACCGACGGCGCCATGGTCGAGGTCGACAACCCTTCGCGCTGGCTCGATCCCAGCGAGATCGCTAAGATCGAAGAGCCCATCATTCTCGCTACTATTCTCACCAACGAAGAATACGTCGGCGGAATTCTCAAGCTGGTCGAGGACAAGCGCGGCCAACAGAAGACATTCGAATACGTCAGCTCCTCGCGCGTCATGTTGCACTACGAGTTGCCGCTCAACGAAATCGTGCTCGACTTTTACGACCGTCTCAAATCCGTCTCCCGCGGCTACGCTTCCCTCGACTACCACCTCGCCGACTACTGGGAATCGCCGATGGTAAAAATGGACATCCTCGTCGCCGGCGAACCCGTCGACGCCCTCTCCATCATCGTGCACCGCGACTTCGCCTACGACCGTGGCAAGGCGCTGGTCTCAAAAATGCGCGAACTCATTCCGCGGCAAATGTTCGAAGTCGCGATTCAGGCCTCCATCGGAGCGAAAATCATCGCCCGCGAAACCGTCTCCGCCATCCGCAAGAACGTAATCGCCAAATGCTACGGCGGCGACATCAGCCGCAAACGCAAGCTGCTCGAGAAACAAAAAGAAGGCAAAAAGCGCATGAAGCGCATCGGCCGCGTCGACATCCCCCAGGAAGCCTTCCTGGCCGTCCTCAAGGTTGGCGAAGACAGCAACTAGGAAGGGTTTTAGCTTCAGGACGTCACTCAAACGGAATTTCGACTTCCGTATAGCTTCCGGGCGTGGCTGCATTCACGGCGGTAACCACGCGGTCGATGTAGCGGTGGACGGCAGGTCGCTGAGAATTGCCGAGTATCACGATGGCGATTCGCCGGCCTTTCAGGTTTTGTTGGTATTGGATATTCTTGTCCGTGGAGAGCAGAAGGTCGAACCCCGCTTCCTCGGCTGCTGTCAGCAATTCGCCGTTCGCCAGGGTATTCCAGCCTCTTGCCACGGCTTCTACAACCGTATGACCGAGAAGCCAACGGGAAACGCTTCGCGGTGTACCGTGGTCAAAGAGAATGAGCATCGGCGGAAGTCGAACGCACCGGAGCGGGTATTCGTGGTTCCAAGCTCTTTGCCGCGAACTTTAACACGGCGTTGATTTGTTCCCGCGTGACGCAGAATTCCTCCATCACTTCCTCTACCGTCAATCCGGCTTCCAGGTTTTCAAACACGGTACTGACCGGCATCCGCGTATTCTTAAACACCCACGCGCCGCTGACTTTGCCGGGAACGCTTTCCACTGCCGGGCATTGCGACCAATCCAGAGATGCCATGTTCTCACCCTCTCCGTATCATAGCTCGTGAACTCGGCCTTTTGCCATCTCCAGCAACGTTTAGAGATGAACAGCCCCCCGTCCTCAAAGTCGGCGAAGACAGCAACTAACTCACGTAGCGACGGACGCATTCGTCCGTCCAGCGAGCGCGGCTTGCGGGTTTTGAATGTAAATCGCGTGTTCGCGCTCACTGTCCGGTAGCATGATTACCCTAGGGCGCGTAAGCCAAAGTCGGTCAGACGGATGGCGCGCCGGGCCAAGGGGTTTGATGGGGTTTTCCTCATAGGAAACAAGGACAATGACCAACCGTCGAGATTGGATAGTTTTGTCGCTGGGCCTCATCGCCGGAGCAGGTGCGGCATCGCTATATTGGCATAGCAGTCAGAGGCACAGCCAGTTCATCTTCGATCACAATCTGAAGTGTCAGCAGATTGCAAAGCAGTTTGAATCCGAGAGCAATTACCGCGCAGCGGTTCTCAAGGTGAGTTACTGCTCCACTCGCAACTCTTGTATTGCAGAGGTCGTAAGGCCAGACGGCGGAGGCACCAATTACATCGTTCAGGATTTGCTCTCAGGGGAAACGATGTTTCTCAAGCGTGCAGGAATCTTGGACGGTCAGACTCTGAAAGACCAAGAGGCGAGGTTTTTTGCTGCCTGCCGATGAAAGAAATGCTGCGAACAACATCCGAAGTGTTGGAACTGATCAAAGGCTTCGACAGGAAATATGTCGACCATTGGAGCGAGTGGTTGTGTGTTTCACAAAGCTGCGACTTTCAGGTCGCCCCGATACCTATGTCAGTTGCAATGAAGTTCGGAGAAATCATGCGCAAGTGGCAGGCTTGCCGACCGAGGGCTTGTCGCTCTGATACTGAACTGCAAGCCACACTGAATTCCGCAACTGAGCCGCTTAAGCGGATGGGATCAGCTAATCTACGCTGCTTTCAGGCGCCCGACGAAGTGTTAACCGACACGATCTGTCGTCTGTGGAGCATTTTTGAAGGTGGTCTCTGCTTGGGGCGCAACGCAAAGGTGGTCGGTATTAGCAAGGCAATTCTCCTAGTCACAAAAGGAAGGATTGGCCCAGCCTTTGACAGCAACGTCAAGACCGCGCTCAACGCTTGGTACGTAAAGGACTGCGGGACATACATAAAGGCGCTCGGAGAAATATCCGGCGAATTGGCAGGCTTCGAGGCCCGCGAGAGGACGACCTTGGGCGATCTGTCTAAACAGGCTGGAAGACCTGCCGACGTGGGACGAGCCCTCGATATGGTGCTGGGGCCACGCGGGGCGCGAACAGCGTGAAATCTCAACTCGCTAGTGCGCAACACTGACGATAAATCCCCATCTCACTCCTTGACCAACTCTCCTTAATCTCTCCACTTTCACCGAATCCCTCTCCATCGGGTGTATCCTTTTCCAACTATGCGCTACCTAACCACTGCCCTGCTCCTGTTCGTAACTCTCGCAGCCGCTGCCCTCGCCCAGCAACCCGCTCCCAAGCCCGAGGACACCGAGGTCTGGCAGCCCGAGCCCAAAGTCGTCACGCCCGGAGCCACGCCAGCCGCCGCTCCCTCCGACGCCATCATCCTCTTCGACGGCAAGAATCTCGACGAATGGGTTTCTGCGCAAGACCGCTCCGCTCCCGCCAAGTGGACCGTCGCCGACGGCATTGTCACCGTGGACAAGAAGGCCGGCAATATCGAGACCAAGCGCACATTTAAGAACTATCAACTGCATATTGAGTGGAGAATTCCCAGCAACGTCGAGGGATCAGGCCAGGCGCGCGGCAACAGCGGAGTCTTCCTCGCCTCCACCGGCCCCGGCGATGCCGGTTACGAATTGCAGGTGCTCGACAATTACAACAACAAAACCTACGTTAACGGACAAGCTGGCAGCATCTACAAGCAGGCCATCCCGCTCGCCAATCCAAATCGTAAGCCCGGCGAATGGCAGACCTATGACGTCGCTTGGACCGCTCCCCTCTTCAACGCCGACGGCACGGTGAAGTCCCCCGCCTACGTCACAGTCTTTTTCAACGGAGTGCTGGTGCAGAACCACTTCGAGCTAAAAGGCGAGACGCGCTACATCGGAGCGCCCTTCTACAAAGCCTTCGACGGAGCGCCCATCAAGCTCCAGGCCCACGGCGATCCCAGCCCGCCACTTAGCTTCCGCAACATCTGGGTGCGCCCGCTCGACTGATTCTTAAACTCGAGTGATTCTTAATTTGATTTTGACGGCGCGGCGCCGTGCGTTTTCTGTATCTCGGCAAGCAACGTCTGAAAGCGCGCGTCCGCGCGAAGGGACTTCAGATCGTCGTCGGAGGAAAGTCTACCCGCGTCCGCGAATCCAAGTTTTACCGCCTCTTGCAAATGCTGAAAGGCTTGGTCGGGCCGTGCGAGAATGACCAGGACGGTCGCGTAAGTATAGTGCGCATCGATTAAGGCCGGGCCTTCGGCCTTCCCGGCATATTGCAGGTACTTCTCAAAGAGCGCAACCGCTTGATCGCCGCGTTTCTCTAAAGCGAGGGTCGTGCCGAGATTGCCGTAGTCTCGCAACGTGTCGGGTGCGGTCGGACCCAACGTACGCGTCTCGATCTCCAGCGCTTCGCGAAAAAGCTTCTCCGACTCGTCCAGCTTCTTCTCCATGGCGCAGGTGATGGCGAGGTTGCCCATCGCAGTCAGAGTATCCGGATGTTCGGGGCCCATCGCTTTGCGAGCACGTTCCACCTCATCGCGCTGGATTGTTTCCGCTTCTGCGAGGCGTCCTTCTGATTGGAAGACCATGCCCAGGTTGGCAACCGCGGCGCGCGTGTTGGGGTGTTCCGGACCAAGCACGCGGTTTGAGACCTCAATGGTTTCGCGAAAGAGTTTTTCGGCATCCGGGTAGCGCCGTTCGCTCTCCAATGCGAGCCCGAGGTTGTTCATCGACCAGATAGTACCGGGATGGTCGGGGCCGAGGGCATGCTGTTCGAGAGCCAGAGTTTCGCGCCCCAGCTTCTCCGCGTCTGCGAAGCGGTCCTGGTTGGCCAGGTTCGAGGTCAGGCTGCGCATCGAACGTAAGGTTGCGCCGTTTTCCGCACCCAAAGTGCGCTGCTGGTTGGCTAAGGTGCGGCGGATTAGGCCCTCTGCTTCAGCGTAGTGTCCCTCAAAGGTGAGAGCATCGGAAAGCAGGCTTACGGTGCCCATGGTCCGGGCATCGTCCGGGCCTAGCACGCGTTGTTGTGCGGCGAGAGTCTGGCGCAGCAGTTTCTCGGCATCGGCATATCTGCCCTGGTTCTCGACAGCTTTACCCAGAAGGGCCATGGAGTCCAATGTTTCCGGGTTCCCGGAGCCGAGCACGCGGGTTTGAATCGCCACCGCATGTTCCAACAGAACGCTGGCCTGAGGGTCGAGCCCGAGCCCGACGTAGGTTGCGCCCATGGTTTGCATCAGGCGAGCTTGCACCTGCGGATCCTGGCCGAGCCCGCTTTCGATCTGCGTCGACGCCTTATCGAGAAGCTCGCGCGCGGTCACACTGCTGCCGCGCGACTGGCTTGGATCGGAGACCTTGAACATGCCAGTCATAAAATCGGCGACGCGCCTGGAGGTTTCCGCTTCGCGCCGTGCGCGGTTGCGCTCGAGGATCAGACTGATAGCAAATCCTGCGATGATGATCGCAAGTGCTCCGGCGAACACAACCGCGAGCCGGTTTCTACGGACAAATTTTCTGGCGCGATAAGTAACGCTTGGTGGCCGCGCAGTGACCGGCTCGTCGTGCAGATAGCGGCTGAGATCGGCGGCAAGATCGGAAGGCGTACTGTAGCGCCGATCGCGTTCGCGCGCGAGCGCCTTCAACGCAATCCAGTCGAGATCGCCTCGCAGTTGGCTGATCAGCGTTCGAGGTTCGGTGCCACTGGCTTTGGCCGCCCCACTAGAATCGGTGCTCACGCGCGTGCTGGGGCGTTGCGGGTCCTCTTCATGCAGTTGACGCAGAACTTCATGAAGCGGCTTAGTCTTCCACAGCTTGGGGTCGAAGGGCAGCGACGCGGTGAGCAGTTCGTAGAGAACCACGCCCAGCGAGTAGACGTCGGTGCGAGTGTCGACGTCGAGAACTCCGGGATCGGCCTGCTCGGGGCTCATATAGCCGGGAGTGCCCACCATGCCGCCAGCCTGTGTGAACATGCTCAGCGTTTCGTCCTCGGCGCCTGCGGCCTGTGTAGCCTTCGCGATGCCGAAGTCGATGATGCGCGGCACCGGCTTGCCATCAACCTCGGTGACGAGGATGTTCGACGGCTTCAGGTCGCGATGCATGATCGCCTTCAAGTGGGCGTGTTGCACGCCTTCGCAAACCTTGATCATCAACTCGATGCGTTCCCGGGCGGCGAGATGCTTCTGGTTGCAGTAGGTGGTGATGGGCATGCCCGCCACGTACTCCATCACGAAGTATGGCTGCCCTTCCGAGGTAGAACCGGCGTCGAAAACTTTTGCAATCGCCGGATGGTTCATGATCGCCAGCGACTGCCGCTCGAGATCGAATCGCTGGAGCGCGGATTCGCTGAAGCGGCCCGATTTAATCACCTTAATCGCGACCTGCCGAATTACAGGTGAGGTCTGTTCGGCTAGCCAAACCGTTCCCATCCCACCCTCGCCGAGCTTCAGCTGCGGTCGCGAGATCTCGCGAATCGGAATTTGACGAGTTAGTAGGACCGCTCACTTCAGTAGGCCAGGAACCGATAGGAGAATCGGGCAACCGAGAGTACCACGTTCGTATGTTGACTGCGGAACAGCGTTGTCAAGCCGTACCGACGCCTCGGTCTCATCTGCTATCGATAAAGAAAAGCAATTGTCACGATCAGATGTTTCGCTGCGTGAACCGGCAATCGGGGGCCCAAAACCCTCTATATTTGGCCTGAAAACGAAAGTACTAGAACTCCAAAATGTGCAAATCTCAAAAATGAGAGGTATGGATTCCCACTCGCGACTCGCTAATGTTAATGTTTTGTAAATTGCATAACTGGTTACTACTCAGAGCTTTAAACCGGAAAAAGGAGAGACCTCCGAACCGGCCACGCGATCTTTGCCAAGAGCCATTCCCAATAAGGAATTCAATTCCACAAGCTTTTCCACAGGTTGACCGCGCAAATCAAGAAGACACTGCAAGCCTAACTTCCTAAGGTAGTTACCCAGTCGATTCTACAGTGTTTCCTGTATCTCCCAGCCTATTCCTCGGAACTCATTCCACCCTCGGCCAGCGACTCGAACCGGGTGCAGCTCTTCAGAAAGGCCATCTTGACCTTCCCAATCGGGCCGTTGCGTTGCTTGGAAATAATGATCTCGGCCTTGCCTTGGAGGTCGGGATCGTCCTGCTTGTAGACCTCTTCCCGGAAGATGAACATTACCAAGTCGGCATCCTGTTCGATCGAGCCGGATTCGCGCAGATCGGCGAGTTGCGGACGGTGATCGCCGCCCCGACTCTCCGGCGCGCGGCTCAACTGCGAGAGCGCAATCACCGGCACGTGGAGTTCTTTCGCCAGCGCTTTCAGTCCCCGGGAAATTGCCGAGACTTCCTGGGTGCGGTTCTCGTAGCGCTTGCCTCCGCCGGACATGAGCTGGAGATAGTCCACTACGATCAGATCGAGTGCGCCTTTCGATTGCTTCAGGCGGCGAGCTTTGGCCCGCATTTCGCCGACGGCAATTCCGGGCGTGTCGTCGATATAGATCGGCGCCTGCGCCAGTTTCTCCATGGCGCGCTGCACTTTGCGCGTGTCGTCCTGCCACAGCGAGCCGGTGCGGAAGCGGTGCGAGTCCACCTTCGCCACCGAGCACAACATGCGTTGCAGCAGCGCCTCTTTCGACATTTCCAGCGAAAACACGGCCACGGTTTTTCCGTCTTCGATGGCGGCGTTCTCGGCGATGTTCATCGCAAAAGCGGTCTTACCCATCGAAGGCCGCGCCGCGACGATGACCAGGTCGGAGCGCTGCAGGCCGCAGGTGATTGAGTCCAACTCGTCGAAGTGCGTCGCCAGGCCAGTAATGCGTTGGCCGCGTTGCAGCAGTGCGTCAATCGAACCGAAAGATTCGCGAACGATCTCCTGCACGCCCATGAAGCCGCGCCCAATGCGCTTTTCGGAGAGCTGAAAGATTTGCGCTTCGGTGTCGTTCAAGACATCTTCGGCGAGGTCCGACTGGTCTGACGCGCGGGCGATCGCGGCCGTAGAGATGCTGATGATTCCGCGCAGCATTGCCTTGTCGCGGACAATCTTGATGTAATGTTCAATGCTCGGCCGGTCGGGGACGCCATCGAGCAGCCCGGAAATATAGGCATAGCCGCCGATAGGTTCGAACTCGGCGTGGCGCTGCAACTCCTCGGCCAGCGTCAAATGGTCAATCGCCCGCGACGATTCGGCAAGGTCCATCATGCGCGAATAAATCCGCCGGTGCGAGTCCAGCAGAAAATCTTCCGGCTTCAGGTGCTCCGCAGCCTGGTTGTAAGCCAGATTATCGAGCAGAATGGCGCCCAGAATCGAGCGCTCGTCCTCGATATTCGCCGGAAGGCTCTGCGCTGAAATGTAATCAGTCGTCTCCACTTATTCGTTGTCGCAGTTTTGTT
>WNFI01048031.1_pt1 | contig 11362 bp, 8 predicted proteins | sample 5400471 | NCBI WGS metagenome assembly WNFI01 (sample SAMN13153348, study PRJNA577476) | soil metagenome | isolation source: 100 cm saprolite on Douglas fir-dominated hillslope | place: USA:California | collected 2013-09-17
TACACGATAGGGAAGCATCGAATACTGGATGATCGGGAAAAAGGTAGCACTTTGCGCCCATCGCACGTAAAGTTCCTGATCAAGTATTAGCGGGATCGAGCCAAGCTCACCGCCGCCTACCATGTCGGGGCAGGTATACGCATAGCCCATCAAGCCGTGTGCCAGCGAAGTCGGCAACGTGTCGGCCAGACCGCCCTCACCCCAGCGATGGGCCTTGTCTCGCACACGCTGAATCAGTGGTTGACTGCCGAGCTTCCAGCACGCCCGATACTCACTGATGTTGTATTTCAGGCCCACCCGCCCATAATCTTCACTGTGACCGCTCGGCGTGCGTGGTGCAAAAGACAAATCGGTTGGTTGGTAGCGGAACGGATCGCCGCCGTCGAACTTGAAACCGTCAATGCCATAGCGCTCAACAAGCTGATCGAGTTCGCTCTGGAACCACATAAACGCGTCAGGGTTAGAAAGGTCGAGTACTGCGCTTGCTCCGTTCCACCAGCGCTGAACAACCGGAGACTCTTCCAATTGGCCGTCAACCTGGGCTTCATCGCTCGTCGGCTGACCGGCCTCAAACAGCAGATAACGCGATGCGGCGAGCTGTTGATAGCGGCGTGTGTCAGCCGTGACCCAGGGACTTACCCAGACTACCACCTGAAACCCCCAAGCGTGTAATTGATCGACCATCGCTTTGGGATCGGGAAACACGCTGAGATCCCATTCCCAGATGCCGTTGTTCTTGTACCAAAAATCATCGATCATCAAGACGCCCGCTGGCATCCCATTGCCAAGAATTTCCCGGGCATACTGGAGCACTTTTTCTTGCGTCGGGTACTTACCCATCGCGATCCAGGTGTTGTACTGCGGCGCAAGAAAGCTGAGCTTGTGAGGAATGCGCCCGCTCGGCGGAAAGAAGCGTTGACAGGCGCTCAGATACGCGCTGCGCAGATTGCCTTTGTCTTCTTCCAGAATGACAGGTCCAAGATATTCGTCAACGAACAGCCAGCCGTCTTTGAACTCGAAGGTAAACGGGTCTTCGCTCCAGATATAGCGGCCCTTGTTGGAGACAAGCAGTGGACAGGCTTGATTGCCTAGAAAGGTTCGGTGCAGCGATTGACGATAGGTCGTAGCCTGACCGAACGGCATCTGATCCCCGTGCCGGGCCAGGCCTCCCCACCAGTATTCGCCGGGCAGCAGTTTAATCTCAATGCATTTGGGGGTTAACAAAGGGTTCTCCCTATCGCACCCTAAAAGCGCCAAGCGTCAACCAGTCCGGAAGGTTGGCGTCCTGAGTCGCGTCGGCGAACTTGAGTGCTCTGCCGTTGGATAATGGATTGATCACGTGCAGAACCAGGGTATAAGCGCCTGGGTTCAAATGGTGAGATGGGCTGCTATACGTCCACTCTACATACGGAGTGTTGCCCTCGGCTGGCAGGATGTCTGTGATCTTCCAGTCTGGGTTATAAGTCGCAATCAACTTACCCGATGAATCCAGGACGCCTAGCTCGACAGGCCAATCGTAGTAGAAGGGTGCGACGCCTGTATTCTGTACACGCAGTGAGACCTCCAGCCGTGAATTGGCAGCAATTTCGGACAGCTTGACGGCACTGACATAAAATTCGTAACCCATGTGTCGAGCGCCAGCCAGCGCTTCCTTATAGACGGGGGTATCCGATGTCACGCTCTTGACCGTGAAAATCTCGTGCGCAATGAGCCACGAGACGTGTGTGCCGTCAACGGTGGTCGTGAAATCTTCCGTATCGTTGCGGATTGGCGGTTTGGCCCACACGCTAAGTTGAATCTCCGGGCGCAATTCGCCACCGATGGGTTCAGTTTTCCACTTGTCAAGCGCGCCAGACCATTCCATTTTGCCCATGAAGTACCAGTCTTCGCCGAAGAGCGTGTTGTAGGCAAAAGAATCGTCGTGATAGCCGATGTTATATTTCAGGCTTCCGTATGGTTCGCGACGCCCCGGACTCGACTGTTGACCGTTTGGCGGCAGCATCGGATAGCGCATCAAGATGCGGGTTTTGTTAAAGGCATCGTCGTAAGCCTTGATAATGCGTTCCTGTGTTGTGACGGAAGGCATCCAATTCTCTTCTTTTGGGTTGGGCACCGATTTTAAGACAGCGGTTTCCTGCGTGTTACCGTCCATCGGCCAGGTATGCCACTCGCCCCAGAAGCCGATGAGACCAAGTTCGATAAAGCCAATGCGAGGATCGCCATCGTAGCGACGGCCAAATGCAGCGATAAAGGCTTCCATCGCCCTAACAAGCTGTGGATCATCATAGTCGGGAGAAACGCTGTCAGTCTTCTGAAGCGAGTTGCCGAAAAAGGTGTAATGATGGACTTTAAGACCTTCATCCAGTAAATACTGTGGGATGCCAGTAGGCCGCGTTGGATAATCCAGATAGACGCGCATGACTGCTTGATGGCCCCGGCTGCTGATCGATTGCAACTGCGGCTCCATGCCCGTCGCAAAGGTAAAGCTATCCAGGCCGTTCATCAGGTCGCGCAGCGGAACATAAAAATATTCCATGCTGTGCGGAAAATCGTTGGCAATGGGCGTATCCGCTGAGCCGTAAGCATCATAAAATGGCATAAATCCCTTGAGTGGATTGTCGGCTGGCGCTGGCGCGTAATCGAGCGCTGTCCACTCTCCTTGAGAGTGGGCTTGCATCGTCGCCACGAAGAATGACCTTGTAACAGCTATGAATACAAGACTCAGGATGAGCGAGAGACTCAATAGTCTTTTCATGATGTAATTCCGTACTATTTGGAAGGGCTACCGAGATGGTAGCCCTTCCAGAGGTAATTACTTAGCGGCTGTGGGCGCAGCACTGGTCCCAAACAGCGCGTTGATTTGATCGTTGATTTTGGGCAGTGCGTCCTTCGCCGTGGCTTTTCCGTCGAAGACGTCCTGCAACACAGGTTGGAGCATATTCGTGATTTCGGAGATATGGTCAGTCATCGGGAGCAGATAGGTTCCGTCTTTGGCGGCGGCTTCATTGGTAAAGGCTGACGCATCGACGCTCTTCTTTTTATAGGCTGCCAGCGCGCGGTCCACACCTGACTGGATAGCCGGGAAGACCACACCGTGATCGCCGACAATGTTTGCACAGTCCGGCGACGCGATGAACTTGACCCATGCCCATGCTTCCTTCGGGTGCTTTGTGCCTGCGTAAATGGCTGGCGACAGCCCATTGATGGGCGAGCGGCGTCCGGCTGTACCTTTTGGCAGTTCGGCAAAGCCAACTTTGAAGGTGGCCTGCGACGTGACCGACCCGATATCCCACGATCCCATCGGGAACATGACGGCCTTGCCCGCCAGGAACAGGCTATCGACACCACTGCTCATCTGGTCGCTGCCCGGCGCAAAGCCCTTGACCAGGTGCAGATCGGCCCACCACTGAACGGTGTCGATGACACGCTGATCGTCATAATGATAGGTTGTTGTCCAGGGTTTGTCGGTCAGATTAAAGCCAGTGCTGGCCGCGAAGCCTGACCAATCGGGTTGAGCGCCGCTGCTGGCGTCGCCGGGGCCTCCCTCGAAACCCCACTGCGCCACGTTACTCTTATCGAAGCTTGAATCCAGGCCGTTTTTGCCGTTGGCATCCAGCGTGAGCTTGGCAACCGTCTTCTGGAACGTGCCACCGTCCTTTGGATTCCAGGTCCAGTTAGCGATTTCATCGTCAGTAATGCCCGCTTTCTGGAACGCGTCTTTGTTGTAGAAGATGCCAATCGTGTCCCAGTCTTGTGGAAGGCCGTAACGCTTGCCATCCCTCACCAGTAGATTGGGATCAACCAGATAGATTTTGGTATCTACCTTATCAGCATCGACAAAAGGCTGAATATCCAGCAGTTGCCCCTTGTTGAGCAGTTCAGGATAGTGTGCAATGTGGTTAGTGAAAACGTCAGGCGCGGTTCCAGAAACGAGCGATGTGGTCAGGCCGTCCCAATATTGGCTCCATCCGGCCTGTTCAATCGAAATGGTGATGTTCGGGTTACGCTTGGTGAACTCGTCGGCGCACGCCTGATATGCAGGCTGCTGGTTAGAGTCCCACAAAGCGTAGCGCAGTGTCACCTTATCACTCTGTGCAGATGCGGCATTAAATCCTGTTGCCAGCATCAGAGTGCTGGCGACGATGCTGGTCAACATTGAAAACCACTTTGAATATCTCATGTGTTTATCTTCTCCTTAGAACCAAATGTGTTTGAAAATGCGGCAGTAATTAACCTTCCGGCTGAGTTGACATCACCTCCTTATCATCGGTAACCCTGGAACTGAATGGAATCGACGACCTTGCGTCCGAACAGCAGGAATACGATTAACAGCGGAATAATGCTGATCAGCGTGCCAGCCATTAAACCCGTGAAATCGGGCAGGCCCGATTGCGCTTGCGCCCGAAAAGCCAGCATAGCGACGGTCAAGGTTGTGCTTCCTTCAACGTGTCCACTGCCACCGGCAAAATACGCCCATTGCAGTTCGTTCCACGAAGACATGAATGACAGGACAAACATCGTCGTGATCGCTGGCAGGCTCATTGGCACGATGATGTGGCGGAAAATACCGATCAGTGTGTCGCCGTCCAACAGTGCGGCCTCTTCTAACTCGTGGTTGATGCCGAGGAAAAATTGTCGCAGGAAAAACACGCCGAAAGCGTTCCCCAGAAGCGCAGGCGCGATAATGCCCTGCACCGTGCCAACCCAGCCCAGGCTCTCTATCAGGATAAAGTTCGGGATCAGGCCAAGCACCGACGGCATAATCTGGACGATTAGATAGAGATAGAAGATTTTTCCACGCCAGGGGAACTTTAAGCGGGCGAAAGCATAGGCTGCCATCGCGTTGAAAACCGTTGATCCGACAGTGACCAATACCGTCACGACCAGTGTTGTCATGAGGTATTGTCCAAAATGTAATACCTTCGGGAAGCCACCTTGATCAATAACCGTTTGGAGCGGTAGCAGTCCAAGCACCCGTTTGAAGGCGTCAAAGGTGAAACCGGCTGGCACAAATGTCGTAGGGTTTGCCAGCAGCAGCTTTTGAGTGGAAAACGCCATGCGGACGATCCAGTACACCGGGAAGAGCGTGATAAAAATCCACAGCCCCAGGAATACCCAGGCGGCCATTCGGCCTAACGACATGCTCGGCGCGCGTAGTGCGTTTGATCGGGTCTCTCGTTTAGTGAGCGCCAAATCTACAATGTCCATTCGCTGGTTCCTCTCAGCCCAGATCCGATTTGTCAGCGCGGAAGTACCAAAGTTGAACGAGTGCAATGACCAGGACGATGACAAACAGCGCCACGGCCACAGTCGCCGCATATCCGATGTTGAACTGGGTAAATGCTAGATTGGTAATGTACCAGAAGATCACGCGACTGGCTCCGCCTGGACCGCCGGATGGGCTGGTCGCCACGGCTACGCTGTCCCACACCTGGAATGAGCCGACACCGGACGTAACCAGCACAAACGCAGTCACAGGGCGTAGGAGCGGAAAGGTAATGTCCTTGAACGAGGCCCATTCACTCGCGCCGTCTATCCTGGCGGCCTCGTACAGTTCTTTGGGAATGGCTTGCAACCCGGCAAAAAATAGAAGGGTGACAAACCCGGTATGCCGCCAGGTATTGATCCAGGCCAGCGAAGGCATGATATTGGTTTGACCGAGGAAACTGATCTTGGTGAGTCCCAGGCTATGGAGCAGGCCGTCGATTGGCCCGAAATCGTAGTCCATGAGCGTCAACCAGACCATTGTGACCATGACCATTGGCAGCAGATAGGGCAGCAGCACAATGCCCCGCACAATATTTGATTGAGTTAACCGAGTCAACAAGACAGCTAGCGTTAAGGCGATGACGGTCTGAAAAGGAATATTTAGCAGAACGTAGCCGACAGTGATGCGCATTGATGACCAAAACTGCGGATCGTTAATGAGCTTTTGATAGTTTTGTGTGCCCACGAAATCGGCTCTGGTGAGCAAATCGGAATTGGTGAAGCTCAGCAGCAGGCCGCGCACGGACGGGATCAACACAAACACGGTCAATCCGATCAGGCTGGGCAGAATGAACAGCCAGGCGACCAATGTCTCGGTCCGCAACCCCTGTTTAAACAGGGACGTGCGGACGTTTGGGGGCGACGAAGAGACCTGCATTCCTGATATCCTCGTTAACTTAAAATGCTCTTTAATGTTTCAAGGAGTGTAGACGGAAGGACTGGCTTCACTAAATAGGCCACTGCGCCCGCTTCTAGCCCATATCTACGTTCGTCCAGTGAGCTACAGATAATCACCGATACAGTGTATGTCCTGGTAATGTCCTGTAATAATTCCCACGCCCGATGCCCGGCGAGTGACGGTTCCAGAACAACAATCTGCGGTTCGTGGGCAGCCAGAATCTCGATTGCATCCTGCCAGGTCGAACAGGTAATGACGCGATAGCTTTGCCTCAGGGCGCTTGCATAAAGCTCCAGAATGCCGCGCAGGGGTTTTGGCACAGCTGCGCTACGCCAAGATAGGGTACGTCCGAAGGACGGACATCGGAGCGACTTCTGTCTGAGCCAGTTACATCCTCAATCATACATTGCCGTTAAAGATGCACACCGCGTTTGCAGGTTCAATGGGCACACAAGGGTATAAAGAGCATGGAATCCATTCGCTCTCCATGTTAACAATCAGTGTGGAAAACTGGTGAGCATCGCGGATTTGCGCTTATCCGATCTGGAAAACAGCCGGAGGACTCAAACATATGGTGGCTAGATGTTTCACCTTCGGCGGTCCGGTTGCGTGGGCAGGTATTGCCCAATGTGTTGATATGCTGGACGCAATTAAAGAAAGACTTGCCCCACATTTGCTGTCATTGTCGAATAGCACATAGAGTGGCACAGCCCGAAAGCTGTGGCTTCATTGAGTTGTTGAGCGACCCAATTATCAAATGGCACGTGGGTGACACCGCTGCGGAGACACAAGCCACTTCACATCGAGAGGCGCTGTGAGGAGCTACGAATGGACGAGGTTGATGGTCAGCATTAATTGTGAGAAAAATAGATCACGGGTTCGACCTTCACTCGAACCCGCGCTGGGTTACAAATAAAATTCCGCACTAGGATGCGGAATTTTCGAGCAAAAAACGGTTCGGGAGCGACGAGGTTCAATACAGCAATTGCAACTTATGGTCTGCTTTCAAAATTGATTGTCATATTGTGGTAAGATACTGGCTTCAGCAGATAATTGGTGGCGCAAATCCCGATTCTCAATCCCACAATCATGCGATTCCTAAAATCAACGTTTCTAAAGTTGAGGGCTGGGAAAACCTTTCCCAAAAGTTTAGCCCGTATCTTGGTGTGGTCTCGAAGATTGGTTCACCATCGTAACTATAACCCCGCTAACATTCCTCCATCAATGACGACGGTGGATCCGGTCATGAAGGAAGCATCGTCGCTCGCCAGAAATAACACGACTCTGGCAATTTCGGCAGGGGATGCCACCCGCCCTAGCGCGTGCAATTTGCCCCAGTCTTCAATCGCCTGCGACGGATTCTCCGGGGCAAACTGCCCGGCTGCCCAGCGGAGCATGGGCGTATCCACCGAACCGGGACAAATAGCATTCACCCGGATCTTATCCCCGGCATGGTCAATCGCCATCGTCCGTGTCATTGCCAGGATTCCGCCTTTGGAAGCGGTATAGGCGACGACACGCGCCTGGCTTGCCAGTCCTTGAACCGATGCCATGTTGATGATCGCACCGCCTCCCCGCTTGATCATTTCCGGAACACAGTATTTGGACACCAGGAACGTGCCCTTGAGGTTGATGCCCAGGGTGCGATCCCAGGTCGCTTCATCCGTATCGACAACCGTGCCATACGTCTGAATCCCGGCGTTATTGAACAGAATGTCGATCCCGCCAAATGTCCTGACCGCTTCAACCGCGATCTTCTGTGCATCGGCGCTGCGCGAAATGTCGGCCACGACCACATGCGCTTTGCCTCTCTGTGACCGGATCTCTTGGGCCACCCGTTCGCTCGATTCGGCATTCACATCAGCAATGACCACGGCAGCACCTTCCTGTGCGAACGCCTCGGCGGTTGCTTTGCCGATGCCCCCACCCGCGCCGGTGATGACGGCGACCTTTTCCTCGAATTGCATCGCTTTGCTCCTGTCCTCACGCCAGTTCAAACGAATTCGCCGTCAGCAGTTCAGCCCCATCCGACTTGACCAAGATCATCCGTTCCTGGCGAACGCCGCCGAAGCCCTCGACGTATACCGCTGGCTCAAACACAATGACCATGCCCGGCTCGACGACCATCGGCGCATCCTTGATGATGCGCGGCTCTTCATGGTTGGACACGCCGAGGCCGTGCCCGGAATGATGGGGATAGTCATATCCCTGCCGGTGAACATAGTCCCGCATCACGGCATCCAGTTGACCACCGGTGATGCCCGGTTTGATCGCCTCCAGTCCTCGATAAAAGGCATCGTGAGCAACACGGTGAATTTTCCGGTGCGCCTCGGTGATGGCGCTCTCCCCGCCGACCACATAGGTCGAGCATGTGTCGCCCCAGTAACCATGAAAGTAGGGAACCATATCATTGATCAGCATATCGCCTTTTGCCAGCATGTAGCTGGTCGGCATACCGGGAAAAACGTAGGCACTGTGTTTCCCGCCGTGCAGCGCGCTTTGGAGTGCGAACCGTTCCCCAGTGTAGGCCTCCATTTCGGCTTTGGACAAGGAATACACCTCGATCTCGCTCTTGCCGGGTTCCTGCACCAGGTGGCGCACCGCTTCTTGGCCGACATCTGCCAGCCGCGCACAGGCCCGCAGCTTTTCAAGTTCGTCAGGGCTTTTGATCGTGCGCACCCGCAGCATCAGTTCAAGGGGCAGGTTGATCCAGGTGACGTTGGGACGGATGGCGCGCAACCGTTCCCATAGCGTGGCGGCTGCCGTCGCCGGATCGGACGGTGCATCGGCGATCAGCGTGACCTGCCCTGGCGTTAACAGGGCGGCGCACAGCCCGTGGCTCAGCGGGTGCGGCCCATTTTCGAGAAACAGGGTGAATCCGGTCAGATAAGAGACATTATAGAACTCGGTGAAAAGGGCCACGTCCACGCTCAACGCTTTGAGGCTCGTAGTCGTCCGTTCCAGCTTGAATTGATCCAGTTCCATAGAGATTATCCCTTCTATCAACGAGGCGGCACTGCGTAGGTGTTGCCGGGTTGGATCGCAAACCATCCCGGACGCCTGGGATCGCGATCATAAGGATAACCACCCAGTTTCTTATACAGTTCGGAATACGCCGCGAGTTTGTCTTCGTCCAGTTCGATACCCAGGCCGGGACCGCTCGGCAGCCGGATTGCGCCACCCCGATAGGCCATTTTACCGCCCTTGATCAGATCGTCGGTCAGGTGGTGGTAATGCGCGTCGGCAGCAAAGCGAAGATTCGGCAGTAACGCGCCGAGATGCAGCATCGTCGCAAGCTGGATGCCAAGTTCTCCGCTGGAATGTACCGCGATGCCCCACTGGAACGTCTCACACACCAGCCCCGCTTTATACGCCTGTCGCAGTCCACCCCAGAACGTCGTATCCAGTAAGATCACATCCACGGACTTGTTGCGGATGCACGACGCCAACTGCTCGAAGTTGACAACGACCGTGTTGGTGGCGGTCGGGATGTCGATTCGTTCGCGGACGCGCATCATCCCGTCCAGGCCCCAGGTCGGGTCTTCAAGATAATCGTTGTTCAGATCGGCGATCCATTTCGCCACCTGGATCGATTCTTCAACCGACCACATCGCATTCGGGTCGAGCCGTACACCGTGTTCCGGGAACGCCTCCGCCAACGCCCGAAAAACGGCAACCTCATATCGGGGTGGGAAAACGCCACCCTTCAACTTATGTGTGGTGAAGCCGTACTTCTGAACCAGATCGCGGGCGTGGGCCATCATCTTTTCGGGCGTATCTTCGCCACCCGCGCCGGTTTCCTCGTTGGGATAGCGAAAAAACAGATAGGAGGCGAACGGTACTTCCTCGCGCAGCGCGCCGCCAAGCAGATCGCAGACCCGCTTCCCGGTGGCTTTGCCCATAATGTCCAGGCAGGCGAATTCAAGCGCGGCGTGGATCTGTATCCGATTATTGTACAGCGAAGCCGTCGGATTCATGATCTTCCAACGCATCGCCTCAAGCTGAAATGGATCGTGACCGAGCAAATAGGATTTCATCGCCAGGATCGCCGCTTCCGCGCTTTCACCACCGCCGCCCATCTCTCCCAGGCCAACCAGGCCTTCGTCGGTGTAGACCTGGACGATGGTTCGCACGAAGCGGCCCCAGTGGGCACCTGCCGCGTGGCGCAGCGGCGCTTCAAGGGGGACGGTGACTGTCGTTGCCTTAATATCGGATATACGCATACAGCCGTCCTTTCGCCAGCGCTGCTGAATATATCAAAAGACCGTTCCGTCATCCCGAACTCCCACCACCTGAGCCATGCCTGCATAAACGGTTGCTGTCAAGCGTGTTGCCAGCGTCTGCCCCGCTTGCAGGGTAAGCTGTGTGCCGCGCTGGATGGCTTCTGGCAGCCCCAGCGTCGGGTAGCTCGTCCAGGGTTCAAGCGCCATCGTGTAGGTGCGGCCCCACCACGGAAAGCCCTTCGCATAGGCAAATTCCTGCCACAGCCACAGATAGCGGAAAACATGTGAGTCCCAGCGCATCGCAAACCCGGCCCCCTGGTCACGGTTCGTCAGGGCATACCAACCCGGCCCGTCGAAATCGGTCAGGTAGGCCATCTCGCGACCTGACGCCTCAGACCGGGACGGCACGACGCTCATATCGACGGGTCGGTTATCCGATGACAGCGCCAGCGGCCAGGCCGACTGCTGACCTAACTGCAAGCGGCGGGGTTCAAAACCGGGCAGCACTTCGTGAGCCAGTATCTGCCGCGCGGACGTGGTGATCGTCGCGCCATGCTCAAGGAACGGCAGTCCGAAGGCCACATGATGACCCCACATCATGTCTAGTGGTTCGCCTGCTTCGTTGGTGATCGCTGCGTCCAGGATCAGGATGGCGCGACCGCGTTCGAGGGTCATCGTCCGTTCGAGCAAGAGCGGGGTGCGCAGGGCGCGAACGGTACAGCGAAGGACGCATCGTTCCGGGCCACTGTCGAGGATCTCACTGGCCCACGGCACAACGGAGACTTCGCCGTGCTGTCCGTAATCCGCGTTCTGGTACGTAGCCGGAGGCCCACCGTTCGGTAGGATCTCCTGCCAGCCCCCGACGTAGTAATCCAGGAATGTGCCGCCGCTGCCGTGAATCGACGGAACTGCCTGTGAAGGATTCCTGAACTCGGTCGGTATCCGTAGCAGCGGGTCAACGTCCAGCGGCTTA
>WNFI01147936.1_pt1 | contig 11362 bp, 8 predicted proteins | sample 5400471 | NCBI WGS metagenome assembly WNFI01 (sample SAMN13153348, study PRJNA577476) | soil metagenome | isolation source: 100 cm saprolite on Douglas fir-dominated hillslope | place: USA:California | collected 2013-09-17
CTACGAATCCTTCTGTACCGTTGAGCAACGCCTCCTGCTCGTCCTCATGGGACTGAACCATATCTACTATCCTGGGTTCAAGTGGGTCGATCAACTGATAAAGCAGATGTCCATTGCTCCTCTCCATTTTGCCTCTCGTTTCAAACAACTCTTCGGCATCGTCAGCATCGACCCGCTGGCCGGGGTCTACCAACTCCATGAATTGATCGAGGAAACCTTCAGCCTGGTGGAGACCCATCTGGATGAGTTCGACACCACACAAGCGCGAGAGTGGCTTCGATAGCGACACCAGATCTGGTAACGCATGCCGGATGGACTCATATAGGGAACCCACAAAACAGGAGAACTAAGCACCTGCATCGGCGTATCTTCTTCTGACAACAATATGACACCTTCCGCAGGTCTTCGGGAGTATGAAATAGTTGTAGGCAAGCAACCAACCGTAGGGGCCGGTTATGCCCTTTGACAAACTCATCCGGCCATCCGTAGGGCCCGATTTATCGCGGCCAGCGCCGATTTATCGGCCTCGCTGGCTGTTCTGCCATTCGGGTTATTTTGTTCATCTGCATTACCGGCCCCTACATCTGCTTTACGCTCGTGTGCCTACACCTGGTTCATACACCCCGGGCCTTCGGTGACAAGGAGCAGTTCCCGAACATGTGGTATACTGCTTGAGAACCGTTGAGTTGGAAACATCCAGTATTGTATATGAGAAAACTTGATGATACCATTCCTGTGGTGCAAAGCGAGACGCTGATCTATCAGCAGGACGGACAAAACTATCGGCTATCGGTGGGAACACCCGCCTGGTATGTCTGGTTGAGCACGGCGACCACCTTCTCCTTTCGGAGTGCGTTTGGGACCTTCACCGCGCGCAAAGAGCAAGCGAGCAATAAGCGCGGTGGCGGGTACTGGCGCGCCTACCGCAAGCACGACAGTAAGCTCCACCGGGTCTATGTCGGCAAATCGGAAGAGCTGACCCTCGAACGGCTGAATGCCATGGCAGCGACCCTGGCCGGCCAGGACGGTGTCGATAGAGACAAGCGTGAACCTGGCCAGCATGTTCTGAAGGGGCAACCTGGGGCCACGAGTAACCGAGGGCGTGTCCTGCAACCTGCTGCAGGTGTCTCGTGGTCCCCGGCCGAACGCGGAGAAGCCTCGGATATCGCGGCCAAACGTTCCTCCACCCTCCCGTTGCCACTCACGTCACTCATTGGACGGGAACGGGAGGTCGCTGCAGCCTGTACCCTGCTCGGGCGTCCTGAGGTCCGTTTACTCACTCTCACCGGCCCAGGTGGTGTGGGCAAGACACGCCTGGCTCTTGAGATCGCGAACAAGATGCAGGGTGGCTTCATAGATGGAGTCTGCTTCGTCTCGCTCGCCCCTATTCAGGATACCGAACTGGTCCTTCCCACGGTGGTACAGGCACTCGGCCTGCAAGGTAGCAGCAACCGGCCGCCACTGGAGCTGCTGAAAGCGACGCTGCGTGAGCAACACCTGCTGTTGCTGCTGGACAACTTCGAGCACGTGGTAGCAGCTGCACCGGGCCTTCTGGAACTGCTTGCCGCTTGCCCTCGTCTGAAGCTACTGGTGACGAGCCGTGAAGTGCTCCATGTGCGAGGCGAACGCGCCTTTCCGGTGCCGCCGCTGGCCCTGCCTGATCCAAAGCATCTGCCTGACTGTGAGACCCTGTCGCGCTATGGAGCGGTCGCCCTCTTTCTCGAGCGTGCGCGGGAGGTCGTTCCTTCTTTCCAGCTTACCACCGGCAATGCTCCACTCATCGCCGCGATCTGTGTCCGTCTCGATGGATTGCCCCTGGCGATTGAATTAGCCGCCGCTCGTCTTAAGCTGCTGCCCCTCGAGGCACTCCTGGAGCGGCTGGAACATCGGCTGGCCGTCTTGACGAATGGCCCGCGAGATCTGCCTGCCCGGCAGCACACCCTGCGCAACACCATTGCCTGGAGCTATGAGCTGCTCTCTGAGCAGGAACAGCAGTTCTTCCGCCTGCTCTCCGTCTTCGTCGACGGCTGCACCCTCGAGGCAGTAGAAGTCATCTCTGCTGCGCTTGGCGGCGTGAGCGCACAGGTATTGGATGAGGTAACGTCACTGCTCGATAAGCAGTTGCTGCGCCAGGTCCAACAGGAAAGTCGCGAGCCACGCTTGCTGATGCTGGAGACGATCCGCGAGTATGGGTGGGAATGCCTCTCCACCAGTGGAGAGATGGAGACAGCCCGCCAGGTGCACGCCGAGTACTACCTGCTACTGGCGGAGGAGACCGAACTGCATCTGTTTGGTGCAGATCAGGAGCGGTGGTTTGCTCGGCTGGAACGGGAGTATGCCAACCTGCGAGCAGCGCTCACCTGGGCACTGGAGCGAGGAAAGAGCGGGCAACATATGGAAATGGCCTTGAGGTTGGCAGGATCGCTCGAACGCTTCTGGGAAGTGCGTGGGTATCTGAGCGAGGGACGGAAATGGCTGGAGCAGGCGCTGATCAGCAGCGAAGGATTCCCACTCTCCATACGGGCGAAAGTACTCAGGAGTGCCGGGTGGTTTGCCCTACTGCAAGGCGACTTTGATCGGGCGCAGGTCCTGTGCCAGCAGGCACTGCGGCAGTATCAGGAGGCCAGAGATATCCAAGGGATAGCCTGGTCGCTCCACAGACTGGGGCTGGTCGCTTACAGGAAAAACGACTACGTCCTGGCCAACTCACACTTCGAAGAAAGCCTGGCGCTCTTCCGGCAGCTGAGCGACCAGGGGGGCCTCGCCTCCGTCCTCCTGGCCATGGGGATTGGCGCCATTGAACAGGGCGAGTACGCTCGGGCTCGTCCGCTCCTTGAAGAGAGTCTGGCGATCTTCAGCGAGAGCCACAACAAGGAGGGCGTGGCCGGGTCTCTTTACCATTTGGGACGTGTCTTCCTGGATCAAGGGGAGGCTGCACGAACCTCTTCCTCGCAAGAGGACAGTCTGCCACCCTTCAGGACGATGAATCACCAGGAAGGCGCAGCCTATGCTTCTGGCTTGTTAGGACAGGGGCTGCTCGACCGAGGCGGGTATGCTAGAGCGTATGCCCTGTTTGAAGAGAGCCTGGCACTCTTCCAAGAGTTAGGGAACAAACGGAACCTGGCTTTCTCACTCTTGCGCCTGGCACAGGTGCGCTTTGTTGCTCAGACCGATCAGGCGACCGTCAGCTCGCTGCTTGAGGAGAGCCTGGCACTCTTCAGGGAGTCGGGCGAAAAGGTGGGCCTTGCTCTCTGCCTCTCCCTCGCGGGGCAGGTCGCGCTCAATCAGGGAGATGCGGTCACGGCTCGCTCACGCGTTGAAGAGAGTCTCAGGCTATCCAGGGAGATGGGCCATAAGGCTGGCCTGGTCGCATCGCTCTCCCTGTTAGCGCGGGTGGCCGCTGCCCAGGGTGATGAGATGGAGGCATATGCCCTGTTTGAAGAGTGCCTGATGCTGGCCAGAAATGTGAGCCACAAAGGTTTGCTGGCCTCCTGCCTGGAGGGGTTGGCAAGCCTGTTGGTGACTCATAACTCTGGAGAGGCAAGGGGACCTGCCCTCCACAGAGAACTCCCACACGGGATAGCCGGTGGAAGTCCTCTCTGGGCTGCACGACTCTTGGGAGCGGCGGAGGCCCTGCGCGAAGCAGTCGAGATGCCTCTCCCGCCTGTTGAGCTTGCTAGCTATGAACGCTCTGTCGCTGCCGCTCGCGCCCAACTCGGTGAACAAGCCTTCGGCCAGGCCTGGGCCGAGGGACGCGCGATGAGGCCGGAGCAAACCTTCACAGCACAGGGACAGCCAATGATCCCCAACCAAACTCATACAAACGCCAGGACGAACAAGCAAAAGAGCCATGCGCCAACCTATCCGGACGGCCTCACCGAGCGCGAGGTCGAGGTGCTGCGGCTGGTGGCACGAGGACTGAGCGATGCCCAGGTTGCGGAAGCCCTGGTCATCAGCCCGCGCACGGTCAATGCCCACCTGCGCTCCATCTATAGTAAACTCAAAATTACCTCACGTACTGCCGCGACCCACTTTGCCATCGAACACCAGCTACTCTAGTTGCCTCCTGCCCTGTCCTCTCCCATGCGCTTCACCTCACCAGCAGTGGTCATGTCGACAAACTTGCCTAGGTAATGCTTCTGTGTGAAGCGTTTCCCCGCTACTTCCCGTCACTTAAAGATAGGCAACACATATACGTTGCTTTGCCGATGTGTCAGCACGCCCAATAGAGTAGACTCTCATGGAACAGATTCAGAAAGCAGAGCCCGGAGAAGAGAGCAAGCTAGTAGTGAGAAGGAGTAGAGAGCGTGACAGCGAGCACCACCTATGCCTCGACCAGGCAATCGTCGCTGGATGCACAGGAGTTTGAGGCATTCTATCGCGAGCATCTTGGCCCGATCTACCGCTATGTCTACCACAAGATAGGAAACCGGGAGGAGGCTAAGGATCTGACCTCGTCCATTTTTCTGAAAGCCGTGCGCAGCATTCAGCAGGAGCGAGGGCCTGAGAGGATGCACCACTGGCTGTTTCGTGTGGCACGGACCACGATCATTGACTACTGGCGAGCCCACGCTCATGTGACAACTAGTTCGCTGGAAGCGTTGCGAGAAGCTGGCTGGGAAGGTCCGGCAGAAGGTGACCTGTTTGGAATAGACGGCAGGCCAGCAGAGCGTATCCAACTTCTCCTTCAGGCACTTTCTGAGCATCACCGAGCCGTCCTCACCTGCCGGTTTCTGCTCGGTCTTTCGATACGCGAGACGGCGGTAAGGATGGGTCTAACCGAGGGGAACGTGAAAGCATTACAGTTTCGTGCGCTTAAACGTGCCGCCGCTCTCGCATGAATGAACAGCGACACTAAGCTCCACCGCAACTCCGAGTATCGAAGCCGACGCTCAGCTTTGATTTCATCGCTTGACACATCAGGGGCAACTGACAACTGCCCCGTGCTCGCCCAGTCTTGCCGGACGAGCAGCGTTCGCATCGCAATATTCCTGGCACCGACCAGGTCAGCATGGAGGGTATACTGACAGTTCTGACAGACGAACAAGAGTCCTTTGTGAGGGCGATTGGCATCACAGGTATGTCCACACACCGGGCATGCTTTGCTGGTATAGTGGGCATCGACCTTAATGGCCATCGACGAGTGCAAGAGAGCCTTGTAGGCAATCATGCTCTGCAGCTGGGCAAAGGACCATGTGGAGTAGGTGGCATTAGCACGCCGTTGCTTCCTACTGGCTTTGGTGCCCTTCTTGCGTTTCGTTCGCTCGCGAATGTCTGTCAAATCCTCCAACCCGATGAGGCTGTGTGGGTGCCGAAGAGCGATGCGCTTAGAGACCACATGATTGGCGTCTTGCTTCAACCGTCTCTCTCGTCCACTAATCACGACGAGTCGTCGCGTAGCGGAACGAGTGCCTTTCTTTTGCAGACGCTTTCTCAGTCTCGCGTAATGGTTCGCTTTGGGAACAATCCGGCGGCCTGTATGGAAGGACCGATCTCCAGTGGTGCTCGCAGTCACCGCCAGGTAGCGTACACCCACATCCACACCAGCTACGCCGCGATGCGTCTCTGGCGTTGGGTCTGCTACTTCGATGTGCAGGCAGATGAGCAGGTAAAACTGCTTGCTGGGCTTGTCATACCAGAGTTTGGCTGCTCCCATCTCAGCCCCTTGCTGGATCAAGGCCACGTGCTGGTCATAGCCCGTGTAGGGCACACTCACGCGCCCGTCCAGGGTCAAGACACTCACGTGCTGATCACGCTTCAAACTATAGTCTTTGCGGTGCTGATAGGTCAGCGTGGGGGAGACATACTTCGGTGGCTTGTCCAGGCCCTTGTAGCGTTTCTTCGTCTGACCAGCCTTGCGGTGTGCGGCATTCTGCTTGACTTTGGTCCACAAGGTCTTATAGGTAGCACCGACCTGCCTGGGGACGCTACAAGCCATTTGAGATGGCAGCTGAAAACGGGCACGCACCTCATCGTAGGTGCCATCCTGCAAAGCAACTCTGTTACTCATCTTGCCATGCGCATAAGCATACTGACTGACGTAGTTCAGCGCATCCCGGTACGCCAGTTGCGTTGCCCGCAGTGCCTGGAACTGTTCAGGAGTCGTATGCAATTTGAGCTTCGCAGTTATCACCGTTTTCATGCCTCCTATTCTCTCAAATCTTCAACGGCATGTCAAGAGATGGAAACAGGTGAATGTTTTTCCACCTTCGGTGCCTTTTTTTCCTCCGCCGCCTGAAGGCAGGCGGGCATCCAGAAAGGTTTTTTGGTGAACGATGGAAAGTCAGGGAAAGAGTACACAGAGAACAAAGGCTGCCGAGGCCAGCAAGAAGGCGATTCTGGACGCTGCTGAAGCGCTGTTTGCTGAGAAAGGCCACAACAGTTGATCCGGTTTATGCGAGAGCAAGCACAACGTCCTGACAGCAGGGCTGAAGAGAGCCTGAAGGTGGTGATCGAACGTATCTTTGATTTTCTCGTCACCAACCCGACCTTTATTCGTCTTACGGAATGGGAAGCGTTGAATAATGGCCGCTATCTGGGTGATCTCCCGGTTTTTCTCAACGTCCTGCATGATGCCTTGCAGGTGTTGCATGAGGACATGGGATGGCAGGGCGAGGCTGAGCAGTTTCTCATCGATATGACGGCACTGTGCTGGTTCCCGATGGCACATGCCGACACGTTTCTCAAGCCACTGGGGGTGAATGCCCACGATCCAGACTTTCTGGAGAGGCGCAAGCGGCATGTCATCGCGCTGCTACTAGGCAGCGACCGACATCTCTGCGAAGAGCATTGATCAATCATTTTCGACTTGTGCTTTCTTTTTTTTCTCCGTTTTATTCGCTGTATGATAAGCGAATTACTAACTTGTTGAACATGGAGGGACTGACATGAAATCTTTTTGGTTCAGGCACACGTGGCTGTGTCGGACGACCAGTAATGATCATTGCGATAGCGTAACTGAACACGCTTCAACACACACAGAGAGGAGAACACCATGAGTGAACACGTGAAAGAACTCGCGGGAATAGTGGTGGCAGCCGTTCTTGCGGTGGACGGTTTCCTGCACGCATTCTGGGCGACAGGTCAGATCTGGCCTGCAAAAGACCAGCTCGCACTGATCCAGGCTGTCCTCAATAGTAACAAAACGCGGCTCCTCAGGCCGACGGTCCTTGCTCCACTTGCAAGTCTGCTTGTTCTCGGCGCGTTGACCGTGCTGGCGCGGGTCCATCGTCTCGGCATGCTTGGACAGCTCATCCCTGGTCCGTTGCTCCAGGTGGGCATCCTGGCTGTCGCTACAGGGCTGTTGCTGCGCGGTGTGGCAGGCATTGGATGGGCACTAGGCCTGGCTCCAGCCAGGAGCAAGCTGTTCTACAAGCTCAATCTCATGATATACACACCCGTTTGCCTGGTGCTCTTCGTTGCTGCAGTAGCAGCAGCGCTTTCCTAGCCTTGAAAGGGAACAGAGCATGAAACAGTTTCTCATTTCTCCCCGCTTTTCCCAGATCATTCTGGGGATAGCGGGAGGCTTCTACCTCCTCACTGGTTTCGCGCTGCTCTTCGTGCCGAACTGGTTCTTTCAGACGCTGGGCGATTTCCCACCGTTTAATCGTCACTATGCCGGCGATCTGGGGGCATTTTTGTTGCCACTAGGCGCTGGACTCCTCTGGACCATCACCGCACCTTCCAGGCATCTGCGGCTGATCTGGATCGTCGCCTTTGCCAGCTTCTTGCATGCGGGCAATCACATCTATGATGCCTTGCTGGTCAGTTCACCATCTCTAGGGGTATGGGTCTTCCAGATCTGCCCATTGCTTCTGCTGGCCATCTTATTGACGATGGTTGCTCTGGTGTACACGCTTGCCCCATCTGAACGACAGGCAGAACACGCCTGACCATCGATGCAGCCATATGAGACCTGCATCTCTCTGTGGAGGAGCCAAACCACGAAGTTGCTCTCTCGAATTGCTCTCTCCCTTGACCACCACCCTGAGAACTTGATCGCATGACCACGGTTCCGAACATGTGCTATACTGTTCGGGAATCGACGGTGTTCGGGAGAAAGAGTTCTAGGGTGAGAGACACGACACGAGCAACTCCTTTCATAGAGGGTGAGACCCTCACCTATCAGCACGATGGACAAGCACGCGCATTGCTCGTCGGAACGCCAGCTTGGTACCGCTGGCTGCAGACAGCCACCACCTTCACCTTCACCAGCGTCGGCGGGACGTTTACGGCGCGCAAAGAGCAGGCCGGCAATAAGCGCGGAGGCTGGTACTGGCGCGCTTATCACCAGCGTGACGGCAAGCTCCACCGAATTTACCTCGGCAAGCCAGAGGAGTTGACACTCGTGCGGCTGCATGCCGTGGCTGCGAGACTGACCGGACAGGACGAGGTCAATGGAGACATGCAGGCTCCTACCCTGTCTGCTCTCCAGGAGCACACCGGTTCTTCTGTGAACCCACAGCATTTCCCCCGCTCTCCAGCAGGTGCTTCATGGCAGTGGCAGCGTGGAGGAGAGACCACCCCTGTGGGGAAAAGGCCTTCCTCCACGCTGCCTTTGCCACTCACCTCCCTCATCGGGCGAGAGCGGGAAGTTGCTGCGGCCTCGACCCTGCTCTCGCGTCCGGAGGTACGCTTGCTCACCCTCACCGGCCCCGGCGGCGTGGGCAAGACGCGCCTGGCGCTCCAGATCGCAAGCGAGGCGCGAGATGCCTTCGCCGATGGGGTCTGCTTCGTCTCGCTCGCCCCCATTCAGGATGCCGACCTGGTCCTGCCCACCATCGCGCAGTCCCTCGGCCTGCAAGCAAGCACTAGTCGAGCGCCGCTCGAGACACTGCAAGCGGCACTGCGGGAGCAGCACCTCCTGCTGCTCTTAGACAACTTCGAGCAGGTAGTGGCAGCGGCACCGCTCCTCCTTGATCTGCTCGTCGCCTGTCCTGGCCTCACCATGCTCGTGACAAGCCGCGAGACCCTGCACGTGCGGGGCGAACATCTTTTTCATGTGCAACCCCTGGCTATGCCTGATTCGCGACACCTGCCTGACTTCGAGACCATGGTGCGCTATGGAGCAATCGCCCTCTTCCTTGAACGGGCACGCGAGATACACCCTCCCTTCCAGGTCACTTCCGAGCAGGTCCTGCTTATCGCTGAGATCTGTCAACGCCTCGATGGCTTGCCCCTGGCGATCGAACTGGCGGTCGCCCGCCTCACAGTGTTGCCTTTGCCATCCCTCCTAGAGCGATTGAACCATCGGCTGGCCGTCTTGACCGGGGGCCCGCGAGATCTACCAGCACGACAGTCCACCTTGCGCAACACGATCGCCTGGAGCTATGATCTGCTCTCAGCAGAAGAACAGCGGCTCTTCCGCCTGTGTGCTGTCTTCGTGGGAGGCTATACCCTGGAAGCGGTAGAGCAGCTGTATCGGGCGCTTGGTGGCGAGAGCGCACTGGTGCTGGATGGAGTGACATCACTGCTGGACAAGCACTTAGTGTACCAGGAAAGGCTAGAAGGGAATGAGCCCCGGTTTGGGATGCTGGAGACGATCCGGGAGTATGGACTAGAATGCCTCTCCCTCAGTGGAGAACTGGAACAGGCCCAGCATGCTCATGCACAGTATTATCTAGACTATGCGGAAGAGGCCACAGCCCACCTATTGGGTGCTGAGCAGGAGCAGTGGTTCATTGGGCTGGAGCGGGCGCATGATAATGTACGGGCGGCATTGCGCTGGTTGATCAAGAGAGAAGAAACCGACGAGAGCGTCGAGATGGCTCTACGAGTGGCGGGGAAATTGAGATGGTTCTGGTCAGCGCGTGGACACATGAGTGAAGGTCGTGCGTTTCTGGAGAAGGTACTTTCCAAAAGCGCGAAGGTCGTGACATCTACACGAGGAATGGCACTCTTTTCAGCTGGTATGATGGCCTGGTCTCAAGGAGACAATGGTCGTGCAGATAGTCTCTGTCGAGAGAGCCTACTCGTGTACCAGGAGCTGAAAGATCAGCATGGCATTTCGTATGCCTCCTACGGGCTGGGACGGGTCGCCCTGGCAAGACATAACTACGACCAGGCACGCAAACTCTTTGAAGCGTCAGCATCAATTCAGAGGAGAGTTGGCGATAAGTGGGCTCTGGCCTACAGTCTTGAAGGGCTGGCGCGTGCGGCCTTTTTCCAGGGTGAGGACACCGAGTCGCTTCAACTACTTGAGGAGAGCCTATCTCTCTTCAGGGAATTAGCTGATAGAGAGGATGTGGCCTGGGTGCTGCTCTATCTAGCACGAGCCATTCTGGAGCGAGGAGATCATGTAAGAGTACGCACGCTACTGGAGGAAGGCCTCGCTTTGTTTCGAGAGGTGAACAATATCTGGGGCATGGCCTACTCGCTCCGGCTCTTAGGACAGTTTACTTTGAGGCAAGGTGATGATAGCACTGCACATTCGCACCTTCAAGAGAGCTTAAGGTGCTATCGTGAGGTGGGGGATCGACGGGGGATGATGCGAACACTCTTACTGTTGACAAGAGTAGTAACCGTTCAGGGGAACCATGTAGCGGCACGCGCTCTCTACGAGGAAGGTCTGGTCATCGCCAAAGAGTTGGACGACACAAGAGCGATGGCCTCCTGTCTAGAGGGGTGGGCAGGGATGGTTGTAGGACAAGGAGAAGCCGGATGGGCGGCACAGCTCTGGGGCGCAGCCGAAGCACTACGCGAAAGCGTTGCTGTTCCCATGCCGCAGGTTGAGCGTGCCAACTATGAATACGCCATCGCAACTGCACGTACCCACCTTGGGGAGCAAGCCTTTGCCACTGCATGGGCGCAGGGACGGATGATGACGCCGGAACAGGCGATTGCGGCACGAGGACAAAAACTGTTCTCGGATCAATCCGACGCCCAGGCTCAGGCGACGAAGAGCAAAAGAGCGTCGTCCTCCTCCCGGAACGAACTGAGCGAGCGTGAGGTGGAGGTACTACGGCTGGTGGCGAGAGGACTGTCCGATGCCCAGGTCGCTGAAGCTCTGGTCATCAGCCCGCGTACCGTCAATGCGCACCTGCGCTCGATCTATAGCAAATTGAACATCACCTCGCGCCATGCCGCGACCCTTTTTGCCATCAAGCAGCAGCTTATCTAGGTGTGACTTGTTCCGCCCTCTCCTTGCCTACTCCCACTTCCCCTCCTGCCAAACCGGGCATGCAGACGTCTCTGCCTAGTGCACCGGCGTGATTTTGACGATGACGCGCACTTCGTCTGGCTGGGAAGGCGGAAGCAGGTCGTCGCCGGTGTATTTTTTCGCCAGCTTTTTCACGTGCTCGAACGCTCTCTCTTCGGTGATTTCCGCGATCTTGCCGCGCACTGAAAGCCAGTGGAGGGGATT
>WNFI01656559.1_pt1 | contig 11359 bp, 11 predicted proteins | sample 5400471 | NCBI WGS metagenome assembly WNFI01 (sample SAMN13153348, study PRJNA577476) | soil metagenome | isolation source: 100 cm saprolite on Douglas fir-dominated hillslope | place: USA:California | collected 2013-09-17
CCCCCGCAAGCGCCTCGGCTACCACACCCCGCGCGAAGCCTTCGCTAAGCTCCTCACCGACGACCTGCAACGCGTTGCGACGACCCCCTGAAAACGCCCTGACAAATTACCCAATTCTGATTCAAGTCCACATACGCCAAAATGGGTCTATGACATCCGCGGCGGCGGCAGCCGCAGGCTCAATCGGCCCCGAGGAACCGAGCCGGCAGTCAAACCCGGGCCGCAGCTTGTGGCGGCACAGGGACTTCATGCTGCTCTGGGCCGGTCAGGCGGTCAGCGAAATCGGATCGGGAGTCACGATCGTCGCGCTGCCGCTGGCGGCCGTTGTGCTCCTGCATGCGACGACCTTCGACGTCGGGCTGCTGGCCGCGGCCGGAACTGCTTGCTTCCTGCTGGTCGCCTTGCCCGCCGGGCTGGTCGTCGACCGGGTGGCCAAACGGCGCCTGATGATCGTGTGCGACGTTGCCAGAATGCTGATACTCGGCTCGGTCGTTGTCGCGGGGGCGTTCGGCGTGCTGACGATGGCGCAGCTTTTCGCGGTCGCCCTGCTAGCGGGCCTGGCCACCGTTTTCTTCGACGTCGCCTACCAGAGTTACGTGCCGTCCCTGCTCGAACGCACGCAATTGCACGACGGCAACGGCAAGCTCGGCGCCACTCAGGCATTTTCCCAGGTCGCAGGACCAGGGCTCGGCGGTGCCCTGTTCGGCCTGGTCAAGGCAGCGGCAATGGCCGCCGACGCGATCTCTTTCGGGATCTCGACGGTGACGCTGCTGCTGATCAGGGCCAGGGAGCCGGGACGCGACAAGGCGGCCCGGTCCGGGCCCGCCGACCTGGCTGGCACGGCAGGTCTGGCCGGCCTGCGCAAGGAACTCTTCGCCGGTCTGGCCTTCGTGTTCGGGCACCGGATACTGCGGAAGATCGCTGCGTGCACCGCTACGGCGAACCTCTTCGGCTCGATTTCCGGCGCCCTCGAAATCGTCTTCCTGGTACGCGTGGTGCACGTGAGGCCGGCCAGCACGGGCCTGCTCTTCAGCCTCGGCAGCCTGGGCGGCATCCTTGGCGGGGTGCTGTCTGGCCAGCTGGCCAGATGGATCGGGTCGGCGAGGATCATCTGGTTCTCGATGGCGGTCTTCGGCTTGATTCCCATCGTCATGCCGCTGACGGCGCCTGGCTGGCGGCTTGCCCTGTTTCCGATCGCGTTTGCCGGCCTGAGTTTCACGGTTGTCGTCTACAACATTGCCCAGCTCAGCTACCGCCAGATGATCTGCCAGCCGCACCTGCTCGGCCGGATGAACGCGGCCATGCGCTGGATCGTGTGGGGGACGCTGCCCCTCGGCGGGCTCGTCGGCGGAGCGCTCGGCAGCCTCATCGGCATTCGGCCGACGATCTGGGTGGGCGTCATCGGCAGCTGGGCGTCAGCGGCCTGGGTGTTCTTCTCGCCGTTGCGGACCATGCGCGATATCCCGGACGTGTCGCGCTCAGCTTCCCCCGACACCCAGGATGGTCAGCACAACGAGAACGATCGTGGTGACGGCGAAGATGCCGTGGCCGATGACGACAGAGACAGGAAAGTGCCGCTCAGGCGGAACGGCTAGCGCGCCGCCGCCTTGCGACCCGGCCGTGGCCGGAGCCCCCACTGGTGCCGCCTGGTAGACCCCAACCCAGCGCACCGCCATGGTGATCCCGAAAGCGGCGACGAAGGCCAGGACCGCGATCGTCCCCCATGCGAATATCTCCTGGTCCGTGACTAGGTACAGCAGCCAGAGGGCCAGGCCGCCAAGGGCGAACAGCACGTGCCCGGAGACGACCGGGATCGGGAGCCTGGTGACGGCTGCACGCTGAAAGTCAGGGTCATACTCGATGAGCCAGATCGCCAGGAGATAAAGGCCACCCAGAGCGGTGATTATCCACGTGATGAGCGCTACAACCGGCATTGTCAAACCATCCGGGAAGTCGTCTCCGATGCAATCACCATTATTTACGGAATTGCCTCGGAAGCAGTTCATCACGGTCAGACACCGTCCGGGCGGGAAACGGCACAGACGGCCTGATCCGCTCAGCCGGATGCGGCGTCGAACCGGTCGACGATCCGGGCCGCCAGCGCGCACGACGACGTCGCGGCCGGTGAAGGTGCGTTGCGCAGATGCGTGACGCCTGGAGTCGGCGAGATCGCGAAATCATCCACGAGCCGCCCGTCGCGGCTGACGGCCTGCGCCCTGATGCCGCGCACGGCGCCAGGCTCGAGCCGCATCGATCCGATAGCAGGGACATATTGAGCACATTTCGCGACGAAAAGCGCGCGGCTGCTCGCCATGGCCATCTCGGTCAGTCCGGTGCGCCAGAACGTCCTGGCCAGAGCCCATGTCCCGGGCCAGCTCAGTGTCTGGCGAGCATCACGCAGAGCCGATCCCAGCGGCGGTCGCGATGCGGGCCGGCCGTACCCGTCCCTGGCGGCAACGAGCAGCGCGGTCGGCCCGAGCAGGACGCCGCCATCGACGTGCCTGGTGATGTGGACGCCAAGGAATGGCAGGGCGGGGTCGGGCACTGGGTAGACCATGCCGCGGACGATGAGATCTGGCCAGGTAGGCGCCGCCGGAATGCAGGAGCACCGTGGCTGGTCCCGGTTCGCGCCGGACGGCGGTGATCTGGCATCCCAGCGCGAACTCGACGCCCTTGCCGCGCAACTCTCGCTCGATGGCCCTGGCCACCGCGGCGAAGTCCACGATGCCCGTGGCAGGCGAATGCAGCGCCGCCAGACCTCGGCACTCCGGCTCGATCTCGGTGATCTCGGCCGCGCTCACCCGGCGCAGCCCGGGAACGCCGTTCGCGCGGGCGCGGGCTTCGAGGTCCGCCAGTCGCGGCAGCTCATCCTGCCGCACCGCTACGATCAGCTTGCCGCAGCGCTTGACGGGGATCGCATGCTGGTCGCAGAACTCATAGATGAGCCTGGCGCCCTCGACGCAGAGCTCGGCTTTGAGCGAGCCGGGCGCGTAGTACACGCCTGCGTGGATCACGCCTGAGTTATGGCCACTCTGATGCTGCGCGACGGCGGTGGCCTTGTCGATGACGATGACCCTGTCGCCGGGACGCCGGGCGATGATTTCCCGCGCCACGGCGAGGCCGACGATCATAGCCGACATGCGCGGCGGCGATGCCCGTGATCTGCGCGTGGTCGTAGCTGGGCGCCACCTCGACGATGTCGGCGCCGATCAGGTTGAGGCGGGCGAAGGAACGCAGCACGCCGAGTAGCTCACGGCTGCTGAGCCCGCCCGCTTCCGGCGTGCCTGTACCCGGTGCGTGGGCCGGATCGAGCACATCGATGTCGACGGAAACGTAGACGGGCCGGTCGCCGACCCGGTCGGCGATGCGCTGGACCATCCCGGCGACGCCGAGGTCGTCAGCCTCCAGTGCCGCAATGACCTGGAACCCCAGACCAGAGTCCTGGCTGAGGTCGGCGTCGGAGAAGAGCGGGCCCCGGATGCCGACGTGGATGCAGCCCGACTTGTCGAGCAGGCCCTCTTCGGACGCGCGCCGGAACGGCGTGCCGTGGGTGTAGGAAGCGCCGAAGTAGGTGTCCCAGGTATCGAGGTGAGCATCAAAATGCACGACCGCGACCGGGCCGTACCTGGCCGAGAACGCCCGAAGCAGCGGCAGCGCGATCGTGTGGTCGCCGCCGAGGGTCAACAGGTGCGGTACCTGCTCGAGCAGCGACCGCGCTCCCCGCTCGATATGGGCAATGGCATCGTCGAGGCTGAACGGGTTGACCGCAAGATCGTCGGCATCCACTACCTGGAGGCTGGCGAACGGTGACACGCCCAGCGCGGGGTTGTAGGGCCGGAGCAGCCGCGATGACTCCCTGATGTGGGCCGGGCCGAACCTGGCGCCGGGCCGGTAGGTGACCCCGCTGTCGAACGGGACCCCGAGTACCGCCACGTCCGCCGTCGTGACCTCGCTGATCCTGGGCAGCCTGGCAAACGTCGCGGGGCCGGCGAACCGCGGCACCGCCATCGCATCTACCTGGCCGACTTTGCCGCCCTGGCTGATCCGCTGAACAGGCTCGGTCATGCGGCTGCCGCAGCATCGATCATGGCCAGCTCGAGGTTGCTGGCCTCGATCGCCGCCTGCTCGGCCGTCCTGTCGAGCGACCGGCTCAGGATCAGGTACAGCAGGCCCGACACGATGAGGCCGACGGCCCAGGAGTAGTCGACCATGTGGGTCAGGAGCGCGGGCACCGGACCGGTGTAGGAGAAGCCGCCGATCGGATAGATGATCATGAACGGGATCTCGGCCAGGAAACCCGCCGCGTACGCGGTCAGGCCGCGCCAGCCCCAGCGGTGGTAAACGCCGTCCAGCCGGAAGATGTCGGTGATCGCATAGTGCCCGTGCCGCACGAAGAAATAGTCGACGAGGTTGAGCGCAGTCCACGGGACCAGCAGGTACAGCATGAGCGTCAGGGAGTCCAGAACCGCGGTCGCGGCGCTCGCTGAGCTCCACGCCAGACCGAGCAGGTACCAGATAGCTGCGAGAGCGACGATCGTGCCCGCGCGCCACAATCGGCTGGTCTTGATCTTCTTGAACGAGTCGATGCCGGTCAGGACGCTGAGCATGCCGCCGTAGGCGTTCATGCCCATGGTGGCCATCAGTGCGGTCGCCGAAAGTACCGCGGTGACGGAGCCAAGCGGCGCCGCGATGTTGTCGCCGACCTTCTGCAGGCCCACCAGTCCGTCGTTGACTCCGAGCCGCGTCGCGAGCCAGGCGCCGAGCGCGATCAGCCAGACCGCCGAGCCTGAGGCGCCAAAGAAGACGGCGACGATAATGCCTGCAGGCTTGGTGTTCCTCGGCATGTAGCGGGAGTAATCGGAAACGTACGGCGCGTAGGTGATGTTATAGGCGGCGGCGACGGTGAACTGCGCCATGAACGCCGCGAAGACGAAGCTGCCGGGGTGCGCAGGGGCCCTACCGCCCGCGTGGCCTACCAAGATCGCGACCGAGATGATGGCGTAGCACGGGAACGAGATCACAAGCAGCAACCGGAAAATCCGGTGCACCCAGTCGTAGCCGAAGATCGCGAGCAGCGCGGCGAGAACTGCCGTGCCCACCGCAACGAGCCCGGCGCTCCAGCCGAAGGTGCTGTGCAGGCCGTTACTCATGATCACCTGGTCGGCCACGTTGAAAGCCATATAGGTAAAGAGCACGGCGAACAACGCGACCACCACACCGCGGTAGCCCATCTGAGCCCGCGTCTGAATCATCTGCGGTAGCCCGAAGACCGGCCCCTGGGTTGCGTGGAAGGCCATGAAGAGAGTGCCGAACGCGATGCCGAGGAAGCCAGCCAGGATCGACCAGCCCAGCGACAAGCCAAGCACTGGGCCCGCGAAGCCGATCGGGATCGTGAAGAACTGGAAGTTGCCGAGGAACCACAGCATCGTCTGCTGCCAGTTCTTGCCGTGCCGTTCGGAGTCGGGAATCCAGTCGATGGAGTGCACTTCGATCTGGCTGAGCAGCGCTCCCTCGATCTCCTCGATCGGGGTGTCCGTCCGGGCGCCTGTCGTCATAGCCGCTCCTGGTGGCCGATTGGCGGGAGATAGCCGCTGAACCGTGTCCCGGCTGTCCTGACTGTGACGGCTAGTTTCATGAATGTCAACCCTTGTTTCACACTGGCCTGTCTGGTATCCCATAGGTGCAGTGGCCGCTGACCTGCAGTAGCCGCTGACCTGCGGGAGGAGTCCTGACCGGCAGGGCGTTCAGAGGAGAGGTTCTACGGGCGAGTGAGAGTAACGGTGAGCGGAGGCAGTGTGCCTGACGAACGCCGTCGCCTCGCTGATCAGGCTCTGCGACGCCCTCGGCATCTCGGTGGGCTCGCTGTTTCGGGCGGCCCAGGGGGAGGTGGTCAGGCACGGCGAGTACCCGCCGATCAACTTCGGCGGCAAGGGGATGGAGGAGTACCTGCTGACACCGTCCGGCGAGAAGCGCGTCCAGGCCATACTGAGCGACATCGAGCCCGGCGGCGGCAGCGGCGACGAGCCGTACTCGCTGCCGGTCGACGTGGAGTTCGCCTTGGTACTGGCCGGCGAGCTGCGTATCGTTGTCGCGGGCGAGGAACTGATGCTTGATGCGGGCGACGCTTTCACTTTCCCCAGCATCGACCACACATTCCGGGTCCTGCCTTCCGCCGGGCCAACGCGGGTGCTGTGGGTCTTTTCGCCCGCCCTGCCCGACGACGGCCTCGACGTGCAGCAGCTGGCCAGGCAGCAGGCCGAGGCCGGCCGCGTGCGCAAGGCACGAGCGGTCGTTGCTGGCAGGACGCCATGAGGCTGATCGTGGTGGGCGCCGGCGTGGTCGGCGCGGCCTGTGCGTACACGGCGAGCGGTCTCGGTGCCGAGGTGGTGCTGGTCGATGCTGACCTGCCCGGCCAGGCCACTGGAGCCGGTGCCGGAATCATCGACCCGTGGCTATCGCACCCGGACGATCCGGCCTGGTACGCGTTCGGGCGCGCCGCCGCGCGCGAGTACCCGGCGCTAGCCGCCGAGCTCGCAGACGTCGGCGACATCTCCTACCGGCAGGTGGGGGCGCTGATCATCGCGCGCGACGAGCACGAGGCCGACCTGTATTACCACCAGATGACGACGAGGCAGGCGACGGCGCCCGAAATCGGCGAAGTCCGGGTTGTGTCGGCGGCTGAGGCGCAGAGGATGTTTCCGCCGCTCCGGTCTGGTGCCGCGGCGGTTTACGTCGGCGGAGCCGCCCGGGTGGACGGCAGGCGGCTGAGTGAGGTGCTGGTTCGGGCTGCCCAGGCTAACGGAGCCGTCCTCATGACCGGCCTTGCCACGCTCGTCTGCCGGGATCTCGACGCCAGCCGGGTGGCCGGCGTTGAGGTCGACGGGCAATTCGTGCCGGCCGATGCGGTCGTCGCCGCCACGGGAGCCTGGACGACGGCCTTCCTCGCGCCGGCCGGGGTGACCGTGCGCGTGGCGCCGCAGCGCGGCCAGATCGTTCATCTGCGTCTGGATTCGGTCGAGACCGGCAGCTGGCCGGTCATCCTGCCGGCCGGGAGCGGGCATTACCTGCTCGCCTTCGACGACTCACGCGTCGTCGCAGGGGCAACCCGCGAGTCAGGCTCTGGGTTCGATGCCCGCGTGACGGCCGGCGGCCTGAATGAGGTGCTGACCGAGGCCCTGGCGGTAGCGCCCGGCCTGGCCAGCGCGACCCACGTAGAGACGAGGGTGGGATTGCGTCCGGCCGGTCCCGACCCGCGGCCGTTGCTCGGCAGCGTGTCCAGCGTGGCGGGGTTGGTTATCGCTACCGGACTGGGAGCCTCCGGCCTGGCCCTCGGCCCGCTGACTGGCGCGGTCGCGGCAAGGACCGCTCTTGGCGTGGATCAGCCCATCGACCTCGCGCCGTTCGACCCGCTCCGCTGACCGCGGCGGGAGACCCTAGGACTTGAGCGAGGCCGCCCAGTCCGAAGGGTACTGCGAGGGGAGCAGGCCGGACGGGGTGAAATAGCGCCCGTATCCGGCGGGCACGCCAAGGGCCTGGAGCAATTCCTCGAAGTTCATGCCCACCTTGGTCGGGAACGGTCCGCCCCCGCTGATGCCGCCGGCCTCGGGCAGCTGCGACTCGGCGGTGGAACCATCGGCCGTTGCCCAGCCCGTCTCGATCCCTGCGCCGCCGTTGAACATGTTCGCGATGACCGTGCTGGAGGTGACATGCTGACCAACCGACACGGTCGGCTTCACGTCCTCGGCAAGGAAGACCGTCAGGCCCGCGCCCGGGCCTTTAGTGAGCCGGTAGGTGATCCAGCCGCCGCCTGGCCAGCCATAATCCGTCGCACTGGCGTTGGTGATCACGGCATTTCCGAGTGCGTAGATTGGCCCGGAACCGCCGAAGTCGACACCTTGGTCGATGCGCTCGGCCAGCAGCCCGTTGATGGCGCGGACCGGATTGTTGTACACGCGGGAAGCCTGGTGGTGGTGCGCGAGGTGCCGTCGTGCATGCCGCGGCACTCTCGGCTTGGCTGAGTGACTTGCGCCTGAGGCGCTGGAGGACCCATGCGCCGAGGTGCTCGCATGGCGCGGCTGATGGCTGCGCGTGCCGACGCCGGCCTGCACGCTGAGCCGGTCGGTTCCCGAGTGGCTGAGGGCGGCGGCCTGACCGATGCCCACGTCACCGGCCCAGTGACTGGCCGCCGGAGCGGCCGCGGCGATGAGCACGGCTCCTGTCACGGCGGCCGCGGTCTTGGCCGGATGGTTCTGCAGTGCGCTGGCGACCGGCGATGGCTTGCGATGTCGGGCCCCGGCGGGCGTGCTTGCGGCTGCCCGTTTCGACTTGCGGTGCTTGGCAGATCTGTTTGACACGGCTGGCCTCCGGACAGGGCGCACTGCTGCGCTCAGTGGTCGCCCTCAGCACCGGCCTGTTGTGACCGCGATCAGTGCCCTTCGGGCGCCGTGCGAGATGGCTGGCGGAATTCCCCGCTCACGAGCGTCACGCACGGTAGGTTGTCGGTCACTAGGATGCACCATTGAACGTCTCAGCAAGGCTTAAACACGAAAAACAGCGTGTTCAAGTTTCATCGAGAGCGATTCCGGTTATTCCGGATTTAGTCTTCGTCCCATGCCTAAGACGACTAATGACTCTCCACCGGGTAGTCAGCCACGGGTGGTCGGCCGCAGGGGTCCGGCGCGGTAGTCGGCCATGGGATCCGCTGCGGTGGTCGGCCAGCCTCGCCTAGGCGAGCATGGCAGTCGCGGTGGCCTAGCGTACGTTGACTGGTATGACGGTCAACCCGGATGTCGCCGGCCTCGTCGAACGGTCGGCAGCTGCTCACTCCGTCGGCGTGCCCGAGCAGCCAGCAGACGACGGATTCTTCGGGCCGGCCAGCGTCACCTGGCGAACGTCTGGCGACCTGTCGGCGCCGAGCGAGCGGCTGCCGAGCGAGCGGCTGCCCGGGTTCGCGGGATCCACACCAGGGTCAGCGGCGTGGATCAGGTGACGGGGCGGCCGTATGCCGCGAGCGACCCGGCCCTTCTGCTCTGGGTGCACGCCGCGCTGGTCGACTCGAACCTGGTGGCCAGAACGCTGTTCGGGACCCCGCTGCCGCCGGCCGACGCGGACAGGTACGTTTCCGAGATGGTCGTCGCGGCCGAGCTTGTCGGTGTCCCGGGTGCGATGGTTCCCGCCACAGTCGCACAGCTCGCCAGCTATATCGAGGCGATGCGTACGGAACTGATGTGCACGCGGGCCGCCAGCGACTCGATGGCGTTCCTGCTCGACCCGGCCGGGCTTGACGAAGATATCGCGGAGATCTGGCAGGACATCAGGGACGGCGCCGTCGGAGCGTTGCCTGACTGGGCGGCTGAGCTGTACGGATTCGAGCGAGTCCCGCTGACACCGCAGCGCCGCACAGAGATCCGCCAAGCACTCGGCGTGCTGGATGCCGTCTACATCGGCGAGCCAGGGGTGCTCGAGGCGAGGCAGCGGATCGCCGCCCGCGTTCGCGCGGCGCAGCAGCACACATGACAGCGCGGGGCATGAGACGGCGGCTGGCAGCTTCGGGCGTCGCGATCGTCGGCAGCATCGTCCTGGCCGGCCTGGGAGTGGCGGCGCGGCGGCGACTCGGCGCGAGACTTAAGCGGGCCGACGGTCATGAGCCAGCACGGCCAGTTCGGGCGGCGGGGCTGCGGCTTGAACGCGGACTGGCAGCGGTGCGGCTTGTCGCCAGAGGCGGCGCTCGTTATGCGAGCAGCGCGCCGCGGCTGTTCGCCGCCGCCGGCGATCAGCGCCAGCAGCTACGCCAGGACCTGGCGCTCCAGACGGCCGAGGACGTTGCCCAGACGCTCGGGGCGATGAAGGGCGTCATGATGAAGATCGGCCAGATGGCCAGCTATGTCGATGATGGCCTGTCGCCGAGCGTGCGGCGGACACTCAGCAGGCTCCAGGACAGCGTGCCGCCGATGAGTGCCGAGCTTGCCGCTGGAGTGATCCAGGAAGAACTCGGATCGCGGCCGGAACGGCTATTCGCGGAATGGGATCCCGAGGTCGACGCGCTCCTCACCGAGCTGCGAGAACGGGTCCTCGAAGAACTCGACTACCAGCGCGAGGCGGCGAACCAGACGCTGTTCGCGGAGTTCTACGACGGCCATCCCACAATCTGCGTGCCCAGGGTGATCGGTGAGCTGTCTACCAGGCGGATGGTGACGAGCGAGCTTGCGGTCGGCTCGAGGTTCGCCGATCTCGCCGCGATGTCCCAGCACGAGCGCGACCTGGCTGCCGAGACGATCTACCGGTTCGTGTTCCGCAGCCTGTACGAGCTGCACGCCTTCAACGGCGACCCGCACCCCGGCAACTACCTGTTCCACGGTGACGGCCGAGTCACCTTCCTGGACTTCGGGCTGGTCAAGCACTTCACCGCCGACGAGCTGTACCCGCTGATGCAGATGGCGCGCAACCTCTGCGTCCGCCGCGACCCAGAGGGGTTCCGGCGCAGCATGGAGCTCGCCGGGTTCCTGATCCCGGCGGCCCCGCTGAGTACCGAGGAAGTCGTCGAGCACCTCGCCGTCTTCTACGCGACGATCCGCGAGCCAGGACCGGTCACCATCAAGCCGGACTACTCATCGGCCGTCGTGCGCCGGTTCTTCGACGTGCGCAGCCCCGTCGCCGAGTACGTGTCGATCCCGCGGTCGTACGTCGTGCTGCAGCGGATCAACCTCGGCCTGTTCGCCGTCCTCGGCGAGTTGTCGGCTACGGCCGACTGGCGATCGATCGCCGAGGAGATCTGGCCATTCGTCCGCGGCCCGGCCTCGACCCCGATGGGCGAGGCCGAGGCGGCCTGGCAGGCGCGCCGGAGCTCACGGCAGACTGAAGCCGAGTTGCGATAACAAAACGCTGGAGGCCAGACGATGCAGCAGGGGACCCGTCAAGCGGGCGAGACGCTGAGCGCGATCCTCGATCATCCAGACCGTCCGGCGCTCGTGGTTCCCGAGGACAACCAGGTCCTGACCTACGGGCAGCTCGCCGACCGGGTCGAGAGCCTGGCTGGTTCGCTGGCACTCGCCGGAGTCGCGCGCGGCGACCGTGTCGCGCTCACGCTGCCCAACGGCCCTGACATGGTTCAGGTTCTGCTCGCTATCGCGGCGGTCGGCGCGGCGGCCGCGCCGCTCAACCCCGGTTACACGCTCAGCGAGTCCCTCTTCTACCTGAGCGACATCGCGCCGAAGCTGTTCCTGCTGCCGGCCAGCCGGCCAGCGGCGGCGGTCCGCGCAGCCGAGGAGTGCTCGGTAACCGTCGCGACCGTCGACCCTGGCCACGACGGGCCGCCGGTGCTGTCTGTTGCGGGTAAGGAGCTTGCCCAAGGGGCCAGCTT
>WNFI01304992.1_pt1 | contig 11358 bp, 12 predicted proteins | sample 5400471 | NCBI WGS metagenome assembly WNFI01 (sample SAMN13153348, study PRJNA577476) | soil metagenome | isolation source: 100 cm saprolite on Douglas fir-dominated hillslope | place: USA:California | collected 2013-09-17
AGGAGCGCCGCCGAGGGATCGCCGCGCCAGTCCGCCCCCAGCTTGTCGACCTCGTCGAGCATGATCACTGGATTCATCGTGCCCGCGTCCCGGAGGGCGCGCACAAGCCGGCCGGGGAGGGCGCCGATGTAGGTGCGACGGTGCCCTCGGATCTCCGCCTCGTCGCGCACGGCGCCGAGGGACATGCGGACGAACCTCCGGCCGGTGGCTCGGGCGATCGACTCGCCGATCGACGTCTTGCCGGTCCCGGGAGGGCCGATCAGGGTCAGGATGGCTCCCGACCGGCGATCGTCGGTGAGGCCGCGCTCCTTGCGCAGCTTCCGCACAGCCAGATACTCGGTGATGCGTCGCTTCACGTCGTCGAGGCCGGCGTGATCGGCGTCGAGCACCTCGCGCGCGTACCGGGGATCCAGGCGCTCGTCCGATCGCTTCGACCACGGGACCGCGAGCAGCCAGTCCAGATAGGTCCGGATCATCGACGCCTCGGCGTTCGACTCCCCCATCCGCTCGAACCGCGCCAGCTCGCCCTCGGCCTGCTTCTGGACCGCCTCCGGCATTGCCGCGTCGGCGATCTTCTTCCGATACTCCTCGGCCACGGAGCCCTCGTTCTCGCCGAGCTCCTTGCGGATCGCCTCCATCTGCCGACGCAGCAGGTACTCGCGCTGCTGCTTCTGCGCCCCCGACTCCACCTCGTCGCGGATGCGCTTCCGGACGCGCAGCTCCGCCAGCCGCTCCTGCTGGAGCCGGAGGGCGAGGGTCAGCCGCTTGACCACGTCCAGCGCCTCCAGGAGCTCCCGCTTCTGGTCGAAGTTCAGGTCCGGGGAGTAGCCGGCGGTGTCCGCCAGGGCGCCCGGATGGGTGATGGAGCGGACGAAGGCGCTGATCCGACCGTCGTCGCCGCGGAGCTCGAGGATCTCCTCCACCACCGCCCGGTACTCGCGCTCGAGCTCGCGGGTCAGGTTCGGTACGGGAGCCGGGTCCGGATGCTCGTCGACCTCCACGCGCAGGACGCCATCGGGCCCGGTCTGGGCTGCGCCGGGGAGGCCCCGGTGCAGCGGCATGAAGGAAGCAACTCCCCGTCCGCCGATGGCGACGCGTTCCGTCACTTCCGCAGCTACGCCGACCTTGGCATAGCCGCTCCCGTGCCGAGGGATGAGAAAGGCGCGGGTGTCGCCGCCGACATCGGCCGGGAGCGTCACCGGCATGCCCGGAAAGACCACGACGTCGTCGAGAGGAACCAACCTGAGGTTTGCCATACGTGGAATTTACGCCCAATACTTCAGTTTGTCAATTATACTGTCCTGTACTATACTGTCCTGGATGAAGTCGCCGACTCCCCAGGAGGGCGAAGCCTGGCCGCTCCTGCTCCGCCTGTTCTTTGCCCAGCGGGCGAAATTCCCTCCGCTGGCCGCCGAGCTCGAGCTCTCGCCGGCCCAGTGTCACGTGCTGCACGTGATCGAGCCGGAGCGGCCCATTCCCATGGGGCGCGCGCCCTCCTGGTCGACCGCATGACCGCCCCCCCCGCCGCTCTCGAACGCCTCTCCCTCCGCGAGCAGCGCGAACTCGTGCGGATCCTCACGCGTCTACTAGGTTGAGCCGGGCATGCCTTCCCGGGAGCGCACCCGTAGGTCAACCCTTCAGGGAGGAGCAGGGGGACGGCCAGCGCGTCGTCTCGAGCCGGGCACGGTCGGTGGACTGCGAGTGAGCCCTGCCGACTCCTGCCGATACGGTGGTACCCTGATTCGCAATCAATGCTCAGCGAACCGAGTATCTGGCTTTTATACAATCACTTCCAGCGCTGAGCACACTCTAGAGTTGGTCGTTTGGTTCACTTCTGGTTCACTCGGACCGGAGCAGACTCGCCATCAGGAGCGAGATAAACGGGGAACTTCCTGAAACGTCGTGGAACCGCCTGAAACAACCTATGTCCTTCAGACCTCCATGGATAGCGGGTGAAATTGTGTTCAGGACGTTTCGCAGAGTTCCAGCGCATCTCGCAAAGAATTTGCCCGCGGTTTGTCCCCCGCGCGTGCTACCTTTTCGCCGAGGAGCGCACGCGATGACTGGGGTGGAGGTAACTGGTCGCCGTCGAATGCGATCTGCACCTGACGAGGTCCGGCGCGGTCGGGCGACGCGGCCCTAAGCAGGTGATCTCGATGGACTTGAGAGAGTAGCGGCGTGGGAAAGCCCGTGAACCCAGCAGGCCCGCTCATCCGGCGATACGAGCACAACCACTTCCATGGCTTTGTGGTGGCGGCGAAGCGGGCAGGCATACGGTGGGTGAAGTACTTCTCGGACAAGCCGCACGGCGCTGCTGCGGCTCTCAAGCGGGCACGGGAGTATCGCCGCGCCCTCCTGGACCAGCTCCCATGGCCTGCCAAGGTAAAGCGGCGGTACGTGCTGAACCGGACTGGCGTCATCGGGGTATCGCGGATCAAAGAGCGTGCCCGTTCGGGAAGACGCTTCGTGCGTTTTGTCGCCGTCTGGCCTACGCGGAACGGTCGCCCGCGGAAGACGAGCTTCTCTGTGGCACTCTACGGCGAGGCCGAGGCCCGCCGCCGGGCTGTCGAGGCGCGGCGAACCGGCCTCGCGGAGCTGTTGCGTCCGCGAGGAGAGTGAGAGCCATCGAAGAGGTGGGTGCTGGCGGAGCAGGCAATGGAGCCTAGCAGCTCAACCCGGTGTTAGGCATCAGCGACGATTCGAGAATAATCCCAGTATGAAGTCTAAACCCACGACGGCCGCACAAAAGGGCCGATCCATGGGCGCGCCGTTCCTGCGTCGCGTTGTCACTATCCCTGAAAGAGTCGCTCCGGGCCGATATCCATTCAACGTTCCCGCCTTCTCTCGAGGAATCGACATCGCCCTTCGGACCAACGTCACGTTCTTTGTAGGCGAAAACGGTAGCGGGAAGTCCACCCTCCTCGAAGCGCTCGCCGAATGCTGCGGATTCAATCCCGAGGGTGGCAACCGCGATCATCATCGTGAAGCACTCGCGGAGCGCTCCGAGCTAGCACAGGCGTTACGTCTGTCGTGGATGCCAAGGGTGGCCGAAGGCTTTTTCTTGCGGGCCGAGAGCTTCTACAATTTTGCGACGTACGTCGACCAGGTGTCCGACCTGCGGGCCTATGGGGGGAAGTCCCTACACAAGCAGTCCCACGGTGAGTCCTTCCTTTCTCTGTTCGCCAATCGATTCGAGCAAGGGATTTACCTCCTCGATGAGCCTGAGGCCGCGCTCTCGCCCCAACGACAGCTTTCGTTCCTGAGGATTATCCACGAGCTCGAGAAGCCCGCTCATGCCCAATTTCTTATTGCGACGCACTCCCCCATAATCCTCAGCTATCCCGGGGCCGTTCTCCTCAGCCTAGATAGCGACTCAGTCCGAGAGATTGCCTACCGCGAGACAGAACACTACCGGATCACGCATGATTTCCTGCAGTCTCCCGAGAGATACTTCAAGCATCTGTTCCGTGCAGGCACCGATGAGGAGAGCGATGCCTAACAGAGGGTTGGAGTGGGCGAGGCGCTGCTTAGGATGAAGCCCGCTGCTCAACCCTGTGTTGGAGACGACCTGGGCCGGAAAAGGGACCAGATCTGGCGCCCATCCCCCCGAGAATTTGTCCCCGGCTTGTCCCCGAATGACACGCAGGAAGGCCAATCCCGGTAAATTGTTGATTCTATGGTGCGCCCGGTAAGGCTCGAACTTACAACCTTCGGCTCCGGAGGCCGACGCTCTATCCAGTTGAGCTACGGGCGCTTTATTCTCAGTGATTTACGTGATGTTCTGCTGTCGGCTACCACGGGGCTACCAAAGTTATGGAGCCCGCCCCGGTCACCAGAACAGCCGAAAATGCTCCGCAAGCCACCATAGGCGCAGTATACGCAACCCAGGCTCCCCCGCGCCAGCGGAAAGGTTCCAGGCCTCCAGACCTGTTGACGCGGCGCAGGGCTTAGGAGGGAGAGGCCATTTCGCCCAGCAGAGACCTCACGCACCCAGTGACTGGGCCTGCGCCCCCCGTTTGATGAAGCGGGCTGAGGAGCCAAGGGTCGAGAACTTGGCCTCCGGTTGCCGAGCAGCCCAAGCAAGGACGTCCGCCACCTTGAAGCGCAACGTTCCGCCTCCGCCGAACAGACGGCCCGAGGGGAAGGCCGGGTCGCGGCGCAGCTCTCCGACCTTGCGGCGCTTCACTTCGAGGAGGTGAGCAACGCCCGCAAGGGAGGTCCACACGGGCCCTGGGAATTGGGTCCCCCTTGGCTTCGCGTGTTCCCGGGACAGACCTTCCACGACTACGCAGTCTCTCTTTCTGCAGGGTGCTTCACTGGGTGCTCCGCGCCACCCGAACCATTTCGATGGGCGCATGGTTGAGTCCGGGACGCCAACCGCCCATCTCCACATCGTCATCGCGCCACGCGTCTACGGCCTGATGCAAGCCCAAGGCCAGCACGACTGTTCTGGCTGTTCTGGATTATCCCTTCAATCGACGGGACCGGCTCGATTAGCTCAGACCACGACGTTCCCCGTCCGAGATCCTAGTTGCCCGAGCCGGGCCCTGTGGTAGAGTCATCCAGACTCACCGGCAGCTTTTGTGCCATGTTTCGTGGCATTTGAAGCAATTGTCAGAGGCTATGCTGGTAACCCCACCGTTGGCCTTGTCTTTCTCAGAGGGCGTGAGCCGGGCGATGGAGGCCGCCGAGCGGCGCAGCGTGCTAGGCGCACCGTTCTCTTACCCTGGCCAATTCGGCGGTCGGAGCGATTAGGACGTTCTGAAGTGATATGGCTTGATACCGAACCTCCGCAGCTTCGACTCCAGGGTCTGCCTCGGCATTCCGAGTATTGCGGCCGCCCCGTTGGCGCCAGAGACTCGTCCCGACGCTTGTCGCAGTGCGTTTTCGATCACCGTCTTCTCGCGGGCGGACAGATCAGAGGCCAACGTCATGGCCCGGACAGGTGACCTCGATCTCCCCGCGTCAAACCAGCTTGCGTCGACGGACAACGTCTCTCCCTCGCACAGAATGACCGCCCGTTCGATCACGTTCTGCAGCTCGCGCACGTTCCCCGGCCAGCTGTAGCGTTTGAATAGATCCATCGTGTCGTTCCCGATCCTCTGAATCCGCTTGCCGGTTTTCTGGGCGTACCGCGCCACGAGATACTCAACCAGTAGCGGGATGTCGCCGTCTCGCTCACGAAGCGCCGGCAGGTGGACAGGGAATACGTTCAGGCGGTAGAACAAATCCTTCCGGACACTCCCTTCCGCAATCGCCGCATCCAGATCCCGGTTTGTGGCCGCCAACACGCGTACATCAACGGTGACGGACCGGAGCCCACCGACGCGTTCAAGCGTGCGCTCCTGGAGCACTCGCAAGAGCGCCACTTGGGTTTCTGGTGGCAACTCTCCGATTTCATCCAGAAAGAGCGTTCCACCGTCGGCCGATTCGAAACGACCGATTCGCCGCTGAATGGCGCCGGTGAACGCGCCCTTTTCATGGCCGAAGAGCTCCGACGCGATTAGAGAGGGTGGAATCGCCGCGCAGTTCACGCTGACGAACGCGCGACTCGCGCGTGTTGAGCGATTGTGAATCGCGCGCGCAATCAGCTCTTTGCCCGTGCCAGTCTCGCCGAGGATCAACACGGTGGAATCGGTTGCGGCCACTTTTTCGACCTGAGTCAGGACACGGCGAAGCGCGGGAGATGAACCGACAATCTCTTCCAGCATCGACGATCGGACGATCGCTTCACGCAACGCGACGGTTTCGTTCCGCATGCGATCTTCGGCCTGCTTGCGTTCTTCGATGGTCGGTGGCGGTTGCGAACCACCGAACCACGTCGCCATCTTCGTCCACGACCGGGTTGTAGCGAAACAGGAACCAGCGAAACCGGCTGTGCTTACCGAGCAACCGTTTTTCCATTTCGAACGGGACACCCTTCGAGAGGCCGAGACGTCGTTCGCCCTCGACTCTCTCTAGATCGTCGGGATGAACGTCTCTGGCGATCCGCTCGCGAGTACCGACGCCTTTCATTTCCTCCGACGTGTATCCCTTGTAATCGAGCATGGTCCGGTTCGCCTGTAGGAGCTCGCCGTCCTTGTCCAGGACAAGGACATGCTGAGGAAGAGCGTCCATGAGTTGGCGCAGCTCACGCTCGTCCTGCCGGAGCTTGTTCTCGGCCCGTTTCCATCTATATTGACCATCCGCTCTACGCACGCGCTGCTCAGTCTCGAACGGCGTTGTGCCGGAGAGCGCACGCAGGCGCATCTCGCGCAGTCTCGCGATGTCATCGGGGTGGAATACCCGTTCGCGAAATCCGGGGGCTTGGACCTCCTCGAGGGACAGTCCCGTGTACTCGAGGGCGACACGGTTGGCAGAGGTGGCCTTGCCGTCCGGATCCAACACCACAATCGATTGAGCGACGGCGTCGATCATGCGGCGAAGCTCTGTTTCTGACTTGCGGACGTCCGCGAGGGCGTTCGTGAGCGCTTCGTGCGACCGCTGACGCTCAATCGCCAGGAGGGTCACGTGCCCAGCCGCTTCAATCAGGGCGAGGTCGTCATCCGTCGGCACGCGGCACTCGGGAGAGTAGACCGCGAAAGTCGCGAGGACCTGCTTGTCTTTGCTCAAAATCGGCTGCGACCAGCCGGCGCGTATCCCGAGGGTCAGTGCGAGGTCGCGATACTCGTCGAGCCAAATCGGCTCGCTTGCGACGTCGGGCACGATGACTCGCGTCTTGAGAGCCGCGGCGGTACTGCACAGGCCCCCGTCCGGATCGACCAGCACAGGGCTAATCGCACGCGTCCACTCTTGGGGGACCTTTGGACCTGCAATCGGCCGGAGTCTCAGCCCATCTGGCTCCATCAACAGGATGGTAGTGATTGACGGAGAGATCTGACGGTCGATCGACGCACAGACGTGAGTCAGGATATCCGTGAGACTCGCACCTTCGGTGATCATCCGGAGTGTTTCCATCTCCGCCTCGTAGAGCCACTCCGTTCGTTTTCGCTCTGCGATCCGGCGGCTACTCCCATTCGGAATCTCCGGTACACGCATAACTTCCTCGCTCAGAAAAGCGCGCAGATCGATCTCGCCGGACCAGTCGCTCGCGTCGGCATACGCTGAATATTCAGCATATGCCCCATTCTCGGCAAGTCAACGGCACCATAACAGACATGGACTCAATGAGTTGCGCGTTGGCAAGCCCCTTGCTGCCCGATGGCGAGGGGCATCGGCGAATCGGATGCCGATTCTCGGAGATGGGTTGTGACGAGTGAATCTAGCAGACATCCAGCGCACGGCGACCAAATGGCCAAGTACTTCCGGCTCGCGCATGCGCCGAGCCTTGTGATTCGACCTCCGTCGCAACCCTATATCGCGATCACGCATTTAGTGTCCGGAACAGGTTTGCCGGAGCGGACCGCGTCCATTCCGCCGGAACGAGCGTTCGTGGTCTCTATCCACCTGACGCCTGCGGCGGAGCGGGGATGCGACATCTGGGTCGACGATCGACATGTTCGCATCAGGAAGTGGCCAGCTGGCGGCGTGGGCATTTACGACCTGGAATCCAATCCTCGTACGCGCAATCCCGGTCCGGTCGACTGGGTGCACTATCATGTGCCGCGCGCCATGCTAGATGCGTTTACGGATGATGCTGAGGCGAGCAGGATCCGGACGCTCGAGTGCATTCATGGCCGTGTCGACCCAGTCTTGCATCAGATGACGGAGATGATGCTTCCCTCGGTCGACTCGCCACCATCGTTCTCCGAGCTCTTTCTCGACTATTTCCGTTTCCTCTTTTGCGCGCACGTGGCTCACACCTACGCTCCGTCGTTCGGCGCTCGACGGGAGTATCGTGGCGGTCTCGCACCCTGGCAAAAGCGTCGCGCGACCGAACTGCTCGCCGAACATCTCGACGGGTCGCTCCGTCTCGCAACCTTGGCGTCTGAATGTGGCTTGCCCGTAAGCCATTTCGCGAAATCGTTCCGCCGGTCCTTTCGCACGTCGCCACACCGGTACCTCATCCTGCAGCGCGTCGAAAGGGCTAAGGCTCTCCTAGTACGCTCCTCTTGTCCTCTGTCCGAAGTGGCGCTTGAAACGGGTTTCGCCGATCAAGCTGCTTTCAGCCGAACGTTCGGAGCCGTCGTCGGAAGTCCTCCGGGCCAGTGGCGACGCCAAGCTCAGCATCAGCGCCGATCCCCAAGCGTCGTCCTGAATCCCCACCCGGTCAGCGGTTCAAGGGTGGCAACGTGATCATCGGCGCTTGGACTCCGACCGCCCTTCGAGCGTCATCCATTCTGTGATGTACCCAGACGCATTGATGATCGGCATCCCATTGTCGCGGCAGGCGTTGAGAAAACGAATACCCTCCACGCTGATCAGCGTCAGCTCGCCGATGTCAATCACGACCGGGCACGGAGCGTCGGTCACTTGCGCTTTGACCTCGGGGAGATGTTCGACGTCCAACTCCCCGATCAACTGGACGATCAGCGTGCCTCCTGAACCCCGTCTTTCAATTCTGAGAGTCATTGCTCAGGATCTCTGAAGCACCTTTTGGACAAATGACACCGCGATTGATCCCTCAGCCTCTTCTTCTCGCCTTCAGCGAGACAAGACGAACTCCAAGGACGCTTTGGCGCTCGAGTACGAAAGCGACTCTTCTTGATTCTCAGCGCGCGAATCTTCGATTCAAGCGTCGAACGTGGAATGCCGAGTCGTACGGCCGCCCCCGAGGGGCCAAACACTCGCCCCCCGCTGGCCCGCAGCGCGTTTTCTATGAGCACCCTCTCGCGTGAAGCCAGCGTGCCGGACTTTCCAAGCAGGTTCTCGACGGCCGATGGAGCGGATGCCCAGCTCTCGTCGACGGTGAATTCGTCGGTATCTGAGACGATCACCGACCGCTCGATGACGTGTTGCAATTCGCGGACGTTCCCGGGCCACGGATACGCCTTTAGGAGATCGAGTGCTCGCTTGCTGACCCGTCGGATCGTCTTGCTGGATTGCCGCGCGTAGCGATCGATAAAGTGCTCCACCAGTAGCGCAATGTCTTCCTGCCGTTCTCGCAACGGGTCTCCAACTGTGATCGCTCCCGAACCGGTTCTTACATCGCCGTGCCAATCGGCGCTCCCGTTTCGCGCGGTGATTGCGACACGCTCCTTAAGTCGTAGTTGCGGGCGGGCCGCTTCGCGTCACCACGCCGGGCGGAGTGACGAGCAACGGGCGGACCTGTCGCCGTTTACGCTGACCTAATAAAGGCCCACAGATCCGCGTTTATCCGATCCTTGTTGACCGTGCACATGCCGTTGGAGAGCCCCGGATACACCTTTAAGGTCGAACCCTTCACGAGCGTCGCCGAGACCCGCGGACGCGGCGATCGGTACGATCTGATCGTCGTCGCCGTGCAGGATCTGCGTCGGCACATCGATCCTCTTCAGTTCGTCGTATGATCGTTCTCGGAGAACGCTTTAATCGAGGCGAGGATGCCCGGGATTCCGGCCTGCATACCTTGGAGCCAGAACGCGTCCAGGATTGCCTGAGACACCTTCTCATTCGGTCGATTGGCCCCGTAGAACGGCACGCTTAAGTCCTTGATGAACTGCGACCGATCCGCCATCACGCCGGCGCGCATGCCCGTTGAAGGCTTCGATCGGCAGGCCAGCAGGGTTTCGGGCCGTCTTCAGCATCAACGGCGTCACGGCGCCGACCAGGACAACCTTCGCCACGCGTGACGTGCCGTGGCGCCGATGTAGCGCGCCACCTCACCGGCGCCGGTCGACTGGCCCACGTGAACGGCGTCGTGGAGATCGAGTTCCTCCACGAGTGCCGCGAGATCGTCGGCATAGGTGTCCACCTCATTACCGCTCCAGGGTTGGCTGGATCGCCCGTGCCCGCGTGGATCGTGTCCGATGCACCGGTGCCCCCGATCCGCGAGGAACACCATCTGGTCTTCCCACGCGTCGCTATTCAATGGCGAGCCGTGGCTGAAGCCGATCGGTTGGCCGGCGCCCCAGTCTTTGAAGAAGCTTTTGGTGCCGTCGCCGACGGTGATGGTGTGGCGCGTTCGTGCGACGGTCCCGTCGCCTTTCATCCGATTCCTCCCGTTTGGAGCTCGAGTCCAGATCTCGGTTAGCGGTCCATGAGCGTTCCGAGCAATTCGCTGTACCGATTCTCCATGTCCCCCGGCTGGTTCCATCCTCGCTTGAACAGCGCTTCGAATCGCTGCTGTGCTTCAAAAGCTGGCAATTCGGCGCGCGAGTGCGTCCACGAAGCCGTCCAGTTCCTTGTCCGGAAGCGCGCGATTGACGTATCCGTATCGTTCAGCGGTGTCGCCGTCGAAGTCGTTCGAACCGAGCACGATTTCGAGCGCGCGCCCTCGGCCGACGAGCGGCGGCAGGCGCTCGGTGCCGCCGCCGCCGGGATGCACGCCCGATCCGACTTCCACCTGCGCCAGGGCCGTGTTCTCGCGCGATGCGAATCGCATGTCGCAGGCGAGGACGAACTCGCTCGACACCCCCCGAGCCCGACCTCGGATCTTCGCGATGCTGACAACCGGAGACTTGGTGAGACGAACGAACGTATCCAGCAGCAACGGAAGGCCGGAGGGCCCGACGGTTTTGAGCAGGGTGAGGGTCCTCGCTGTGTCTTTCACCTCAAAGTGGGCGAGATAGAAGTCGGGATTCGCGCTCTCGAAGACGACGACACGAAGGCTCGGGCTAGCGTTCATTCGCGCGAGCACGTCCTGCAGGCCCTCGAACATGTTGGCGTCCATGATGTTGAGAGGCGGATTATCAAACACCACTCTCCAGTACGCAGGCGTTTCCTCGATGACGCGCAGGTGCGACCCTGATTCAGTCATGACTCATACTCCCGGCCGCCCTGCATTGCCTTCGAGGGCAGCCCCGTGACGGGCGACTCCGATTTGCAGGCGCGCGTGCCCGAAGAGAGCGCGCTTTGACGATCGTTACCGGTGCGCCGGACCTCGTTCTATGTCACGCGCGACGGCGAGGCAGTGTCCTGTTCGTCATAGGCCCGCATGCGAGAGAGCGCGGCGTCGCTCATGCACAATTTCATGAAGAGCCTGCGTTCGAGTAACAGTCCCTGAGTCAGCGGCGTCTCGTTCGCGCCACGGACGAGACGCTTGATGTAGGCGAGCGACTCCGGCGTGAATGACGACAGATGCCGGGCAATCTCCATCGCGCGATCGAGAGCGTGGCCGCTCACGGTTTCGTGTACCAGCCCTCGCCGTTCGGCTTCACGGGGAGACACGGGCGCGCCCATGAGGATGTGCATCAGCGCGGCTGCCGTTCCGATGGTGCGCGCCAGCCTTTGCGTGCCGCCGGCACCCGGGCAGAGTCCAAAGTTCGGCTCCGGGAAGCC
>WNFI01416984.1_pt2 | contig 11357 bp, 15 predicted proteins | sample 5400471 | NCBI WGS metagenome assembly WNFI01 (sample SAMN13153348, study PRJNA577476) | soil metagenome | isolation source: 100 cm saprolite on Douglas fir-dominated hillslope | place: USA:California | collected 2013-09-17
CGGCGGCACCTGAGTCGGCCGCGCTGGCCCGCGGCCGCTGGCCGTGGCGCCGTCACCGGGATCCGGCCGGGCAGGATCGGCCTGCGATCGTAGGCTGGCTGGGCGGGCTGCCGGTACTGCCAGAGGGGACGGATTGGCCAGCCTGGGAGGGTCACGGGCCGCTGGCCCACGTCGCCACCCTCGACTGCGCCGGGCTGCGGGCCGCCCTCCCCGGCCCGCTGCGGAATGCCGGGTTCCCCGATTAGGGGTGGCTGTCCTTTTCTACTTCGACGGGTCCGCTGACGGCGGCGTCGAGGTCGTCGGCTCCCTGTTCGCCGGCACCGGCCCAGGCGCTCAGGTGATCTACTCACCACCAGATCGCGCTGCCGGGACCCCGGACCCGGCGGGCGTACCGCTGTACCGGAGGATGGAACTGGCCGCTGAGCCGGTGCTGACCTGGGCGACCTGGGAGCACCCCCGGCTGTACGCAGGCCGCGGCCGGCCCACGGACGGCTGGGACGCGGTCTACGGGGCCGCCGCTGAGGTGACTGAGCATCTGCAGCCGGGGCCGGCGCATCAGCTGGGCGGCAATCCGCTGCCGGTCCAGGGCCCGGTTGAGGTCGAGATCGCCTACGGGCAGGTCAGCCGGGGCAGGCTGGAGAAGATCGCGTGGATCGACCCGGCCGTGCTCTCGGCCGCGGACAACTGGGTCCTGCTCGCCCAGTTCGATTCCGATGACCAGGCAGGCTTCATGTGGGGCGACTGCGGCATGCTGTACTACCTGATCCGCCCCGCTGATCTGGCGGCAAGGCGGTTCGACCGTGCCGCCTTCACCTGGCAGTGCAGTTAGCCGGGCCCGTTCATGCCGACGCTGCCGAGATCGGAGTCCTCGCTGCTGGTACGCACTGACTTCACCAGCGACGATGCATGGCAGCAGTTGTGCGCCCGGGCCCTGGAAGAGAACCGGGACGGCTTCCGGGCCTATATCGAGCCGGTCAGCGATCCGGACTTCGACCACGCAACCTGGATTCAGGTCAAGGCAGCGGTGCCCGGCGACAGCCACAAAGCCGCCGTGCTGTTCGTCGGCGACAGCACGACCCTCACCTCACCCGAGCACCCGGTACTGGTGGTGGACCTGCTGAACGGCGGGCCAACGTTCCGTTGCATTCCGGCCCAGCTGTGGAGTGTGGAGAACAACCTGAACATCGCGAACATGGACTGGGAAGAATTCGCCGGATCGGCCGGCGCCGACGGCATCTTCCGCGGCTTCGACGGCTAGCTCCCGGTCGTGGATCCGGCCGCTAGCCTTTCCGCCCCTCCCGAATAGACAATCGGTGCGCCCAGCCGCCGAATACGACCCCGGCGCCGCTTGGCAAATGATCGGCGTCATACGGCCGGCGCGGAGGCCTGGGCGAACTCGGCGTCGATCACGCCAGAGGCCTCAACGGAAGCACGCTCGCGTGAGATCCGCTGCCGCGCTTCCGGCGCGAGTTCAGACAGAACGCGGTCGCGCTGGGCAAGAATCCGAATGGCCGGGCCGGCGATCTGGGCTTCGTCCTCGTTGAGCTCACCAGTTGTCCACAAAACCAAGCCCAAGCCCGGAGTCGTCGAATAGATCATGCACAGTGAGCCGCCGCCAATCCCCTCCAGCCGACGCACCCGCGGTAGGTCAGCAACTAGGAAGGTATTCCCGAAGTGCAGGAACACTGCCCGTGACGAGTAGCTGAAGGTTGACATTCCCCCGACGGTGATTGCACGCCGCAGCCGGCCGAACGCCGGGATGGGCCGCTCGTCGCCGTCGACTCGCCAGCGCCTGATCCAGCCTTGCCGCCATTCGACGATGTGATCATCGCCAGCAAGAGAAACCGGTGCCGACGGAGCGCCTTTCCAGCAACGCGATCTGAGACCGCGGGCCTTGTCGGATGGCTCCTGGTTCTGGAGCCTCGCTCATTCAGCACCATCCAGCACCACAGGAAGCCGCCTGGCGGTCAGGCCTGGCGATAGAACCGGCCAATATGCACGCTAGCGTCTTTGACGCCTATGGATCTAGCAGAGATCCAGATTCGGTCGGTCGGGAGCATTCCACGCGGTTTCGCACGTTGAGGGTGCCGATTCTGGCACTGTGACCTGGCCGTTCTTACGGTGAGGTGGTGATTCACCGCCGAGGCCTGCCACCGGGCGTCGGCCCGCACCCCGGGAGGTATCCCATGACCACCTCAATCAGCTCATCTGCTGCCCTGGCCGTGATCGAGCCTGCGTTCTCCGAGGCGGAGAAGCTGGCGTTAACCGGTTTCTTGGCCGGCTACTCCGGCATGACCGGAGAGGCCTACGCCCTGGATCTGCGCCAGGTCACCGCCTGGTGCCGGCAGCGGCAGCGGCGCCTATTCGCCGTCCGGTGCGCCGACATCGAGCAGTTCGCCCGCGACCTCGAGGCCGCCGGTCTCGGCACCGCGGCCGAGCACGCGCTGGTCTCGCTGCTGGCCCTCAACGGGCTGCGCGTGTCCGAGGCTACCGGCGCGAACATCGAAGCCTTGGGAACCGAGCGCGGCCACCGGAACCTGGCCATCACCCGCAAGGGCGGCAACAAAGCCATCATCCCGCTCGCCCCGGTTACCGCACGGGCGATCGACCTGGCCATCGGCGAGCGCTGCGAAGGACCGATCTTCACCACCGCCACCGGCCAGAAACTGGACCGGCACGGAGCCGGCCGGATCGTCCGCCGGGTCGGCCGCCGGGCAGGCCCCACCAAGAAGATCGGCCTGGTCTCAAGCACCCTCCTGTTGCCCGGCCAGGACCAGCCGCTGACCGACGGGTGGATCATCGCCGAGCAGCTGGACCACGTCGTGGACGCGGTGATCGACTCCGGCGACTGCGGCACCGAGCCGACAACGGTGATCGACTTCTCCCAGCCAGAACCCGAGATCGTACGCCGCGGCGCAGGCGACACGTCCGGATTCGAATGAACCACGATCTGCACGCCCAGGCCCTTTGGCGGCAGCGTTCCGCAGGCCGGCTTTGACGCGATCTTCCATGGGGGTCCGGGACCGGGCGGGCCGTCAGTCCCAGCCGGTCGCACCCCCTGCGCCGTCACGGCCACGGAACTGGCCGATAGTTGCCAGCAGAGTAATGACATTGAAAGCCAGCGAGGAGCGCTCATATTAAGCGCTCGGCGTGACCTTGCCGGCCAGGGCCAACTCACGGTGCGTAACCGACCGGATCCAATTGAGGGCGCTCTCCTCATATGGCGGCAGCATTGCTCGCTGCGCCGTGCGGTGAACGGTCGTTCTGTACGTGCGGGCGAGAGTGAAATCAGGGCAGAGCTAGTGCGGTACGTCGTAAGTTCCTTACTGGTTACTGGCGTGCGGGCTGTTCACTGCTGGAAGTCGGCGAGGTGGATGATGGCGGCGGTGTCGAAGGCGTCGTTGGGGTGCCCGGTGGGCTGGCCGGTGCGAAGCATGGCCGGGGTGTAGGTCTCGGGGCGGGGTCATAGAGGGCGAAGCCGCAGTCCTGGTTATCGCCGAGGTATTCGATGCGGCATAGCGGGATCTGCTCGTCGTTGTCGTCGCCTTCGCCGGCCCATGCGGTGAGATAGCCGTAGGACCCGCGCCAGCGAATGGTGACTTCTTGCAGGTCCGGGCAGCGGGAGGCGTGGTGGTCCACTGTGCCCTCGATGAGGTCTTTGAGGCGCCTGGGCGGTGCGGGCATGCCTTCCAGTGTCGCCTGCCTGCGCTGTTGAGGGCCTGGTCTGGTGCGCGGCACGCCGATGGTGCGGATATCCGCTGTTCCGCATAGTTATGGCGGCATTCTTCCGTGATCATCTCGCCGCGGAAGGAGACCCCGCTATGGCCGGGAGTGCCCGTGCTGTGACTATCAGGCTGACCGCGAAACGGCGCCGCAAGCTGGAGCAGATCGTGCGGGCCGGTTCCAGCCCGCAGCGGCTGGCGCTGCGGGCCAGGATCGTGTTGCTGGCGGCCGGCGGCATGACCAACGCCGGGATCGCCCGGCGGCTTGGCTGCGGCGTGGCGGTGGCTCGGGCCTGGCGGGACCGGTTCGCCGTCCGTGGGATACCGGGCCTGTTCGATAAGCCCCGGTCCGGGCGGCCGGAGACCTACGGGCCGAGCGCCCGGCTGGCGGTCGTGGCTGTCGCCACCTCCGTCCCGCCCGACGGCGAGTCCCAGTGGTCGCATTCCATGATCGCCGCCCACCTGCGCGAGCGTGGCCTGGTGATCTCGGACGCCACAGTGGGCCGGGTGCTGGCCGAGGCCAAGGTGCGCCCGCACAAGGTCCGCGGCTGGCTCAACCGTGCCGACGACCCGGCGTTTTGGGCCCGGGCCGGGGCCGTGTGCCGCCTGTACCTGAACCCGCCGCCGGGCACCGTGCTGATCAGCATCGATGAGAAGACCGATATCCAGGCGAAATCCCGCAAGTATCCCGAGATTCCCACCCGGCCGGGCCGGGACGCCCGCCGCGAGTTCGAGTACGTCCGCCACGGCACCATCTCCATCATCGCCGCCATGAACGTGACGACCGGCGAGGTCATCGCCGAGCGCATTCACCGCAACGACTCCGCGGCCTTCACCAGGTTCCTCGCCATGCTGGACCAGATGATCCCATCCTGACTGCGCATCCACCTGATCATGGACAACGGCTCCAGCCACACCTCCCGCGTCACCCGGGCCTGGCTGTCCGCCCATCCCAGGCTCGCCGTTACCTACACGCCTAAGCACGCCTCCTGGCTCAACATCATCGAGCAGTGGTTCGGGGTGCTCACCCGCCGGCTGCTGCGCCGCGGCGACTTCACCTCCCGCGACGACCTGGAAGCCAAGATCACCGCATTCACCATCCGGTGCAACAAGAACGCCCGCCCCTACAGATGGAGCTACGACGCCGACGCCGAGCACGCCCGTTACCTCGAACGCCATCCGGGGCCCGAAGCCGTGCCCGTCTTGCCGCAAGCCGCATGACCGCAACGCCTGGTAACCCAGGCCCGGTCAGACGTGCAGCACTAGAAAGTGCCGTCGGGGTAGGTGGTTACGACAGCGCCCATTTCACTGCCGCCTTCGTAGTCCAGGTACTGGAAGCCTTCGGCTGATTGTGTCAGCGGGCCCAGCAGGCGTCCCCGTGTCTGCCATTGAGCGCGGCCGCCGTCGAAGATCAGCCGCCCGGGAGCCGCGGAATGCAGGCCACCGCGAGCACCCTGACGGAACTCGATCGAGGACGGGCCGACCACCTCCATGCTCTCGATGGCAACGACCGGTTCTCCGCCCGCCAGCTGATCGAAAGCATTGCGAAGCACCGCCACACCTCCGGCCCCGGCAGCAACCCGGACCAGCGGCCCGCCGGGCGGCTCAGCGAGATAATCGACCTTGATACGACCATCTGTCAGGTAACCGATGATCTCGCATCGCAGTCCCGGCCGGTGCGTCCAACCCCGGCTGATCCTCCCCGAGCCCCGCTACCCAAGCACCAGGTTCCCGGAAGCACCCTGGGATCTGTCCCGTGGATCTTGATCGGTTCGTCTGATAGATCCGTTCCGTGGATGAGGAGCGGTTGAAGCGGACGATCTGACCGATGGAGAGTGGGCGCGGTTGCAGCCGCGGCTGCCTTCGACTCAGCCGCAGCGCGGGGTGGCCGATGGGCTGACCACTGCACGGTGATCAACGGGATCTTTTCCGTACCCGCGCGGGTCAACATCTACCAGGGCACTATCGATGTCGCCTCGATCCGCATCTGGCTCCAGGACCAGTCGCACTATTCACAGGAAATCGTCTAAACGCGCAGGAGAGCCACCAAACGCTCGGCCTCCGTGATTGCCTTCGCAGTGAATATGTGGGTGCGGTGATCTTCGGTGAACCGGAAAGTCGCCACCTCTGCCGCTCCGGGAATCAGTGCACGCCGACGTGTCACCCGCACGTCACGGATCGCTTCACGGGGCTTGGGCGAGACGTGCACACGGCCAGGATGGAACGGCCACGAAAACGGTATCCGGGCTATCCAGAGGTAGCCCTCGGTAACAGCGAGAGTGTCGACCCCGTTAAAGCCCCACCAGGGTCCCGGCGAGAAATCAGCCGCACAAATGATGGACTCCTCCGCATCGCGGATTAGGCCATTCAGCGCAGCGATGCGAGCCTGACGCTGGCTTGCCATGCCGATCATCATGTCACCAACCACGCACTGCGCGCTCGGCGACGTCTGAGCTGGTTGGGCGTCTACAGTGCTCGGCAACGTCAATGACCGCCTGCGCTGCGACGCGACGCGCCGTTCCAGATCGGCGCTCTACCTCCATCACCAGGCTTCGACGTCGTTGAGGACGGCGCACTTGACCAGTTAGCCGTCTGAAGCCTTTTCCATGATCCACGGGACAGGCCCAAGACGTGACGCGCTGCCATTGCGGCCCTCAAGGAACTTGTGAGGCGCTGCACTAGTATGCCGCGCATCGTGGTTCGCCTAGAGTGCTGGTCGTGATCACAGGCGCGAGGTCGGCATGACCGCCACGGCTATCGCGTCGAGCCGGGACGGGCGGGGCGTCTTCCTGCTCGGCGCGGCGGCTTCCGCCTCCGCCGCTGGCGGTCACGCCGTGGCCGGGCCGGGCGTGCCGGAGGTGGTGCTGGCGGCCGCAGCCCTGGCGGCCGATGGCGTCTCGTTTCTGCTGGTCGGCAGCGCGGCGCTGTGGCTGCGCAGCGAGCCGGTGACGGTGGCCGATGTGGACGTGGTGATCAAGCCAGGCCTGGCGAACCTGCGCTGCCTCCATGCCGCGCTGGTGAGCCTGGCTCTGCGGCCGCGGGATGTCCCGGCGCCGCGCCGGCCGGCCGGGCAGGTCGCCCTGGCTGCCGAGCGCGGCGAGCTCGCGCCGGTGCCGGTCGGGCTGATTAACGGGACCACCTACCAGTGGGGCACCCGGCCGCCGTTCCGTCCCGCCGCCGTCCTCGAGGCGATCCGGCAGGTCCTGGCCCGGCCCAAGACCACCAGCGAGCAGATCACCGCGATCGTCGGCCCGCCCGACTTCATGACCGGCTGCGCGGTCACCGGCGACCTGGCAGGCCTGGCCGATGGCCTCCCGGTGGATCTGCACCTGCACGCCAGGGTCACCATCACCGACGCCGCGCACCTAAGCTCGCAGCTCGGACGGAATGTCCCGGACAGCTGGTTCACGCCAGGGCAGCTCAACCCGACGGTGCTGGTCATCGACGACTTCCCGCCCAGCACCGGCCCGTCCGAGGTCGCCAGGGCTATCGCCAGCCGGGCACGCCAGCCGCGGTGGGCAGCCGACTACCCGGACCTGCACGCCAGGACCGGTCTGCCGGTCAAGGACGTGGCCGACCTGTCCTCCCATCGTGGCGGCTACTTGCTCGTCTGCGTCCCCGAGCCGGACGCCGATCGTGACGAGCTGCGGCGGCAGCTCACTGAGATCGATGGCGTGACCGTCAGGATCCCGGCCGCCCTTCCCCGGCCGCTGGCGAAGATGATCCGGGACTGGACCCGCGCCTGGCCCGGAGAAGACCTCCCCGCCAGCCTGATCGCCTTTGAGGTCGCGATCGCGTGCGGTTGGCCATACGACGCACGGTGAGCTGGACCTGCCGCCAGACGAGGCCACAGATGGCGGGAGGACCCCCTGGACGAGCCATCCGCCTGCACTGGAAGGGCGTCACCGCCCTTGCGGAGGTCGAGGGCCGCGAGTTGACGAGGCTGGCTGCGGTGCGCCCGCCGCGCGCGAGTAGGGCTCGTTCGGTGCCTCCGGCTACTAGAGTCGGCCGGACCTCGGGTCGGCCATGATTGGGCATTTGGCCTCTCGAGGGACATGAGACACGTCTCTCGCCCGAGACATCGGCGCCGGACGGCCGCTGTCTTCCGTGTGAGTGGCGCTCGACAAATGGGACATTCGGCGAGATCCACCGGCTGGCCCCGGGGTCGCGCGTCGCGACAACCCGGCGGTTGGCGGCGATGCCGGGACATGCCTGGCCCTGACGTTCTGGGGGGCGGAGGCCGCAGTCGATAGACGACGGCGTGGGTGCGATCGTCGCGACGCTTCGCGGATTGCGCGAGCTTGATGAGGAGCGCTTCGGGCGGTGGTTCGATGTCGGCAAGTCCAGAAGAGATGCGCTCCGGCGCGAGATCGCGGTCGATCCCGACGTGATCAGGGCTTTCCTCACTCGCAACCATGAGGGGGCCCATGTGTTCGAGGAGTTGGGCTGGTCGTTTTATGCGTGGAACGGAGCCGCGCGAGACGACGACGCGCTCAGTTTCAACTGCATGTTCTCGGCCACGTCCCAGTGGGTGAAGAACAGGGTGGTCTTCGATCTGCCACCGGAGTGGGAGCAAGATCTTCGTCGTGCGCGGCAGGCCCTGGATCTTGCGGTGCGCGCGGCGTCTGGCCGAACATCCAGTCCGCTTCAGTCGTCGTGATCTGCGAACCGCAGCTCAAGCCACGACAGAATGGCAGGCGATCGCGCGGGCGCACCGGATGGGACAGCTTAAGTCGGTTCAGGTGCGCCGGCTTCTATCAGAGGAAGGCGTCGACCCGCGCGTCACTGAGAGCCTCGCAAGGAAGCGTGAACTGTTCGACGTATTCGCGCGCATCAGCGAGACTGCCGACAGCGCCCCGGAAGCTTTCGACCTTTCCGAAGCCGACCTCGCTCGCGAAGTAATCGCCGCCGAGCGCGCCCGGCTCTTCTCGACCAGCGACGGCGTGCCGCTGCCGCACGACGAGGAAGCCGTCTGAGCCCAGGTCACCCCGCCCGGCGCGGCCGGTGCATGATCTGCCTGTTGCGGGCCTGCAGTCATAGTCATTCCTAAAAGCTTGTTGCTGACCCGAACCTGGCGTTCGGACGGCCAAGCTGCTCAGGAACAGCCTTTCGTCCTGCCGAGGGATTTGCCCGCCGCGATTTAGGTCGGCTTGGCTATTCCTCTTTGGTCAATCCACTCGCTATGGTCACCTCGTGATGGTGCATGCCATTGTCCGGTTATGCGGAACGCGGAGCGGATATGGATGACGCGCTGCTGGAGGTCGTGCTTGAGCGGCTAGATCGGGTGCCCCTTGAGCAGCGGGCAGTGCGGTTGCTGTTGGCAGCCTTTGAAGGTGATGCCGCTCTGGCTGACGAGCTACGCGGCGAGCGCCGGGACGCGTCGGACCGCGGCGCTATCCAGGGCGAGACAGAGCCGACCGGCGCGTACCTGCGATCGGTAACCGTTGCCGGGTTCCGCGGGATCGGCCCGGCGGCCACGCTTGAGCTGGAACCTGGCCCTGGCCTGACTGTCCCTGGTCGTGGGCCGCAACGGCAGCGGCAAGTCCAGCTTCGCCGAGGCCCTGGAAGTGCTGCTGACAGGCGACCTGCGGCGATGGCAGGTACTGACGGGGGCGTGGCGCGAAGGCTGGCGCAACCTGCACGCGCCGGGTCAGACGCGCCTGTCAGCCGACTTGGTCGTGGAAGGTGCAGGTTCTGCGGTCGCCGAGCGCACGTGGGACAGCAGCGCTGGATTCTCCGAATCACAGGCCACGGTCCAGGTCCACGGAAAGAAACGTGCAGGCCCTGATCGCCTGGGCTGGCAAGACGCGCTCGTGACATACCGGCCGTTCTTGTCGCACTCCGAGCTTGAGGCGTTTTTCAGCTCCCCCTCGCAGCTGTATGAGCTGCTTTTCTCGGTCCTCGGCCTAGGACAGCTCACCGCGGCGGACAAGCGGCTCGTGACCGCCCGGAAGGAAAGAGAAGACCATCTCAAAGCCGTCTACAAGGACCTGCCTGCCTTGCTCGGCCGCCTAGAGTCGGCAGAGGACGAGCGGGCGAAGTCCTGCCGACAGGCCCTGGCAGCCCGCAAGCCTGATCCCGGCCGCGCTCTCGCCGTGGCGGCAGGCGCGCCTAGCGCGCAGCCAGACGGGGAGATTGGCAGCTTGCGGCAGCTCAGTCAGGTCGCCGCGCCGGACCAAGAACAGGTCGATCTGGTGGTCGCGGCGTTGCTCGAAGCTGCTGACGCGCTGGCACGGACCGCGGACTCAGACGCTCGCCGCGCGATGGACCTGGCCGGGCTGCTCAGATCGGCGCTCCAGCACTATCGCCAGCATGGACCAGGGGCTTGCCCGGTCTGCCGGCGTGCCGGTGCCCTGGATGAGGAATGGCGCGTGCGCACGGAAGCAGAAGTAACCCGGCTGGAGGGGCATACTCGACGCCCCGCGAGTCGGCGCAGCCGACCCTGGGCCAGCGCGATCGGCCTGGGCGACCTTCCAGCAGCACCCGAGCAACGATGCCGCGGACGGATTCAGGCACCTTGCCGAGCACATCCACCGGACGTGGCCCGCCCTCACGGCGGCGGTGACCGCGTTGGCCGAGCAAGCGGACGCCGACCTGCGGGCGCGGGAAGACCGGTGGATACCGGTGGCACAGGAAGTGGCGGCTTGGTGCCTGCGGGCCCAAGAAGCCGAAACCGCGGCCGACGCCGTCCCCGCACTGAAGAAGGCAATCGCCTGGCTTAAGTACGCCAACGACGACATCCGCAACGACCGGCTCGCCCCCCTCGGCGACCACGCCCGCGCGATCTGGTCACGACTGCGCCAGGAAAGCAACGTCGACCTCGGCGCGATCAGGCTGACGGGCAGCAACACGCAGCGCAAGCTCGATGTCAAGGTCACCGTCGACGGTTCCCCCGGGTCCGCCCTCGGGATCATGAGCCAGGGCGAAATCAACGCCCTCGCGCTGAGCATTTTCCTGCCCGCGCCACTATCAGCTCCAGCCCGTTCCGGCTCATGGTCATCGATGACCCAGTCCAGGCGATGGACCCCGCTAAGGTCGAGGGGCTCGCTCGAGTCCTAGAGGACGTATCCCGATCCCGGCAAGTCCTGGTGCTCACACACGACGACCGGCTGGCCGAAGCCCTGCGGCGGCTCAGAATCCCAGGCCGGATACTAGAGGTCAGCCGCCGCGCAGACTCCATCGGCAAGAACCGGCCCGCGCTCACGCCGGTAGCGCAACTGCTCAAAGACGCCCGCGACCTATGCGCCGACGACGCAGTATCCCAAGACGTCGCGGCCAGGGTAGTCCCAGCACTATGCCGCCTGGCCATCGAGGCTGCGTTCACCGACGCCATCCGCCGCACCCAGCTACGCAACGGGCGGCGGCACGCCGACATAGAAGCTGACATCGAATCGGCGGACACCCCTTACTAAGAAAGCCGCACTAGCAATGTTCGGCGACACCACCAAAGGCGGCAACGTCCTGCCACGCCTGGATGGCTGGCGCCGATCAGCGGCGAACACCTACAAGATGGTCAACAAGGGCGCTCATGCTCCAGTCATGCTCCTACGTGGGCAGAGCGTCATATTGCTTTTGGCAATCCGGGCAGATCGGAAGCGCCTCGTGGTCTTGTGTGGGCACGAAGAAAACGCCACA
>WNFI01703827.1_pt1 | contig 11357 bp, 8 predicted proteins | sample 5400471 | NCBI WGS metagenome assembly WNFI01 (sample SAMN13153348, study PRJNA577476) | soil metagenome | isolation source: 100 cm saprolite on Douglas fir-dominated hillslope | place: USA:California | collected 2013-09-17
AAGGCTCAATCATGGAAGGCAAGGGGACGGCGAAGGCCGGCAGCGGCGCCTTCAACCTGCCCGTGACGTTCCCGGCGCGGATCGGCGAGCCGGGCGGCAAGACGAGTCCCGAAGAGCTGATCGCCGCTGCGCACGCGACGTGCTTCGCGATGGCGCTCAATGCCACCGTCGGACGGAAGGGTGGCTCGATCGCGAAGACCGACGTCACCGCGACGGTCATCGCGGACAAGGGAGACGCCGGGATCAAGATCACGACGTCGAAGCTGTCGGTGGTCGCTCACGGGCTGACGGGGATCCCCAAGGAGCAGTTCGCCGACGTGGCGCGCGAGGCCGAAGGCAAGTGCCCCGTCTCGAACGCGCTCCGTGGCTCGCTGGCGATTGAACTGGACGCGAAGGCGGTCTAAAGAGAGGCACCCCGGGCGGGTGCTGAGCTTCTGGTATGGTTGGACCTTCCGACCATGCCCGAAGCGGGACACACGCCACGCGCGCCGAGCGGTCCGTCCGGGTTGTACCGGACGCCGACGTCGGTTTCGCTCTTCTTTCCTGCGCGAAACGAGGAAGCCTACGTCGCGAAGACGGTGCTGTGGGCCGTCGACGTTCTTGCGGCCCTGACGCCGGACTACGAAATCATCATCGTTGACGATGCCTCGACCGACGGGACGCGGGCCGAAGCCGAGCGTCTGGCCGCGTCGATGCCTTGCGTTCGCGTGATCCATCACGCGGAGAACCAGAAGCTCGGAGGGTCCGTCCGTTCGGCCCTCGCGGCGGCACGGCACGATCTCGTCATCTACTCAGACATCGATCTGCCCTTCAACCTCTGGGAAATCCATCGCGCCGTCCGCGTGATGGACGAGCACGATGCCGACATCCTTTCCGCGTTCCGCCTCAATCGAACGGCGGAAGGGCTCAAGCGCATCATTTACTCGTACGGGTACAACCTGCTGATCCGCGTCGTGTTCGGCCTGCGTCTGCGCGACGTGAACTTCAGCTTCAAGGTGATCCGCCGCCGGGTGCTCGATCGCCTCGTCCTGAAGTCTCGCGGCTCCTTCATCGACGTGGAACTGCTCGTCAAGGCGCACACCGCCGGCTTCAAGATTATTCAGATCGGCGTGGACTATTTTCCGCGCAATATGGGCGCGTCGATGCTTGCGACGCCATCGGTGATCGTGCAGATGCTCGCGGAGGGTGCGTCGCTGTTCCGCGAGTGCCGCCGTCCGTGATCGCCTGGCGGCCGGCCTTCGTCGCCGTTGCGCTGCCGTCCCTCATCAATCTGGCCATCGTCGCGCACGGCTACGACGGCGGGCCGTACCTTCGAGGTGACTGTCCGTACTATTACGCGACGGCCGTCTCGCTCTGGCGCGATCATGACCTCGACCTGGCGAACCAGCTGACCGGCCCGATTGCGTCGCACGCCGACAGCGTCGCCATCGCGCAGGACGGCCGCGTCGTGCCCAAGCATCCGATCCTGATGGCCATCGTATCGTCGCCGTTCATCGCTGTGTTCGGACCGCGCGGGGCGCTGGCGTTCAACCTTCTCCAGTTCGCCGCCGCCCTCGCCTTGATCTTCGCCCTGGCCAGCGAGGCGGCGAGTCCGATGGCAGCGGCGGCCGCCACGGTCCTCGTCTACGCCGGGAGCTTTCTGCCGGATTACGCCTGGAACTTTTCTCCCGATTTGTTCGCCGCGGTCCTGGTGGTCGGCGCCGCCGTCGCGGCGCGGCGTGCGACGCGCGGACCCGGTGTCGCGTTCTTGACGGGTCTTCTGGCCGGGGCCGCGGTGGCCGCGAAGCAGCCGCTGGCGCTTCTCGTTCCGGCGACGTTCATGCTGCTCCGTCCGCTGGATCGGCGCACAATCTTCGCGGCGCTCGCCGGTCTGGCCGTGCCGATCGCCGCGCTCGCCATTCTGGACACGCACCTCTTCGGACGTCCGTGGCTCACGGGGTACGATTCCATCCTCGTGCTCCGCCCCGACGGCGTTCCGGCTGTCTACTCCCAGCGGAGCACGTTCGGCGGCGCAGTCCTCGCGGGCCTCCGGGGACAGCTGATCGATCCCCGTCACGGCCTGCTCACGACGAGCCCGATCCTCGTGGTCGCGTGGGCCGGGTGGCCGATCCTCAGCCGCCGATCGCGCGTCCTGGCGGCCTATGCCGCCGGCAGCTCCGTCGCGCTGTTTCTGTTCTACGGCTTCTATGATTTCTGGTCGGCCTCACATTACGGCAACAGATTTCTCATGGTGGACGTGATGCTGGCCGCGCTGCCGCTGGCGGCCCTTGCGGACGTCCTCGGTCCACTCCTCCGAACCCATCTCAAAATACCGGGCCTCCCCGAGCGAACGTCGCTGCGAAATCCAGCTGAACACTGAGCGACCACGCGGCCGCGCCAATGAGGATCAGCGCGCCGATCGCCCGGAGGGCCTTCGCCCGCCTCGAGGCGGCCGTGCGTTCATCCGGACGCGGAAACAGGCCGGCCAGCGCGACGATGAGCATCGCGTGAATCGTGAACTGATAGCGCGCCATGGCGGGGAAATGCGTGTGGTAGATGCCCGTGACCGTCACGTAAAAGGTCGCGGCGGCCATCACTGCCAGCCCGAATCCTGGCGGCACCAGCCGTCGCCGCAGGCAAACTCCCGCATACAGTCCCAGCGCCGCGATCGTGTATGCGTTCTCGTACGCGCCGACCGCGGCTTCGCTCCGCCAATCGGGCAGCGAGAGCGGATACGCGCTCGGATAAAGGACGGCGAGATAGTCCGGCTGATGTCCCCAGCCGAGCGTCTGGCGGATCTGGTACAGGTTCCAGCTTCCGAATCGCGCGGCGCAATAGGCGAAGAACAGTCCGACGCCGGCGAGCGAGAGGAGCGTCACGGCCGCGGTCCGGCGCGCTGAGCCGCGATGCTTTCCGATTGCCGACCTCGCGATCGTCTCCACGACGGGTGCCACGACGCACGCGGCGCCGGCAAGTCGCGAGGCCGTCAACAGGACGCCGTGGCAGATGCTGATCGCCGTGCTCACGGCGTCGCCACGCCGCGACCACCAGTACCAGAAGCCGAGCGCGGAAAAAAGAAAGGTCCCTTCTGAGTAAGCCGTAATGAGGAAGAAGGCCGCCGGGTGCGCGGCGATGGCCGTGACGACGAGCACCTGCCTCGTAGCGGTGACGCGCCACCGGCGCAGAAAAAGGAGGACGTAGGTCCAGAATCCCCAGGCGCAGAGTTGTGCCGTCAGCAGCGCCGACCGCCGGAGCCTGAAGCCGGAGACCGCACGCGTGGCGGCGATCAGAGCTGGATAGCCGGGGAAATGCGTGACGTTCGACTGTTCGCCAATCGGTACCGGCGGGTCGGTCGTAACGTACCCGCGCAGCGCAATATCCGCATACCACACGCTATCCCACTGAAACGCGGTGAGATAGCGTGCGTCCAGCGTGTCTCCAGGCGCGGCCCGCGCAAACAGGGCGATTTGGCCGGCCGTCAGGAGCGCCGCAACCAGTGCCAGCGCCAGCGCCGGAAGGAGGGGGTACGTTGCCGCCGCGTCGGCAGATCTGTATACTGCGGCCACCCCTGTATGCAATTGGTCAAGAAAGCTGCTCTCGCCGCCACCCTCGCTGCGATCCTCCTGATGTCGGCCGCCGTCGGCGCCATGGCCGTCCGGGCCTGGCGCACCGAGGTTGAGAAGGTTTGTGTCGTCCATAGGGGCCAGGTGATTTTCGTCGATGACGAGGCCGTCCCCGCGCATCTGCGTCACGGCGACCGTTACTGTTCGCCTCCCGGCCCCGGACAGCACGGGCCGGACCTGGATGGAGAGAACGTGTGCATGGTGCACAACGGCAAGGTTATTGTCGTTGACGACGATGCCGTGCGGGCGCACCTGAAGCACGGCGATACGTTTTGTGTGCCGGTTCCACCCGACAACGGGCCGCCAATCCCCGGCGACGCAGGAACGCCCATTCCCGGCGACACCGGCACGCCGTTCCCTGGCGATACGGGCACACCGTTTCCCGGGGATACCGGCACACCGTTTCCAGGGGACGCGGGCCGGCCATTTTCCGGCAGCATCCGCTAGTCTCGCCCGCGCGGCGCCCGCGCGCCGGGAAGTGTCGTTGACACCTCCCGGCGGATGAACACTTCAGCACCCGCGCCCAATACGAAAATTGCCTCGCGCGCATAGCCGCGTCCCTCGAGGTCGCCGGCGAGGGCTGCCATCTCCGCGGTGCACACCGAAATGGGTTGGGCGCGGAGCCCAGCCGGCCAGATGAATACGACAGCTCCCGTCTGATCGCCTTGCGACGCAAGCCGGCCGCGCTCCGCCGGCGTCCAGGCCGAGGGGACCGCCAGGCGATCGTCGAGTCCGGCGCGTTCGGCTGCCGTCTGCATGGCGGGCGCAATGTAGCCCGGGCACGCATACACGACCGTCGTCGGCGTGAGCCGCGCCTGGACCTGGGTGAGCAGCCTGGTCCACTCGATATTCCGCTCCGGCAGCTTGCCGGTGAGCACACGCGCGGCCGCCATGGCGAACGCGACCGCCGCGAGTGCCGTGGCTGCACGCACCGCCTTCCGCACGCGACCGCCCGCCGTCGGGGCGATGGTCGCCGTGGCGCCGCAGGCGAGAGCTATCAGCATCGGCGCAGCCGCGAAGACGAAGTATCGCTCGCGCAGATCGACGCTGCTCGATGCCGACAGGATGAGCACAAACGGGCCGGCGACGAACAGGAGCATCCACGCGCGCAGCCGCCCGGGTGCCGTGACCAGCGCCAGCCCGAACAGCAGGCAGGCCGCGCCGACGTACGCCCGTTGGCCCCACAGCGGCAGCAGCGGCCACGCCCCGTACTCGCTGCCGTTCAGCCAGAACCCGCTGACGCGCGACAGCGACCATGCCGCGCCGCCGCGAATCGACAGGAAGTTCGCTTCGAACGGATGGCGAAGCAGCGCCGCGGCCCGGACGATCTGCGGCTGCACGAGCAGCTGGAGTGCGGCTGCCGCGATCGCCGGCGGGACCAGTCGCGCCAGCAGCGGTCGTGCGGTTTCAGACGTGCCGTCCCATTCGATGAACGCTTCGATCCCCACCACGCCGAACACGAATGCGAACGCCAGGCCGGCGACGACGAATCCGTAGAAATGGTTGTAGATGGAGAGCGCTGCCGCGCCGACGAGGATGGCCAGCCACCTGTGGCGCCGCGTCTCGATGTATTGCCATGCCGCCCACGCGGCCCACACCCCGAACAGCAACTGCGCCGGGTACATGACGCGGCCGAACCGCGCGCACCAGAGCGCGACAGGTGAGATTGCGAACAGGCCGGCGGCCACGAAACCGGCCGCCGTCTTGCCCGAGACGGCGCGGGCCACGAAGAATATGGAGATCAAGCTCGCGGCCAGGAGGATCACGTTCGGCAGCGAGACGGCGAACGGGCTCTCGCCGAATCCGCGCGCCAGCCGCATGACGACGAACGGCAGCGGCGACTGATCCAGCCAGCGGTTGTGAAAGACGATGCGCCAGAACGGCTGCCGGGCGAAGAGGACTTCCTCGGCGATCACCCAGTCGTAGTCATTGGCGCCCAGCCGGTACAGCCATACGCCGCAACCGACGGCCGTCAGTGCGCCGACACCGGCCCACGTCCGCGTCGCGGTCCGGCGGTCAGCGTTCATAGGCATCCGCGCTCGGTGGCCAGGGGAGCGCCGGTCCCGCGTGTGTTGGACGCGTGACGATCACTGCCAGGGGTACACCGGACACATGCACGACGGCATCTGGCGTCCGCGTGTTCCAGCGGCCCCGGATGGTCATCCAGAGCGCTTTGAATTCTCCTTGCGGCTCGACCACCGCCATGCACGCCTCGCCGAGGCCATCGGCCCAGCCGATGTCGGCGCGAAGCATCCCGTTGTCGAGGTACGTCTGGTACGTGGGGAAGTTCGTGTCGCCGAAGTTGACGAGGCACCCGCGGGGCGCGGTCCGGTTGAGGAGCGGGAGCGCGGCACGCGCCTCGGATCCCCAGAACGTGCGATTCATACCGGCGTTCGCGGCGCCGCGCTCGAATCCGATCAGATCGCTGTAGCTGGTCAGCTCGAACGGGTGTGTCCGAACGATGGTGGCGATACCAGGCGCGAGGAGGAGCGCGCTCACGCAGGCGAACGCGGCCATGGGCAGACGCCGCCAGCCGGCCAGCGCTTCCTCGATGAACCACGCGCCGAGAATGCAGAGGAACGGCAGACCGTTCAACCAGTGTTTCGTGCCGCCGAACTTCGGCGTCGACGGCAGCGCGATCAGCAGGAAGGGGACGAGGGCATTCAAGACGAGAAACCAGGCAAGCGAAGCCATGCGCTCATCGCGTGGGTCGACCGGATGCCCCGCGCGGGCGCCCCGCACGAAACGGACCGTTTTTGTCAGAGCCATGCCGAGACCGGCCACGAACGTCATCAGGACCGGCAAGGGTACCGTGATGGCCGTCATCACAAATGGAAAGACGAGGGGAAAGGGAGGGAAGGTAAGCATCCTCCCGAACCAGAGCACCGGGTAGTCCTCATGGTGCAGGTGAAAACGCCAGTAGCCCACGAGACGATCGATGCTGTCGATCCACAGGTACGGCCAGAGCGCGACGAACACGGCCAGTCCGGCAAACGGGGCGATGAGCAGCGGCCACGGCCATGTCACGCCGCGGTCGTGTCGGCGGCCGAGCACGTCCACGACGAGCCAGTGCGCGAAGAAGATGGCCGGCATGATGACGACGTTGTGTTTCGTCGCGAGGCCGGCGCCAAAGAGCAGGCCGAGAGCAACGCCCCCGGCTATTGAAGAAGGCAGAAGGAGATATCCGAGCGCGATCCACAACTGTGCCGCAACGACCGGCACGTCGAGGGCGGCCAGGTGCATGTGGTAGAAGGCATGCGGCAGCGACACCCACAGGAGCGCCGCCAGAAGCGCCGCGCGCCGGGAGAGCCCCTGACGGGCCAGCGCGTAGGTCAGCCACACGCTCGCTCCGGCAAACAGCCAGCCGCCCAGACGGAATCCGTGGAGATTGTCGGGGAACACGTGGAGCATCCGCGAAAACACCGCCCACGTGGCGCCCATCACCGTGCGCACGAGGGCGGGATGAGACGGATTGTCCATCCAGTACGAATCGAGCACGTCCGTGGCAAAGGGTGTCGTCAAGTATCCGTGCGCCCAGGCGTTCGCTAGGTCCCGGAACCACCCGATATAGTGCCGGGCCTCCTGCACGTGCCACCCCTCGTCACGGACGACGCCGACGTCCGACGAGGTGATGCCGACGACCAGAATGGTCACGGCGCAGAGCAGCGCGCCGATCGCCCAATCCCTGCGCCGCTCGCCTGTCGGATCAGAGGTCACGGTTGTACGGAGTAGGCATCGAACGCAAAGTGCTGAAACCGGTTGGGACCGAGCGATTCGATTTCGAGCACGACAGAGTGCGGCGAGCCGGCCCAGCGGCGCGTGTCGAGCGTATCGGTGCGGAAATCGAAGGCCGGCGCTCGCGTGACGATGCCGGCGGGGGTTCCGTCGATGATGAGCGAGATCCGCACGGGTGCCTCGGCGCGCTCCGCGCCGGCCCTGGTGTAGCCGGGGGATGCGCCCAGAGGGCCTGCTGGCCGTTCTCCGTGACGAGCAGCCACTCGCGCGCGACCCGCTGCCACCACGGCTGCAGCCGGCACCCGAAGCCGTTGGCGATCTCATAGCTGCAGTGCGTGACGCTCGCTCCGGACCGATTGACGATCTGAATGAAGGCGCGTTCGACCCGTGCGGTGAAGTCGTACGTCACGGTATGCGGTGGCAGATCGAACCGGAGGACGCGGACGCGGCCCGCGTCCGCGGAAGACGCCGGCGGTCCCAGTCGGTCGACGAGCGGCCGCACGAAGCCGTCCGCGTCGGGTTCGACGAGCACGAACAGGCGGCGATACCGATCGAGCGGCGCGTCGGCGAGCGAGTCGGAGGGAATGATCGGGGCGTCGTGAAGGAACTCATACGGCCGCAAGGACCACGGCGGCAGCACGGCAACGCCGTCCGACGCTCCGAGCCCTTGTGCCGCCAGGATGCGCGACGCCAGCACGTAGTCTCGATCCGCGGGTACATGGCCCGCATACGCGACGAGGCGCAGCAGCGACCATACCGCGGCGACGACCACCAGGCCCAGCATGAGCGCCGCGGGTCGGCCGCGCTCCTGGCGCGGCGCCTCCAGGCTCATGCTCAGAACGGACGTCAAGGGTGGAGAGCTTATCAGGCCCGGCGATCCGGCGGCAACGCGCGTCAGTCGCGCGCCCAGACCGACCAGTCGCGTCCCCGGTACGTCGCGTGATACGTGCCGCTCGGAGGATGGAATCCGTCGCCCCGCGTCAGGACGTAGTCGTAGTACGGGTACACCTCCTCGATGGGGACGAGCTCCGGCGTCCACTCCCACCGGGGGCGTGCGGGGAAGCCCGGCGGAGTCCGTCCGGGCGCGAAAGCGATCGGCCAGTGCGGAAACCCGGCGTAAGTAAACATCACGACGCCGCCGCGCTCGATCTGATAGTAGGAACCGAAATGGAGGAACGCGGCGTTTCTGACAATCCGGGACCACGGGTCATAGACGAGCGCACAGACGCGGCGATGGGGGGCCATGGTCGCAAGAGCCGCATCGAAATCGCCGACCTCGAGCGCGTTGAAGGAGACGAAGTGGCGGGTCGTGTTGACGCACGCCCAGGCGGCGATGATCACGGCAGCGGTGGTGATCAGCCGGCCCGGCCACCCGGATGGCAGCGCAAGCAACGGGATCCCGGTGATGAGCAGGAGAATCGGAAAACGCTCCGCGATGAAGAACAGGTACCCGTAGGACCCGGGCAGCGCGAAGTAGGAGATGGCACACGCGAGCGGCAGCAGGACGTAGCCGGCCGGGGGTCGACGTCCCGAACGGCCTCTCACCGCGGCCACGGCTGCCGCCGTAATGGACAGCCCGACCAGCGCGAGGAACACGTGCTCGTCGGTGCGATCGATGAAGATATCGCCCGCCCAGCGGTACATCTCGGCCGCCGACACGAGCAGCGGGCGGTGCTCGGCGCCGCCGGCCTGCATCAGCGCGCCTCCGGTCAAGCGCCCGGCCGTGGTGCCGAGGATCCACCACGACGCGAGGACGAGCGCGGGTCCGCACGGGGCGGCCATCCGGAGCCATCGCCGCCGGTCCGTCCACGGAAAGAGCGAGGTGAATCCCAGGACGAACAGGCCGAAGGGGATGACGTGGGCATAGAATAGCGCCACGCTCGATGCCGCCACCAGCAGCCCAGCGCGAAGCGACGGCGATTCGAAGTAGCGGATCGACGCGGCGAGCGCGAAGAAGAGCAACGGGATGCCGAAGACGAACGGCAGCAGCCCGGTGATGAACGGCACGTTGACGAGCAGCGGGACGACGAACACGGCGAGGCGCTCGTCCTGCCGGACGGCGGCGAGCAGCGAGCGCAGCGCCAGCACCGTGCCCGCCAGGTAAACCGTCATCAGCCATCGATTCGCGGTCAGCGGGCCCATGACGGTCGCGAGGCCCGCGCCCGCGAGGTGGTAGAGGAGATACTGCGTGCGACCGAGGGAGAGCACGAAATCGCGGTCGAATCCGAATGTTGCGTCATGAAAGCTGGCCAGCACGCGCATCGTCGCCACGTGGAACGGTAGATCCTGAACCGGCACGTAGCGGACGAGCCAGACAGGTGCGGCGGCCAGGGCCGCCAGGCAGAGATATGGCGCGATCCGCCTGGTTGAGCCGGGCACGCCGACGGTTGTAGTGCCCGACCATGGAGATGTCAACAACCCGGCGGTACCGGCCGCTGTTCGCGCTCGTCGTCGCGATCTACGCGGCCGCGATCTGGATGGGGCGAACCGATGTCGCGCTGACCGACGACGCCGACGAATACCTGTCGGCGGCGCAATCGTACAAGGCGTGGTACGGCCTGGCCGCGCGGACGCTCTTGACGGGGCGCGGCGACGCGTTCGGACGCGAGGCGATCGACAGGCACTTCCTCTATAACTACGTTCATCCTCCGATCGCCAAGTCGCTCATGGGAGCCGGGATCGCTCTGTTCCACGACAGACTCGGCTGGCTCGATCTCATCGACGCGGCGCGCATAGGCGTGATGCTGCTCTCGACGCTGACTGCCGCGGCGATGTTCGCGCTCTGCCTTCGGGTCTACGGGCCGATCGTCGCCACCGCGGCGCCGCTGTTCCTGCTTCTCATGCCGCGATTCTTTTTCGACTCGCACGTCGAGAGTCTCGACGTGGCCAGTGCGGCGACCTACTTTCTGACCGTCTTCTGCTTCTGGCGCGCGCGGTGGAGCCGGCGCTGGGCCTTCGCCGCCGCGCTGGCGGCCGGCGTCGCGATGAGCACGAAAATCAACGGAGCCCTCGTCATCCTGCCCCTCGCGCTCTTCCTGATCACGGGTGGCCGTGACGCCAGGGGGATGCTGCGGCCGCTCATCCTCATGATCGTCGTCGCGCCGCTCGTCGCGATCGCGGTATGGCCCTGGCTCTGGCACGACACGCCGACCCGGCTCGTGAAATACATCGACTTCTACCTGCGGCACCATCCCTCACTCTTCTACTATCGCGGAACGATTTATGACGTGCCGTTCGCCCCGTGGCATGCACCGCTGGTGATGACGTTACTGACGACGCCGGTGCCGATCCTGGCGTGCGGCCTCGTCGGGCTGGCGGTATCCAGCCGCCGCGGTTTCGTCCGTCGGCGCGAAGCCGCGCCAGACGACGAGGTTCGCGCGCTGGACAGGCTCGTGCTGCTCAACGCCGCTTGCACCATCGGCGCCGTATGTCTGCCGAACGTTCCAAAATATGGCGGCGTGAAACTGTTTCTGCCGTTCTTTCCATTTCTGGCCATCCTGGCGGCCGTGGGTTTGGATTCCGCCCTGCGCCTCGTCCTGACCTCGGGCTGGGTTCGCCGCGGCACGCGCCGGATGACGCCGGCGATCGTCCTTGCCGTAACGGTCGGGACGATGGGGTGGGAGTTGTATCGCATCCATCCCTACGAGCTGTCCTATTACAATTTCCTGGTGGGCGGCCTCCGTGGCGCGGACCGCCACGGGTTCGAGACACAGTACTATGACCTCTGGTTCATGGAACTGGCCCGCTGGCTCGACGGCACGTTTCCGCGCGGCGTGCGCGTGTTCTTCGCCCCCAACAACAAGGAGTACGCGCGGCAGGCGCCGTGGTACTACGCCACGGGCCGGCTCCATCGGAATGTCGAGATCGTCGCCGATGCCCGCATGGCCGACATCGTCGTGCTCACCCACGAACGCCGATGGCCAACCTACCCGGGCCTCCGCGAATCGCTGCAGCGGCAGGCCCTCAACCGACAGCTCGTGCAACGGCTTGAACCGCTGCAGCGATTCGCGGAGGCCCGGG